>Ga0114962_10003024_pt1 | contig 13770 bp, 10 predicted proteins | sample C_130820_MF_Meta_FD_87017 | JGI IMG/M metagenome (GOLD analysis project Ga0114962, IMG submission 87017) | Freshwater microbial communities from Lake Croche, Canada to study carbon cycling - C_130820_MF_MetaG | ecosystem: Environmental > Aquatic > Freshwater > Lake | place: Lake Croche, Canada... | reverse complement strand
TCAAGCCCTACGCGGGGAAGATATCACAATTTACGGCGATGGTGGTCAAACTCGTAGTTTTTGTTATTTTGAAGATAATTTGGATGGTATGATGTCACTTATGGCCAGTAATGAACACGGTCCAATTAATATTGGCAATCCTGGAGAATTTACTATCAAAGAACTGGCCGAAACTGTTATTGAGATGACTAATAGTGCCAGTAAAATCATTTACTTGCCACTACCACAAGATGATCCAAAACAACGGAAACCTGATATTACCAAGGCTAAGATGATATTGAATTGGGAACCATCAGTGATATTGGCAAATGGTCTAGTTGATACGATTGACTATTTCCGTAAAATAGTGTAAAATAGTGTTTTACAAGGAGTTATTATGAGCGAATTTCGTAATTGGTATGTTCGAAATCAAGATGCAATTACTTGGTTTATTATTGGTTGGTTGTCTCTATCGTGTATTGACAACTTAACTAATGGAAGTTATTTTTGGGCTACATTTGATGCAGTCATTGTTTTCATTAATTTAAAACTTAACGACATTCGACTACAATGACCCAATGGACGGTAACTGTTGAAGAGGCAGATGATGGCAGCGGTGATCTAGTACTGCCATTACCTCAAGAACTATTAGATCAAGTTGGTTGGAAAGAAGCCGATACATTGGAATGGGTTGACAACAAAGACGGTTCATGGTCTATTCAGAAAGTTATTAATGATTAAACGTATTGGTTTTGCGTGTAAGTGGATTGATCGTCCAGATCAAGTTGACGGTGTTGGTGCTAACGACGATGCCAAACAATATACTACAGGCGGCACTACAATCACCTGGCTTGACAGACAAACTAAAGATGTTGCTGAACAAAAACTCTGGGATCTTATGGTCCAAAACATTGAATCTGTTCGTAAGTTGGTTGAACGAGTTTCCACATTAGACCCACATTTGCGTATGGTGCGTATAAGCAGTGATATTCTACCTGCTTATACCCACGCTAATTGGAGTTATTTTTGGTTACGTCCAGATGTTATTGATTATCTCGAGCGTAACTTTGCAGTAGTGGGTGATATTGCTCGTGCCAATGATGTCAGGCTTAGTATGCATCCAGGCCAGTTTGTTGTTCTAGCAAGCGTCAATCCGGGTATTGTACAACGTTCAATAGAAGAATTTGAATACCACGCTAGTATGGCACGGTGGATGGGCTACGGTAAAACGTTTCAAGATTTTAAAATTAATGTACACATTTCTGGCAAGTTGGGTCCAGATGGTATTCGTGCCGCATATGACCGACTTAGTAATGAAGCAAGAAATTGCATCACAATTGAAAATGAAGAAAATGCTTGGGGATTAGATGATTGTCTTTCTATTAGTGACTTGGTGCCTATCGTTTTGGATGTGCATCACAATTGGATCAAAACAGGCGATTACATTTCGCCCGTGGACGCTCGTGTCGATCGGGTTATTCAGTCTTGGCGTGGTATCCGGCCTACTATGCACTATTCTGTTAGCCGTGAAGATTACCTCGTGGGTCATGACACTATTGTAATGCCAGATCATTCTGCATTACTTGCACAAGGCTACAAAAAACAAAAACTTAGGGCACACAGTGATTTTTATTGGAATAAATCTGTAAATGATTGGGCTTTATCATTTAATGATAAGTTTGATATTATGTGCGAATCTAAAGGAAAAAACATTGCCAGTTTTGCATTGGCCGATCAGTTAAAAAGATAAACAAGTATATTAATAAAAATATATTTAAATTTAGGAAAGAACAGAATGCACGATTCCGCATACAAAGCAGCAAAACTCTTTTTTGATACATACTGCGCCCGTTTAGGAAATATTTCAGTAGTTGAAATTGGATCACAAAATGTAAATGGTTCTTTGAAAGATCATATTACACCAAATGTTGTTGAATATGTTGGGGTGGATTTTGCAGCAGGCAACGGCGTGGATGTTGTATTGTCAGATCCGTTTGTATATCCTTTTGCAGATAACACATTTGATGTGTTAATAACATCGTCGTGTTTTGAACATTCTTCAATGTTTTGGTTAACATTTATGGAATGTTTACGTATTTTAAAACCAACAGGTATAATGTATTGCAGCGCACCATCAGTTTGGCCATACCATGCTTGGCCCGTTGATTGTTGGAGATTTAATCCTGATGCAGGCCAAGGTTTAGAAACTTGGGGACGATATAATAAAATTCCTGTAAAAATGCTAGAAACATATATCTATAATGCCAATGTAAACGAGGGAGGCTGGGTTGATTGGAATTCTGTTTTTATCAAAGATCAAGCCTACGAAAATTTACACCCATCTAGAATGCTAACCAAATTAGTTAATGATACTAGAGTTTCTTTTCCAAAAATTAATCAATGAATATAAAAATTAATTTGCCTAAAATAGCAATATTTTATCATTTGGGCCAATTGGGAAATTGGGAGGAACTGTATTTAGAGCATATGAATCTTCTCGTTGCCAACGGATTGTATGATGCTTGTGAATTTATTCACATAGGCATCAATGGCAATTTACCATTACCAAAAGTTTTTAATAAATCGAGAATTAAATATAATTCAGATCATGTGTTGGAAGCCAACACCTTAGAATCTTTGTGGAATTTTAGCCAAGAAAATCGTGATTATAAGATTTTGTTTTTTCATAGCAAGGGTGTTACACACGGTATAAATTCTCCTTTTAACGATAATGTTATTGCTTGGAGAAAATATTTAGAATATTTTAATATAGTAAACTGGAAAGATAGTGTACAATATCTCAATGAATACGATTGTACAAGTGTAGAATTGCTGGATACGTCTTACCACAACGATATTGTAATACCTGGATTATTTTACGCAGGCAATTTTTGGTGGGCAAATAGCCAGTATATTTCTACATTAGATACAAACTTTTTATACGACAACACTAACGGTCTAGCACGGTGGCAAAGTGAGAAATGGATAGGGACTGGTAATCCCCGCGCTCATTCACAATTTAATTTTAATTGCGTAGAATATTACAATTTTAATTACCCAAAAGAATTTTATATAAAACAAGAAATGACAGATAATCAAACAATACAAACTAACTGTGAAGATAAAATTGTAGAAATACTTAATAAATTTCAAATTAATGGTTGGGGAAATAATTTAGAAAACGGCACAGATAAAGCAGACTGGCATTCTTATGATAAACTATATGGGAAATATCTTAACAATTATATAGATAAGAAAGGCACGCTACTGGAGATTGGCGTTTGGGGTGGTGGATCTTCAGTTTTATGGAGTAATTTACTACCTAATTTTGATTTTTGTTTAGTTGATATAGAAAATAAATTATCTATTAAAAATAGACAAAATTTAGATTTTACCAAAACTAGATATATTATCACTGATGCATATCACATAGAAGTAAAAAATCAAATTAAAGATTTATATCCCCAAGGATTTGATGTTATTATTGATGACGGGCCACATACAGTGGAAAGTCAAATAAAATGTGTTGAATTATATTTAGATACGCTGACTGACAATGGTGTTTTAATTATTGAAGATATTACAAGTACTGAAAATCTTCAACTTATTATAAACTCTATACCTAAAAATTACGATTATGTTGTAGAAGATTATAGGCACCTCAAAGGCCGATTTGATGATTTGGCAATAGTTATTAAGAAAAAAACATTGAGCAAAAAACCTAAAATTGTAATGAATACAATGTTTAGGAACGAAGCAACTGTTATAAAAAGAATGCTCGAATCTTGCTACAAATATATAGACTATTATGTAATACAAAATAATGGTTCAACTGACGGTACCGACGAAATTGTTCGAGAATTCTTTGCTGATAAAAATATTCCTGGTATATTATACAATGTTGAAGAGGGTTGGCAAGGATTTGGATGGAACCGAGATCATTTGATGCAGTACACACAAAATACCAATCATGGGTGTGATTGGATCTTAAAAATGGACTGTGACGAAGTATTAGAGGTTGACGAAGACATGGATTGGACACCATTTGAAGATTTGTCAATCCATTCTTTCCATATTACTGCTATTACAGGTAGCTCAATTTATTATCGTGCTTGGATGTGGAATGCACATATGCCCTGGAGATTTAACCACGATCCCTGTCACGAAACAAGCTATTGCCCTATTGAAGGTATTGGCGAAAATTTTCAAAGATATGATTTACCTAATAAAATTAGACAAATTGGATTTCCACAAGGACAAAGTTGGAGCAACCCTACTAAATTTATTAGCGATGCATTGATTCTTGAAGAAAAGATGATCAAGGAAAATTCTATATTAACTGACTTGTATCACTTTTGGTATATTGGCAAGAGTTATCATGATGCTCGTCAAGGATCGTTTCCTCTAGGTAGTTCACAACAGATAGAATTTTCTAGACGTTGTATCTATTATTTTACTGAATATTTGAACACCACTCACGATTTTAGTAATACCAAAACTGCTAACGGTATTCACGAAATGGCCTATATGGCATTGATATTTTTAAGCTCTGATCAAAAGTTTATTGGCGATATTGATAGTGCTATTGAAAATTTAATATTAAGCGAACAATTTGCGCCTGAGCGCAATGATCATTTAGTTGCGTTGGCAGAGATTTATAATCAACAACAACAATATGATAAGATGCTAGAAATTACAACTAGATTAGTTGATCCAAATAGAAAGAATCCGTTTCCTACATACCATCTAATGATTAATTCTAACGCTTATGTTGACACTGGAAATTATGTGCAATCACTCCATGATATTGCAAAATCAAACTTACCACAAAAATTAAATCCATTTATGATTAATACACAATTAGATAAAAAATTGTTTGTAGTAGACAACTTTTATTCAAATCCAGATCAGATTAGAGAATTTGCTTTGAATGTAGAATTTAAGGAAGATATTAAATGGTACAAGGGAAAGAGATCTACGCAGCATTACCATCCACCAGGCATTGTGGAAGCATTTGAAAATATTATAGGACAAAAAATTGTTAAATTTGATCAATCTATGCCTAACGGTTGTTTTCAAATAACCACAGCAAATGACCCACAAGTTTATCATCACGATTTACAAAAGTGGGCTGCTATGATTTATTTGACACCTAATGCTCCTATTGAAAGCGGAACAAGATTAATGCGTTCAAAAATCAATCAAGCCGCACATATGAATGATCCAAATATCAATGATGCATTTAGTGGGGGATTTTTAGATGCTACAAAATTTGAAGTTGTGGCGGACGCAGGAAACCTGTATAATAGACTTGTTATAATGGATGCACAAAACATTCATTCAGCAGGAACTTACTTTGGACAAAACAACGACACTGGTCGTCTAACTCACTTATTCTTCTTTGATTAAAATGAAACAATTAAAATATAGCATTATCACAGGCGAGCATAGTCCTGAAAACATTCCGTTTTTAATAGAACTGTATGATTCTCTACTAGCACAAACTTACAATAACTGGGAATGGATTATTTTAACTAATAACAAATGTCTCCCTGCACATATTCCAGAAACAATACGCAGCAATAATAAAGTTAAGGTAGTTGATACTAGAATTCCAATTAAAAATATTGGTATGGCTAAAAAAATGGCTTGTTTGGAGGCCACTGGCGATGTTTTAGTTGAAGTTGATCACGACGATATGTTAACACCTGATTGTTTGGCAGAATTAAACATAGCGTACCAAGATGATGAAGTTGGGTTCGTCTATAGTGACAATGCCACGCTAGACATGAATAAAGATTTTATACCATATATTAAAGAAAATGGATGGACTTACACCAAATATAATTTTAGAGATCGTGAATTATATTCTATGAATAGTTTTAAACCAACAAGTCAAAGTTTTTGTTATATTTGGTTTGCCCCCGATCACGTTAGATCTTGGAGAACAACTGCCTATTTTGAAGCTGGCGGATATGATGAAAACGCATTTGTCTGTGAAGATCACGACTTATGTATTAGGACATACTTAATAACTAAAACTGTCCATATTCCCAAGGTATTGTACATTTATCGAGTTACAGGTGTTAATACATCTATGACAGAACGTAACGCAGAAATCCAAGTTAGAACCAAAGAACTGTTTAATCAATACGCTCGCAAATTGGCCGAGCGTGATGCAGATCTAAAGGGCCTAATGAAAGTAGATATTGGAGGAGGGTTAAATCCATATCCTGAATATTTCTCTATTGATTTACGAGATACTGCGGATATGAAAGCAGACTTGAATGACGGGATTCCGTTACCTGACAATTCAGTTGGAGTACTGAACGCTAGTCACATTATTGAACATTTGTACGACAAAACTAAAATTATGAGTGAAATACATCGTGTATTGGCACACGGCGGGTGGGCATTCATTGAAGTACCTAGTACAGATGGTCGTGGAGCATTCCAAGATCCCACGCACGTTAGCTATTGGAATGAAAATTGCTTCTTATATTATACAGATGCATATATGGCTAATTTTATTGACAATACCACAATTAGATTCCAAGAATATCGAAGAGAAACTTATTTTCCCAACGAATGGATGGAGAATATGAAAAGCTGTGTAACTAGTGCTTGGTTAGTAGCAATTAAAGATGATGGAGAAAGATTTCCAGGATCGTTAAAAATTTAATCAAAACAAAGCCCCATTAACTGGGGCTTTGTTTTGAGCGTAATCAATTAAGATTTTTTAGCACGTGGCTTTTTAGCAGCAGGTGTTGCTTTAGTTGCCGCAGGTACTTTAGTAGATTTAGCAGCCGAAGCCTTAACAACTTTAGCAGCCTTAACTGGTTTAGCAACAGGTTCTGCTTTAGGGGCACGTGGTTTACGTGGTTTTTTGGCAGGTGCCACTTCAACAACTGGATCAGGAGTTGCTTCAACAACTGGTGCAATTTCAACAACTGGAGTTGCTTCTACTACAGGTTCAGGTGTTTCAACAACTACTGGAGCAGGCTCAGGAACTTTGTAAGGTGCAGGTGTTTGTTCAACAACTGTCTTCTTACGAGATACCAAATACCAACTTACAAGCGCGATAAAAATAAGACCAACAATAAATTCCATGATATGGATTCCTTTTAAAATGTACATATATTTAACTACCGATAAATATCTATATGCAAAAACTGAAGTCAAGTGCCAATTTACCTTTAAACCACATTGGCTGTATTGCGCAAAGACAGGGAAAGTTCGCAATTAGGGGTCCTTGGATGCCCTGTTAACCACTTGACACTAATATTTATATGTACAATTTTATCAAATTATTAAACGAGTCGACTCCAAAAAAGAAATTGGTACAAGTGTCGTTGCCATATCCCAAAGGCGGTTTAGGTCGCAGTCAAAGTAAACAAACTATTGAATATCATTTTGGTCAATTATACAAAGGATATGTAGACAGATTTAATGCGGGCGAAGGTGATGCAGATTTTAACGAAGCAGGTGCCTTTTTACACAGCATATATTTTCCACAATTAAGACCTCCTAAAGGAAATAACAAACCTACAGGTACAATTTTAGAATTTATCGATAAAAATTTCAAAAGTTGGGATAAATTCAAAGATGATTTTAAAGATGTTGCAATGAAAATACAGGGCAGCGGATGGGTTTATTTGAGTACAGATGGCAAAATCAAAACTATTGTTAATCACGAAATCAAAAATGATATACTGATATTAGTAGATTGGTGGGAACACGCCTGGGCACTAGATTATCAAAGCCACAAGGAAAAATATTTGGAAAATATTTGGAAAATTATGGATTGGGATAGAATAAACGTAAAAATGGAAAGCGTTTAAAGATACAAATTAACATCATAAATGGAGGATGTATGTCCAACAACAATGTCGAAGCCGTCGTAACAATTGAAGAATACGATGAGGAAAATGATTACGGTCCTGATGATTTTGGATTTGTATTGGGACCAGATGGGGAATTAAAAAGTTTTATGATTCCCGAACATTTGATGGAAGACCCCCCAGAAGAAGTATTAATGATTTTAAGTATATTTGGCATAGATAATATACATGAATTAGAAAACAAAACTCTACATTAAATTCAGTAAGTTCTTTAGGTAAATACATCTATACCTATGGAACACCATTTGAAAAATGTCTAATTCAGAAACAACTAAGGCCGTACCGTCTTCATTAAAAAAAATAGACCTAGTAGATAATGCAACGGGATTGATGCCCACAGCAATACCATCTGCAGGAACAGTGACCCCGCCACAGATTGCTACTGCCTATGGGATACCTGCAAGTGATGGTGCAGGAATCAAAGTTGCCATTATTAGCTTAGGGGGCGGCTTCCTACAAAGTGATCTTAATAAATCATTTGCAGATTTACGAACTGCTGGACTTATTAATTCAACAGTTGTTGCTCCAACCATTAAACAGGTGTTAGTAGATGGCAGTAGTGGAAATTTTTATAGTAATATAAATTACAGCGGAGAAAATACCGTAGATATCTTTTGCGTGGCTACCATGGTGCCAGCTGCTGATATTACAATTTATATAGGACAGAATAGCTACATTGGGTGGCGAAATGTAGTTGCCCGTGCAATCAGCGACGGAAATCACATACTTACTATTAGCTGGTGTACAACTGATGCTACGTTTTTAGAATCTACACTTGCCACGGCGGCTGAAAATAAAATTGCAGTATGTGTAGCTTCTGGCGATTGGGGATCAACACTTGATGGATATCCAACATTAGAGACGATGTATCCAGCTTCAAGCCCTAACGCAATATCCATTGGCGGCACACATTTATATTTGAATCCAGATAATACTCGAGCAAATGAAACAGATGATAATAGAGATCCCAGTTTTGGTAACGGCTGGGGCGGTGGTGGTGGTGTTAGTGCATTATTTTCACGACCTAGTTGGCAAGCTGGATTATATTATACACCTATTATTAACGGCGTAACTGGCAATCCAACCGTTTTATCAATGCGTGGTGTGCCAGATATTTCTGCACCAATGAATGCATATTCTTTGTATTTTAATGGCAGTGTGACAGGATACGGGGGGACTAGTTTAGCAAGCCCCACAGTTGCAGGTATACTTGCCCGTATGCAAAAATTAACAGGAATACAGCGATCCAGTGCTGAATATAATGCGATATTCTATGCTAGTACTGGATCGTTCTTTGATATTACTGTAGGAACAAACAACGATCAAATTACTAGTGGATATGCTGGTACAGCAGGTTGGGACGCCGTCACCGGGTTAGGTCCTCCCATTGGTACAAGTTTACTAGATAGTTTAACCCCACCAATATCTTATCCCGTAGACCAAACTGTATTAATTAACTCTACTAATAATTTAATCACTACTAATATTACTGGTGTATATACATCTATTTCTACAACCAATCCTTCAAACGGTACAATATCAGTTTCATTAGGCAAACATCTTTACTATACTCCAGACTTAAATTTTTCAGGTTTTGATAATTTTACTTATTCGGCAGTTAGTCCAGCAGGAAATTCATCTTTTAGTAACATATTAATACGTGTAGTATCCCCTACACCAGAAGTCCCAGTTACATTAACTTCAGAAGTAACGGTATTATCAAATTCAAGTAACAATATTATACAATTAAGATCTATCAATAATCCAACATCGTTTAATATTGTGTCTGCGCCCAACTACGGCATTGCTACAATTTTAGGCCAAGAATTAGTATATACACCGCGGTATAGTTATTACGGGGCAGACTATCTACAATTTACTGCATCTAATTCTTATGGAACTTCAAATATTAGCACAATATTAATAACAGTGCTTCCTGGAATTCCAACTACATCCATTTCAAGTCAAACTGTTGCATTTAATTCCTTCAATACTCCAATTAATTTAATTGTAGATGGAATTTATACAAACATTGGTATCAGTGTCTCCCCGTCACACGGTACAGTAAATATTTTTGGTACAAACATATCTTATGTGCCAGATCCTCAATATCAAGGTTTTGATAGTTTTAAATATTATGTATCAAATGTTTCCGGACATTCAAACAGCTCTACAGTATTTTTAAATGTTGCAGTTCCTGTAATTGTTGCATTACCAAGCTCAGGAGAATTAACAAAGGGAGTAGTTAATACATCATATCCGCCAATAACCTTATCTGCATCTGGAGGGTTGGCCCCATACAGTACAGCAGTAATCAAAGGATCGTTACCCCCAGGAATTACATTAAATTCAAATGTTATAAGTGGTATTCCAACTAGGGCAGGTTTATATCAGTTTACTATTGCAATTACAGACAGTAATTCCCCCAATCATTTTACAGTATACAACAATTATACCCTATCAATTTACGCATCTGCACATACCAACAAATTTCAATGGTTTACAAATCCGGGTCTCTTAACTACCGCAACTAGTGGGGTATTCACCAGTACTATAGTGGAGGCCTCGGACATCAATGCCACATATAAATTATTAGCAGGTACATTGCCGCCAGGTCTTACATTTCAATCAAATGGATATATTTCTGGAACGCCAACACCAGTAATTAATTTAGAAAGACATAAATTTGTAGTTAGAGCATCTATTTTACAAACAATAATAGATAGTACGTTTATTATTGATGTTAATGCTGTAAGTGCCCCAATTTGGTCATATGGGACTAATCCATTTGAATTAAGAACAGTTGACAATAATATTTTTATTGATCAAGAATATGTTAATATTCCATTAATTGCTACCCCACCTACAATTGCCCCTACAAATTATCCAATTACTTATAAATTATCATCTAATTATAATACGTTACCTAGAGGATTAACTATATCATCAAATGGCGTTTTATCTGGATATTTGTCAACTGACACTAACCCAGGTACACTTGATAGATATACATTTTCAGTAACAGCTAGTAACAACAATTATTCCAGTACTCAAACATTTATTATGCAAGTGCAGAATGTATATAGCAATTTAAATCAAATTATTACTCCTATATTTGCAAATCCATCGTTTTTAGGCGTTTTTAGCGATCGAGAAAATCAATATATTCCAGTAACTGCATATGATCCATACCCAATACTTGGTCCTATAACTTATACTACTGGTACAAATACTGTCCTACCATCTGGGTTGAATTTAGATTCCAGTACAGGTTTTTTGTATGGATATGTTTCCACACAAACTGATTATTTGGTAACTTATCCCGTAAGTATAATTGCAACCAAAAAAAATTCACGCACTGGGGTAAGCACTATTGCCAAAAATACATTTACATTGACAATAGTACATAAAGATTTTGATAAAATAAATTGGATCACACCCGAAGATTTGGGAACAATTATAAATGGAACGCCCAGTACATTAAAAGTAGAAAGTACACAAACTTCAAATATATATCCATTACAATATGGGATTGATTCTGGTAAATTACCCGACGGATTAACCCTATACCCTGATGGAAATATAATTGGTACTCCTATTTCCAGCGGAGTATATACTGCTACTATTATTGCTAGTCCAGCACCATACGGGTTCAATTCAGTTAAACCTGATACTATTAATTTTCCTTTTGAATTAAATCTGCGCACATTCAAACTAACCGTAATAGACGCAGCTACGCCCTATACAAACATATATGTAAAACCATTACTAAGTATTGAAAAACGAAACGAATACAATAATTTTATTACAAATACCGATATGTTTCCACCCAAGTTATTGTATCGAGCTAATGACCCCAATTTTGGGGTGCAGAAAGATCTTAAAATGTATTTAGAATATGGCATACAAAAATTTATAAGTGCTGCAAGTTATGCACCTGCATTAGAACGTAATTTTTATAATAGATCATTTAACTATGGAAATATTAAATCACTTACTACCTTAGACAATGCAGGAAACCCAATTTATGATTTAGTATATGTTGAAATAGTGGATTCATTAGATAATATTAGTTCTGAAATAAAACCACTGCCATTGGTTGCTACCACGTCAACTAATAGTGGTGTTACGGTTACCTTTCCAGATGGCGGCGGTGGTGCCAATATTGGCCCGTGGTTCCCCAGCGCCCCTAAGCCATCATTATATCCTAGTAGTATTCAAAATATGAGGAAAAATTTGGAATCAGTTGCTACTGTAAACCCCGAAGTTGCACCACTGTTTGTAAAAACTGCAACTGCCCTTGGCTTAGGATGGTTAAATATTGTGGTACTATGTTATGCATTGCCTGGAAAAGGTTTTAGGATTGTTAATAAACTTAAAACTTTTGATTTTAACCATTTTGAGTTTTATATAGATCGTATTACGATAGAAAGTACATTAGCTACCAAAACTATAGAACCAGTATCCTTAATATTTCCAAGGAAAACAATTTAACCTAGTTTTTAAAATTTAATAAATACAATATCAAAATTAATTAGGTTACCCAATTTATGACCACTCGCCCAAATCTTATATCCCTGCCGCATTTAACCTTTGCTAATTCTGGCACAACTTACTTTGTTGTACAAGATTCAGGGACCGATCTTTATATTACAGTGCCTCAAGCACAAGAATTAATTTTAGGATACACACAAGTTGGTCCACAAGGAAGTCAAGGATCACAAGGATATCAAGGTGTACAGGGAACCCAGGGTAGTCAGGGATATCAAGGCGTTCAAGGAACACCAGGATCGCAAGGATCACTAGGTATACAAGGAAATCAGGGTGTTCAAGGAGCACAAGGAAGTCAAGGTATTCAAGGAGGTGCAGGATCACAGGGAAGTCAAGGTCGTCAGGGCGCTATTGGAAATCAGGGCGTTCAGGGAGATCACGGAGTTCAAGGTTCCCAAGGTTCTCTTGGTTTAGGTTATGCAGGATTAACATCAAATACTCCAAATTTAATTAGTCTAAGTCAAAAAACATTTGTAACTAACCTAAGTTCATCAAATACTGCATTTACAGTAGGGCAATATGTAAGAGCATTTTATAGTACAGTACCAACAAATTATTTAGAAGGTATAATCACATCTTTTAGTGGAAATATTTTAATATTAGATGTTTCTATTATAGGTGGCAATGGAGGGCCGTATCCAGATGTTGGCGGGTTATGGGTATTTGCTATCACCGGATCTCCTGGTGCACGTGGTTCTCAAGGTGCGCAGGGTGTTCAAGGAATTCAAGGTGTTCAAGGATATCGAGGATCAGACGGTGTTCAAGGAGCACAAGGAGCCCAAGGTATACAAGGAGCCCAGGGATATCAAGGATATCAAGGCGTTCAAGGGGCACAAGGTATACAAGGAGCAATTGGTGCTCAGGGACTTCAGGGCGTAATAGGCGCACAAGGAAGTCAGGGCATTCAGGGATCTCGAGGCGCACAAGGTGTTAGTGGCGCTCAAGGACCTTTGGGGCCTTATCAAAGCGGCCCTCAAGGTCCTGCCGGCCGTCAAGGATCACAGGGATTTCAAGGAACACAGGGTTCAACAGGCGCTCAAGGTGCACAGGGATTTCAAGGAGCACAAGGTGCACAGGGATTACAAGGAGCACAGGGAAGTCAAGGCGTTCAAGGAACACAAGGTTCTAGGGGATTCCAAGGAGCACAAGGTATTCAAGGAACACAAGGTTCTCAAGGCTTTCAAGGAACACAGGGTGTTCAAGGCACCCGTGGTGCACAGGGACCACAAGGTATCCAAGGCGGCGCAGGTTTTCAAGGAAGTCAAGGAATCCAAGGAAGTCAAGGTATTCAGGGCGACCAAGGCATACAGGGTGCCCAAGGCATACAGGGTGCCCAAGG
>Ga0114962_10003023_pt1 | contig 13770 bp, 11 predicted proteins | sample C_130820_MF_Meta_FD_87017 | JGI IMG/M metagenome (GOLD analysis project Ga0114962, IMG submission 87017) | Freshwater microbial communities from Lake Croche, Canada to study carbon cycling - C_130820_MF_MetaG | ecosystem: Environmental > Aquatic > Freshwater > Lake | place: Lake Croche, Canada... | reverse complement strand
TCTATCATACATTTTTGTTTTCTACCAAATGGTCGTCCCTACGGGACTTTGATTCATAATCCGGCCCAATCAGAGGTTGGCAGGTAACTGCTGACAATCAACAAGTTACAATTTGCGATTTTTTTTATTAGAGAACGGAGAACGATTGATTTAACTTATTAATATTCAATTGATTAAGCGTTCTTTAGCCGTTCTCTAGTACAGAACGATTTTAGACGAGTCTAAAAAATATTTTTTGTTGTAAGGTCAAAGAGTTTACTGCCCTTACATTAGGCTATTGTCCTAACTCGATCATTTATCACAACTTTTTGAAAAAATATTTATCCACAGGATAAATTGGTAAACAAAAATGCCTCTTAATTTCTGTTATAAGAAATTAAGAGGCCTTAAATATTTAAAGTTTTTTCTGTGTTATTTAGCTAACCAGATAGTTCCGTTTAAGTGTAATGCAGCACTGCTACCTACACCCCATCCGTTGTATAATGTATGTCCGCTAGAACCAGTTCCGTCATCAGCAGGGGAAGAATCAGCAACTAATACTACTCTTCCTGAACCATAAGTAGCATAAGCAGCCATTACGTTGGTTGAGTTTTGAGTCACTGAATTTTTCCAAATTAATCCTTGTACACTAGAATTAGCTGAAGTTGAAGTAGTGATGCTTGCTCCACTGCTAAATTGTAAAGAGGATACTGTTCCTTGGCTTCCGTTGATGATAGGGTCAGTAGAACTGCTCAATACGTTTGTAGAAGTTTGTGAGAAGCTAGTAGCGTCAATTGACATTCCGAATGGATTGGTTGCAACGCTGTTATTGGTAAATAAATCATTTAAAACTGCTCTGGAATCATATCCATCATTGTTTCTGTCTGATCCGTTATGGTCACAGATAATGAATAATCCACCTCCGTTTTTAACAAAATTGATGATGGCTGTTTTTTCAGAAGAAGTAAATAAGGTATTCGGCTCGTCAATTACAAAAACATTATAATTTGATAAATCTTGGCTATTGGAAGAATTTCCGTAAGTAATAGATCCAGAGGAAGGTAAGCTTTCTACTGAATATCCTAATTTAACCAATTTAACTCCCCAAGAACTGATTCCTCCTGTCCAATATGTCTCAGAAGTAGAAGAGGTAATTCCTGATTGAGCAGGAGTTGGATATCTTGCAGCGCTTCCGCCATCCTCATCGATTACCCAATCCGCGTTACCTGCAGTTTCTGCTTTGGTATTGTCAAATAAGATTTTTTTAGTGGTTGATGCTGAATTTATAGTAAATGTTTGCGCACTAGAAGTTCCGAAAGTATTGCTTACTGTAACTGATGCCGTTCCTGCACTGGTTACTAGGCTAGAAGAAATAGATGCTGATAATGAGGTAGAACTTCCGAATGTGGTTGTTAAAGCGGTTCCATTCCATTTGATTGATGTACCTGAAGTAATATTAGTTCCTGTAGCAGTTAAAGTAAAAGCTGAAGCTCCGGCAGTACAGCTAGAAGGTGATATTCCAGATAAAACTGGTGCAACTCCATTAATGGTAAAAGTTTGAGCAGAAGAGGTTCCAGTTGCATTGGTAACGGTTACTGAAGCAGTTCCTGCTGTTGTTACTAATGAAGCAGCAATTGACGCAGTTAAGGAAGTTGAACTTCCGAAAGTTGTCGTTAAAGCTGTTCCGTTCCAATTAATCGTAGAAGTTGAAGTAAAATTGGTTCCAGTAGCTGTCAAAGTAAACGTTGATGCTCCTGCGCTACAGCTAGCAGGGGAAATGGAAGTTAATGTGGGTGCAGGTAAAGCTGATACTGTCAATACTTTAGCAGCTGAAGTTCCTCCTCCTGGAGCTGGATTATAAACTGAAATGCTATCAACTCCTGCTGAAGCAAAGTAAGTTGAAGGAATAGAAGCTGTAACAGATGTTGCACTTACATAAGTGGTGGTTAAAGCCGTTCCGTTGATTTTAACTACTGATCCACTTACAAAATTTGTTCCTGTACAAGTAACCGTAGTTGCAGAAGAACCTACCGTCACAGAACTAGGTGATATAGATGTTAAAGTCGGAACTGGATTAGAAGTTACCGTATAATCATTAATGGTAATATCATCAAAATTGATTCTATTAGTTCCTCCGTCCGTTTTACGAACTTGAATTCTGATACTTCCGGATACATTTAAAGTAAATGTTTGAGTGGTTAAAGTGGAACTACTTGTAGTTACACTGCTCCCAGATTGTGTATAAGTAGAACCAGAATTGGTGGAATACCATAATCCCCAAGTTCCGTTACCGTCGGTACCATATAAAGCATGTTTTACCGTGATAGTACTTGCTCCATTTGATTTATCAAAATTCATGGATAATACTCCACTATTTCTAACTCTAGCTGACCAGCTTCCGTTTTTAACATCCGCTGAAGTATTTCCTGTCAAGGCATCACTTAAGTTCCAGCTTCCTGTAGTTAAGGTTACATTTGCAGCAGCATAAGCAGATTTTCCACCAGTTTCAAAATCTTCAGTTATCGTAGTTACAACTGCGGAAGGTTTTACGGCAATTCCGTTAGTAGAATTGGTTTGAGTAGGTTCAGCCTTCTTACAAAAAGTAAATAATCCAACAATTAGGATTAAAACAAGGTACTTAATGATTTTCATTTATAATAAATTTGGAACGAAATTATTAAATCCTATTTTAACCCAATATTAAGTTTTATTTTGTTAATATTGGGAGGTGAATTACCTATGTTGGTCCACCAAAATCGTGTTACCATCAGGGTCAACTACCATAAAACTCGCAGGACCTGAGGTATCCTCCTTTACTTTAGTAATGAATTCCATTCCTTGTCCTTAAAGTTCTTTCTGAATGCGTCGGATATCTTCAAATTGTTCTAAATTATCAGCACTTTGATTCCATCCAGGGTTGAAAGTTAAAATATTGTTAGGAAACATTCCTTGGAATAGCCCAATAACCGTATCTCCATTTTTCATGATGATCCAATTATTATCAATCACTCTTGCAAAGGATTCAAATCCTAATTTTTGATAAAATGCAACGGAAGCGTGGATGTATTTTACGCCTAAACTAACAGAAAATGTACCTAATATTATGACATATTGTAATTAATAATCGATGTAAATTTACCTTACTTAGGTCATAAAAAAATTGATTTGGCTCTTGAAATTTGAGTAATCTTGAATAGGACAAAAATTGTCAATTATAGCCTAATAATATGTTTTTATTGACTTTTTATTGCTTGGATTGTGGAAATCTGTTGTAGATTTGCATAATAACCTAATTATAGCACGACATAATAACCTAATTATAGAACGACATAATAACCTAATTATAGCACGACATAATAACCTAATTATAACACGACATAATAACCTAATTATAGCACAGCATAATAACCTAATTATAGCCCGACGTCTAAATTTAAAACATACCCCCTTAAAACACAATCAACCATGGCCACCATTAGCGAAAAATTAGCAGAATCCTTAATAGCTCTTAAAGAACTTCAAGATCAAGGTATAATGGCTATTAGAGCATCTGAAATGAGCCGAGTAAATAGAGAGCGTTTGGTAAAAAATGGCTTTTTAAACGAGGTGATGAAAGGCTGGTATTTATCCGTGCCTCCAACAGAATCTAAAGGAAGCAGTACTACTTGGTACACTTCCTATTGGCATTTTTGTGGCAGATACTTATTAGATAAGTATGGAAAATCATATTGTCTGTCAGCAGAACTATCGCTGCAAATTCATACAGGGAATTGGACAGTTCCACACCAATTAGTTATCAGGTCACCTAAAGGGGTTAACTCTAAGATTCCACTTCCTCACAATACTTCCTTGTTTAGTGTAAAATCACCCTTGATTAAAAATGCAGAAATTCAAGAAGTAAATGGAATAAGAATACTAACGCTTCCTTCATCCTTGGTACATTGTTCTCCAACCATGTTTTTAAAGGGTGCAACGGAAGCCAGAACGGCACTCATGATGATTGAAAATTCATCGCAAATACTATCCATTCTACTGGAGGGAGGGCATAGTACTATTGCAGGGAGATTGGCAGGCGCATTTAGAAACGTTGGTCAAGATAGAATTGCAGATGATATTGTAAAAACAATGAAGTCTGCTGGATATGACGTAAGAGAAATTGACCCTTTTTCTACAAGTACTCCCGTTATTCTATCCTCTAGTGAAAAATCCCCTTATGTCAATAGAATAAAATTGATGTGGCATTCTATGAGAGAGGATGTTATAAAGCATTTTCCAAAAGCACCTGGAATCCCAAAGGACGTTTCTAAGTATATTAAAATGGTGGAGGACATCTATACAACAGATGCTTATCACTCCTTATCTATAGAACAATATCAGGTAACACCAGAATTAATAGATCGTGTTAAGAGTGGGGCTTGGGATACTAAAAAACACAAAGAAGATAAGGCTCAAAGAGATGCAATGGCCGCAAGAGGTTATTGGCAAGCTACTCAAAAAGTCAAAGGAAGTTTAATAAAAATACTGAATGGTGATAATCCAGGAACTGTTATCGATTTTGACCATGGGGATTGGTATAGAGAATTATTTGGTCCGAGTGTGTCCGTTGGATTATTAAAACCATCAGATTTAGCAGGATACAGAAATAGTCAGGTATATATAAGTCAATCTAAGTTTGTGCCACCTAATGTAATGGGCGTCCGACAGGCCATGCCATTATTATTTGAATTACTTGGTAATGAAAAGGAAGCCTCCGTTAGGGCAGTCTTAGGACATTTTATTTTTGTCTATATACATCCTTACATGGATGGAAATGGACGAATTGGACGTTTTTTGTTCAACGTCATGTTGGCCTCTGGGGGTTATCCATGGACCGTTATTCCTGTGGAAGAACGTTTAACCTATATGTCAACCTTAGAAATTGCAAGTGAAGAACAGAACATAGAACCATTTGCAAAATTTTTAGCCCACCTTGTCAAACAAGGATTAATAGGGAAGCCAGTAGCCAAGTAAATGGGGTGTTAATCCTATAAACGGAAGAAAAGAACAAAATAAAAAAGCCAGATTATCCTAATTAAAGGAAAAATCTGGCTTAGTACCCCAGGCGGGAATTGAACCCGCACGACTTTAAAGGTCACGGGATTTTAAGTCCCGCGTGTCTACCAATTCCACCACCAGGGCAGGTGATAATTCAGAGCGTTTTCTGAATACTTTTAAAAAGAGCGGAAAACGAGACTCGAACTCGCGACCCCGACCTTGGCAAGGTCGTGCTCTACCAACTGAGCTATTTCCGCTTACAGAAATTTTAAAAGTGGTGCAAAAGTAAGGTTACTATTGGCTTCCTGCAAATATTTTTTATACTTTCTTTAACAAATTTTTGATATGATGGATTTTCATTAACGCCTCGATTGGGGTCAAAGTATTAATGTCAATGTTGTTGATTTCCCTTTTAATCACATCACCAACCGTATCGGTCATTTCAAAAATTTGGAGCTGTAAATCCGGTTGAATACCTAATGATTGTACGTTTTTATCATTGGTCGGTTGCATTTGATTGCGTTGACTTTCCAATTGTTTTAAAATGCTATTTGCCCTTCTGATTACTTGAGGAGGTAATCCAGCCAATTGAGCGACGTGTATTCCAAAGGAATGTTCACTCCCTCCAGGTTGAAGTTTTCTTAAAAAAATGATTTTATTGGCAACCTCCTTGACTGTCACATGAAAATTGGCTATTCTGGAAAGGGTCAGGTTGATTTCATTCAACTCGTGATAGTGCGTGGCAAATAAGGTTTTGGGTTGAAAGTGGTGATTGTGGAGGTACTCCGTTAACGACCATGCGATGCTTATACCGTCATAAGTGGAAGTCCCCCTACCGATTTCATCCAATATAATTAAACTCCTTTTGGTGATGTTATTTAGGATATTAGCGGATTCAATCATTTCAACCATAAAGGTAGATTCCCCTAAGCTCAAATTATCTGACGCCCCTACTCTGGTAAATATTTTATCAATAAGGCCAATTTCCGCTTCTTGACAAGGGACATACCCTCCTATTTGAGCCATTAACACAATCAAAGCCGTTTGACGCAAAATGGCTGACTTTCCGCTCATATTTGGCCCTGTGATGATGATGATTTGTTGATTTTCATTATCAAGCATCAAATCATTGGCAATATATTGCTCTCCTAATGGAAGCGATTTTTCTATTACAGGGTGCCTTCCGCCTTTTATTTTTAATTCAAAACCGTCATTTATTTGCGGAAAACAGTAATTTTCCTGTTCTGCCGTTTCTGCAAGTCCAATATGGCAATCTATTTGGGCAATTAAAAAGGCACAAGATTGAACTTCCTGCGTATAGCTGGATATTTCAAGGATTAATTGTTCAAAAATGGTTTTCTCTATTTCTTCGATTTTTGATTCCGCTTGAAGGATTTTTTCCTCATAATCCTTTAATTCTGGCGTGATGTAGCGTTCAGCATTAACCAAGGTTTGCTTTCTAATCCATTCCTGAGGGACTCTATCCTTATGGGCATTGGTGACCTCTAAATAGTATCCAAAAACGTTATTAAAAGCAATTTTTAAGGACGTAATACCTGTATTTTGGATTTCATTTTTCTGAATCTTTAGTAAATAATCCTTGCCAGAATAGGCAATATCTTTCCATTCATCTAGTTGAGCATTACACCCTTTTTTTATGACGTTTCCTTTTTGGATATTGACAGGTGCTTCGTCTTCCAAAATAGACTCAATATTTTCAATTAAGGGATTAAAATCATTGATTCTAGTTGCCAAGTCTTTTAGTTCTTGAAAGTCGGACATCAACAGGAGCGCTTTTATTTCCCAAATCAGCTTTAATCCTGCTTTTAAAATAATTACTTCTCTAGGATTTACTTTTTGCAAAGCGATTTTACCAATAAGTCTTTCTAAATCACCTATTCTTGAAATTTTCTCTGCTATTTCCTTTCTTAATTCTCTATTATTTACAAATGCGGATGTTTTACTTTGCCTTTTATGGATTTCATCCAAATTCTTTAAGGGCATCATAATCCATCTTTTTAGTAAACGATTACCCATTGGACTTTTAGTCCGATTGATTACAGAGAACAAGGATTTACCGTCAGGATGATTTGATTCTATCAATTCTAGATTCCTGATCGTAAATCTATCCAACCAAATATAATCCGTGGATTCAATTTTTCGAATATTGGTGATATGTCCTAACTTTTCATGCTTATTCGCATTCAAATAATGTAAAATAATTCCAGCTGAAATTATTCCTTCATTAAAGTCCTCAATTCCAAATCCTTTTAAATTGACGGTCTTAAAGTGATTTATAAGGTTATTATAGCAATAGGATTTTTCAAATAGATAATCTTCTAATTGATAGGTATAAAATTTGGATTCGAAAAATTCTTCCGCTTTTTCCAAATTGGACTTTGCAACCAATACCTCGGAAGGTTGATAGGCCTCTATGATTCTTTTGATGGATTCTGAGGTCTGTTCCGTCATTAAAAACTGACCTGTGGATAGTTCTAGTAAGGATAGACCAACATTCAACTTGCCAAAATGGATACAAGCTAAATAGTTATTAGAATCAAATGCCAGTACTTTATCATTAATGGCCGTACCCGGACTAATCAATTCAGTAACACCTCTCTGTACAATCGTTTTTGTTGCTTTTGGGTCTTCCAGCTGTTCACAAATAGCCACCCTAATACCTGCTTGAATCAATTTTGGTAGATAAGTATCAAGGCTATGATAAGGGAATCCTGCTAAATCCACATGACTTGCTGACCCATTTGCTCTTTTGGTGAGTGTAATTCCTAAAATTTGGGAGGCTTTAACGGCATCATCGCTAAAGGTTTCATAAAAATCACCTACCCTAAACAATAGCAAGGCGTCAGGATGTTTTTCCTTGATACCGAAGAATTGCTTCATTAAGGGAGTTTCAGTGATATTGTTCTTAGAACTTGACAAACCGAATAAAGATTTAAATTACAAAAATACAGTTCTGTTCTTTGCCTAAACCATTCAAATTATACCCATTTGGTTATAGGATAATTCTGTACATCATTTCCTTAAACAATTCTTGGTCTGAAGCAGATGCATTTACTCCTTTAAGTTTTAAATCGAATTCTTCTAGGATGAAAAGCACCTCTTGAAGCCGGTTTCCATATTTGGTTGCCATTACTCTATATTCTTGTTCTATATACGAACTTTTTATCCCAATATCCATTGGATTGACCCCGCTTTGCAACATCAAGGCTTTGGAAAAATAGCTAAATAATTGACCGATGATGAAAAATTTGAATTCCCCAATGTTTTCCGTAAAATAGTTGATCATATCTGGTAGGACTAAATGATTTTTAGAGCCTACTGCCTTGTTCAGTTCAAATGGCGTATATTTTTTGTCTTGAGATACATGTTTTTCTATGTCCTTTTGCGTTAGCTTGTAACCATCATTGGTGGCAGTGACCATTTTTTCAATGGCTCTGTTGATAAGTTCTAAATCATTATTTTGCGTTTCCGCAAAAAAGGACGCTGTTTCCAAGTCAATACCTCTATTGGAATCCTTAAGTTGTGCTGATATATACTTAGCGGTTTCAAGGGTTTTTAACCTTGCTGAATTAAACACACAGATATCCTTATTTGACACCAAGGATTTATATAACTTACTCGTTTTAATCATCCCTGTACCCTTTACAGCAAAAACCAAGGTAGTAGAAGGGATAGGTTTAGAAAGATAAGAGGTATAGTCATCCCATTTTTTGATGTTTTGAGCCTCTTTAACAATGATTATCCTTCTGTTACCAAACATTCCAGGATATTGCAAGCATTGGCTAACGACCTCATTATTGACAATTTCCTTTCCGTAATACACTACTAAATTGAAGTCTTTTTCCTCTTTGGTCAGGAGGTCTTTCTCAAAAATGTGCGTGATCTTATCAATAAAGTAGTTTTCCTCCCCAATCAGGTAATATACTTTTTTAATATCTCCTGACTTTATATCTTTGAGTACATCGTTATAGTTTTGTTCCATTTAAAAAGAATATTTACTTTTGATTGACCTCGATTTAAGCCACAAAATAACCAAATCTAAAGGGAAGTTGTACATCTTTTGCGCCATCAGAGCCAAAAAAATACTTCTTACCCCAGAGGAATATGTGCGGCAGTCATTTATTGATTTTTTATTGAAAGAGGTTGGCCTGTCCAAAAATCGTATTGTTTTGGAATTTAACCTAAGCAATACCAATGTCTTAACTAGACGAGCAGATTTGGTGGCATTTGATAAAGAATTGAACATCAATCTATTGGTAGAATTCAAATCAAATCAAATTGGTTTAACCGAATCAATGATTACTCAAGTTTTGGACTACAGTAGGATATTGAAACCTAAGTTTATTTGTTTAACAAATGGACTCGAATTCAAATGCTTAATTCTTGAAAGGGAAGAATATCAAAATATCAGCTTTGTTGAAATGATAGAATTCCTTAAAAAATAGATTTGCCAATAGGCTTTTAGGCCTTTCTATTATTTAATTCATCTCTGATTTTGGCGGCCGCAACATAGTTTTCCAACTCTATGGCCTCTTCCAACATACCTTCCAATTCTTCTACGGTATAATTTGCTAATTCGTCATTAGTGGATTTGGATTGGGTAATTAAATCCAAATTATCCTCTTCGCCCAAATCATTACCCTCACTATCTGTAGTCTCACCTTCGTTAATGATCATACCTGCGTCTTTCATGATTGACTCATAAGTAAAGATTGGGCATTTGAATCTTAGTGCGATAGCTATAGCATCACTTGTTCTAGCGTCAATTTCTATTGTTTGACCATTTCCGTTTACGATGATATTTGAATAAAAAACACCATCTTGTAATCTATGAATAAATACTTCGACTACTTTTAAATCAAAGCTTTCAGCCATTTTTAAAAATAAGTCGTGGGTCATTGGACGCACAGGAATTATTTTCTCAATTTCTATGGCAATGGCTTGTGCCTCAAAAGTCCCAATAATTATTGGAAGTTTTCTTTTACCATTTTTCTCCTCCATAATCAATGTATATGAAGTTGAGGTATGGCCTGAGGAAATTCCTAGAATCTGTAGTTCGATTTTATCCATCTATTTAAGGAGCAAAAAAGCCTTAGGCTGCTTTGACTTTTCTAATGGCTTCAATTAATTTTGGCATCACTTCAAATGCGTCTCCAACTATTCCATAATCAGCAGCTTTGAAGAATGGGGCTTCAGCATCTTTATTAATACAAACAATCACTTTAGATCTGTTAATACCTGCTAAATGCTGAATAGCTCCGCTAATTCCAACGGCAATATATAAATTTGGTGCTACCGTAAGTCCTGTTTGACCAACGTGTTCTGAATGCGGCCTCCATCCAATGTCAGAAACTGGCTTAGAGCAAGCAGTCGCTGCCCCAAGTAATTCCGCCATATCAGTGATTAAATGCCAATTTTCAGGTCCTTTTAACCCACGTCCACCGGAAACAACAATATCAGCATCTGTTAGGGAAATCGCTCCATTTGATTTCTGGATTCCTGTAATAACCATTCCAGAACCTTTATTATTAGCAAATTCTTGATTTTGAATATTTACAGGTTCTTGATTTTGTTCTACCTTGTATGAATTTATACTTAAGGTAAGTATTTTTATTGGAGTGGTAATGTTAAAAGTAGCAAATCCTTTTCCTGAGTAAACAGCCTTATTCACAATAAAATTGTTTGCTTCTATTGTAGGTAATGAACTGACATTTGATACCATTCCCGCTTTTAATTTGGCAGATAAACGGCTAGAAAGCGATTTACCATTATAGGTGCTACTGGCAATGATTACTGTACCATTTTCCTGAGCAATAATATCTTTTAAAATAGAAGCATAAACCATAGAATCAAAATTTTCTAAGCCTTGATTATTAATGGAAATTACTTTTTTAGCTCCATATCCATTTAATTTTTCCAATTCTGAATCAGGGACATTTTGACCCAAAGAAACAGCAACTAAGTCAGTGGATAAACTTTTTGCCACTGCATAGGCATAGGATAATGCTTCAAAAGTTGGCTTTGTAAATTTATTAGAGTTATTTTCTGCGAATACGATTACGGACATTTTACTTTTAGTTTTTTGAGGTTGAATTAGAATAATTTTTCAGTTTCATGAAGAATTTTAACCAATTCTTCTGCATGGTCAGCTTCAATTAACTTAACACCACTTTTAGCCACTGGGTTTTCAAAAGCAATTAAATTAACAGTAGATTCTATTGCTGCTGGGGCAACCACTTTAGTTGGTTTTGTCCTTGCGGACATAATTCCACGCATATTAGGAATTTTCCATTCTGCTAAATCCTTGGTTGCTGATATTACTAAAGGTATTTGAACGGTTAATTTTTCTTCTCCACCTTCAATGAACCTAGAAATATTTGCCGTTTGGCCTTCCAATGTTAATGCTGTAACAAAAGGAATTGAAGGGATAGATAACATTTCTGCCAACAAATCGCAAACTTGACCACCATTAAAATCAATAGATTCTCTTCCAGTTATAATTAAGTCATATTGATCATCTTTGATGACCTCATAAATTTGTTGAGCAACTTCCATCGCATTGGTTGGCTCCATATCAATTCTGATGCAATCATCAGCACCAATTGCCAAGCATCTATCTAAGATGGCTTTACTTGATGCATCTCCCACATGGATAACGGTTAAAGAAGCTCCAGTTTGTTCCTTTAAGTCAACAGCTTTACCTAAACCGTGGTCGTCGTAAGGATTAAGGATAAAAGTAATTCCAGTATTATTTAACTGTTTTTTGTCATCAGTAAACGCAATTTTAGATGTAGTATCTGGCGTTTTACTGGCACAAAGCAATATTTTCATTTAGGATTATAAACGCTTAATTTTACCGCAAAATTAACTAAAATTTAGATGATTGAGGATAGATTAGAAAAATTGATGGAAATGCAACTAAAACATCCAGATGACCCTTTTTTCCCCTATGGGATTGCATTAGAACATCAAAATTCAGGGAACAAATCGTTGGCAGCAGAATTGTTTTTCAAAATAACACTTGACTTCCCAGAGTACCTACCAACCTTTCATCAATTAGGGATGTTGCTAAATGATCTTGGACGTAGAGATGATTCAATAAGCATATTAAGACAAGGGAAAGAATTAGCGATTGTCCAGAAAGAAAACAAAACTTACAGGGAAATCAATGCCTATTTAGAAGAGTTATTGGATGAAGATTATTAAATGTAACTTTTTATCGCTAAATTTTATTCTTACCTAAAATCAAAATATTTCCTTGACTAAACTGTCCGTTAACATCAATAAAATTGCCCTGATTAGGAATAGCAGAGGCACAAATTTCCCTGATTTGGTGAAGTTTGCTTTGGAAGTAGAATCCTTTGGTGCAGACGGAATCACCATTCACCCAAGACCAGATCAAAGACATGCAACTTATCAGGATGTATTTGATTTAAAATCTGCTATATCTACTGAGCTTAATGTGGAAGGTAATCCAACCAAGGATTTTATGGATGTCGTTTTAAAAGCGAAACCAAGTCAAGTCACTTTAGTCCCTGATGCCCCGAATGCCATTACCAGTAATGCCGGATGGGACACTCTAAAACATCAATCATTCCTTTTAGAAATTTGTTCAGAACTGAATAGAAATGACATTAGGACCTCAATTTTCTTAGATCCAAATCCACTTTTAGTGGATGCAGCAAAAAAATGCGGAGCAGATAGAATTGAACTCTATACAGAGAACTACGCAAAAAATTATAAGTCCAATAAGGTTAACGCTATAGCCGATTATTCCAAAACAGCTCTAGAGGCAAATAAAATAGGATTAGAAGTCAACGCAGGACACGATTTGAATCTTGAGAATCTAAAATACCTAAAGGATCAAATTCCTTATTTAGCCGAAGTATCCATTGGACATGCCTTAGTGGTTGATTGCTTATATTTAGGTTTAGAGAACACAATTAGACTTTATAAGAATCAATTAAAATAGTGGATATCTTAAACACAAAAACGAAAAATAATTAGGAAATTTGCACAAAAATTAAAAGAAGTTATCTTTATATAAAATGAACGATATTATCAGATTAACGGATGATTTTAAAAGACGTCACAACGCCCCTGATCATCATCAAGTAGCAGAAATGCTCAAAACAATTGGTGTTAATTCCTTAGACCAATTAATAGAGGAAACCATTCCGGAAAATATTAGAAAAAAAACAGAAATGAACCTCCCTGAGGCCGTTTCTGAAAGAAAACTTCTTCAAGAGTTAAGAACCATTGCATCTAAAAATAAAGTTTTCAAATCATTTATAGGACAAGGTTATTATGATACAATCACTCCAGGGGTGATATTAAGAAACATCATGGAAAATCCAGGATGGTATACTCAATACACGCCTTATCAAGCTGAAATTGCACAAGGGAGATTAGAAGCTTTATTAAACTTCCAAACAATGGTCATCGATTTGACCGGAATGGAAATTGCAAATGCATCCCTTTTAGATGAAGCTACTGCGGCAGCAGAAGCCATGACCATGCTTTGGCACAACAAATCAAAAGATAAAGGAAATAAGTTTTTTGTATCTAAAGACGTTTTCCCTCAAACCTTAGATGTTTTGATTACCAGAGCTGAGCCGTTAGGAATTGAATTAGTCATTGGTAACGAATTTGGAATTGATACACAAGATGCTGGTTATTACGGGATATTAATTCAATACACAAACGCTAATGGTCATATTAATGACTACAAAACTT
>Ga0114962_10003019_pt1 | contig 13784 bp, 11 predicted proteins | sample C_130820_MF_Meta_FD_87017 | JGI IMG/M metagenome (GOLD analysis project Ga0114962, IMG submission 87017) | Freshwater microbial communities from Lake Croche, Canada to study carbon cycling - C_130820_MF_MetaG | ecosystem: Environmental > Aquatic > Freshwater > Lake | place: Lake Croche, Canada... | reverse complement strand
TATTATGGGCGATTACTTGGCTAGCTATTCTCCCCCGTCTTTGCCCCATGGCTGGCGGGGGCATATCGTTCAACATGCTGCAAGAAATCACCGAGCCCGCCTGGGTTGACGCATTTGAAACCGTGCTGCGCCGCTGCGCGCTGCAAGCGGGCGACACGGTGGCGGTGTTGTGCGAATCGCAAAGCCGCCCGGTGCTGCCTGCGCTGGCCCGGCTGGCGCTGGCGCGCATCGGCTGCCGCCAGTTTGAGCTGAATTTGCCCACGCCGGTCGAGCCCGGTGCCGTCACGGCGCGGTCCACCGGCGCTAGCCAGGCGCTGCAACAGCTAGCGCCCGTGGTGCAGGCGCTGGCGGCCTGCACCCTGGTGGTCGATTGCACGGTAGAGGGGTTGATGCACGCGCCCGAGTTGCCAGCTATTTTGCGCGGCGGTGCGCGGGTGCTGTATGTGAGTAACGAACACCCCGAGGCCCTGGCCCGCCTGCTGCCAGACGACGCCACCGAGGCGCGCGTCAAACACCACGTCAAGCGCCTGCGCGCCGCGCGCCAGATGCAGGTGCGCTCGGCGGCGGGCACCGACTTGCAGGTGGCGCTACAAGGCGCGGTGGTGGGTGGCAACTGGGGCTATACCAGCCGCCCCGGCACCATGAGCCACTGGCCCGGTGGGCTGGCGCTGGCTTTTCCGGCGGCGGGCAGCGTCAACGGGCGCTTGGTGCTGGCCGAGGGCGATGTCAACCTCACCTTTAAGCGCTATATCGAGCGGCCCATTACGCTGCACATTGAGCAAGACCACATCACCCGCATCGAAGGCCAGGGCGTGGACGCCGAGCTGATGCGCAGCTACATCGCCGCCTGGCCGGATGCACAGCGTCAAGCCTATGCCGTGTCGCATGTGGGCTATGGCTTCAACCCGGCCGCGCGCTGGGACAGCATGGCCTTGTACGACAAGCGCGACTTCAACGGCAGCGAGCTGCGCGCCTTTGCGGGCAACTTTTTGTACAGCACGGGCGCCAACGAGGTGGCGCAGCGCCACACCCGGGGCCATTTCGACTTGCCCATGCGCGCATGCAGCCTGTGGCTAGACGGCGTGCCGGTGCTCGACCAAGGCGTGTTATGCCCGTGAAAGTGCCCGTCAGCAGCCTACCCGCGTTCAGCATGCTGGGCAGCGGCCCCACCGTGCTGATGCTGCACGGTGTTGGCGGCGGGCATGATGCGTTTGCGCCCCAGCTGGAACATTTAGCCACCCAGGGCTACCGCGCGGTGGCCTGGGACATGCCCGGCTATGGTCGCAGCGCGCCGGTTCAGCCCTATCACTTTAAGGGGCTGGCTGAGCGCTGCATCGCACTGATCGACTCGCTGCAAGCGGCACCGGTGGTGCTTGTGGGTCACAGCATGGGCGGCATGGTGGCGCAAGAGGTGATGGCGCGCCGCCCGGACTGCGTGCGCGCCCTGGTGCTGTGCGGTACGTCGGCTGCCTTTGGCAAGCCCGATGGCGATTGGCAGACGGCCTTTTTGGCCGAGCGCTACGCCCCCTTGGATATGGGTTGCAGCATGGCGGAATTGGCGGCTCAATTGGTGCCCGCCATGATTGGCCCCCGGGCTTGGGCGGACGGCGTGGCGCTGGCCCAGCGCTGCATGGCCAATGTGCCCGCCGCCATCTACCGCAAGGCACTGGCGGCGCTCATGGGTTTTGACCGCCAGGCCGCGCTGGCACGTATTCATGTGCCCACCTTGCTGGTGGCGGGCTCGCACGACCGTCATGCGCCGCCCCGTGTCATGAAAAAAATGGCGCGCGAGATTGCTGGCAGTAGCTATGTGGAGCTGGCCGGTGTGGGCCATTTACAAAACTTGGAGGCGCCCGCTGAGTTTGACGCGGCGCTGCTGAGTTTTTTGGCGCAGCCCAAGCATTGAGCCCCGGCAGCGAACAGGCACGCCGGATGTCACCCGCGCAGTCGCATGAGGCCGAAGCTGTCTGAGCGCCCACGGCTGCGCCATGGGGGGGCTGCACCCTCCAGGCGTCTGATCGCTGTCTGCTTAGGCGGGTGCCCACCCCATACGGCTGCGACGCGATGGGAACACTTGAGAACCCCTCACTACGGGAGTTGTAAATGAGCACCGGACTGGATTTCTGCCCCAGCGTGGGCGACGCGCCATTCACGCCGCAGCAACGCGAATGGCTGAGCGTGGCGCATACCCTGGGCCGCGACCGTTTTGCGGCGCGCGCAGCGCAATGGGACGAGACGGCCAGCTTTCCCTTCGCCAATTACGAGGACTTGCGCCAAGCCGGGCTGCTGCGCTTGTGCGTGCCGCAGGCGCACGGTGGCTTGGGGGCCGATTACGCCAGCTACATGATGGTGGCGGCTGAAATCGGGCGCTTTTGCGGCGCCACGGCGCTCACGCTGAACATGCACATCTGCTCCACGCTGTGGACCGGCGTGCTGGTCGATGGCATACCCATGAGCGAGGCGCAGCGTGCCGAGCACCAGCGCCGCGCGCCCTTGCACTTTGCACGGGTAGTGAACCAGGGCGCCCTGTACGCCCAGCCCTTTAGCGAGGGCACGGCAGCGGCGGCAGGGCGTGCGCCTTTTGGCACCACGGCGCGCAAGGTGGCGGGCGGCTGGGTCATCAACGGGCGCAAGATATGGGCCTCGCTATCCGGCGCGGCCGATTACTACGGTGTGCTGTGCACCGAAGACCGTGGCGACGACAAACCCGACCCGCGCGACACGCTCTACATCGCGGTGCCAGCGGGCGTCGCTGGCTTGGCCATCAGCGGCGACTGGAACCCCATGGGCATGCGCGGCACGGTGTCGCGCACACTCACGTTTAACGAGGTGTTCGTGTCGGACGACGAGCAGTTGATGCCGCGCGGCGTGTACTTTGTGGGCGCGCAAACCTGGCCCGCCATGTTTTTTACCCTGGCGCCCACCTATTTGGGCGTGGCCCAGGCAGCCTATGATTTCACGGTCAGCTATTTGCGTGGTGAAGTGCCCGGCGAGCCGCCGGTTAAGCGCCGCCAGTACCCCACCAAGCAGCTCGCGGTGGCGCAAATGCGCATTCAACTGGAGAACATGAAAAGCATTTTTTGGCGCGCCATCCATGAGGCCAAGCCCCATCCCAGTCGAGACGAAAAAATGCGCTTGTACGCCGCGCATTACAGCGTGATGGAAGGCGCCAACGACTTGGCGCGCCTGGCCATACGCACCTGCGGCGGACAAAGCATGATGAAGCACTTGCCGCTGGAGCGCCTGTACCGTGACAGCCGTTGCGGCGCCTTGATGCTGCCGTGGACGGCGGAGCTGGTGCAAGACCGTATGGGCCGCGAAACCCTGTACGCCCCGGGCGAGCGCGACGAGTGAAGGCGCGGCTGGTTCTCGCTTCCTTGGCCTTGGCTGGGCTGGTGCTGCCCGCAATGGCCGCGCCGCCGCTGTGCGCCGCGCTGGTGCGGCGGCTGCCTAACGTCAGCGCCGCTCTGTGCGCCCAGGCCGAGCTGCAAGATAGCCAAGCACGCTCGGTCAAGGGCCAGGCGCTGCTGTTGCGCGATGTGCAGGCGCCCGATCCGGTGCGGCGGGTGTTGGTGATTGGTGCGATTCATGGCGATGAGCTGTCCTCGGCCTCGGTGGCGCTGCACTGGATTCAACTGGCCAGACAAACCCCGGCGCAGTCGAGCTGGCGCTTTATCCCCGTGCTCAACCCGGACGGCTTGCTGCACCAGCCGCCGCAGCGCACCAATGCGCATGGCGTGGACCTGAACCGCAACTTTCCCACCCCAGACTGGCAGCGCCAAGCCAGCGCCTACTGGGCGCAGCGCACCCGCAAAGACCCGCGCCGCTGGCCCGGCCCAGAGCCCTTGAGTGAACCCGAGTCGCGGTTTTTATTGGCGCAGATCGAGCAATTTAAGCCGGATGCGATCGTGAGCATCCATGCGCCGCTGGGCGTGCTGGACTTTGATGGCCCGGCCACGCCGCCTTCCAAGCTGGGGCGCTTGTACCTGGATCGGGTGGGCATCTTCCCCGGCTCTTTGGGGCATTACGGCGGCGTTAAAAAAGGCTTGCCGGTGATTACCATTGAATTGCCCAGTGCCTGGCGCACGCCCCTGGACAGCGAAACGCGCCAGATGTGGCTGGATTTGCTGCGCTGGATGTCGGCCCATCTGCCCATGCAGGCCAGCCCGCGTGAGGAAAGCCCCGCCACTGCGGTGCCGCAGCCCGCGGCGCGGTGAGCCGTGTGCGTGTAGAGGCGAAACGGCAAGACCGGCCGCATCCGGCCTGGCGGTTTTTTCAGCGCCGGTGGCGTGGCGGCACACAGATACGCCGTGCCGACGCTCGGGCAGCCCGGGCCGACGAATCAGCCGTTGGCGCAAAAATTGCACGCATCCGTGTCACCAAGCTGCGGCCATCCCTTAGCCGAATCCAGCTGCGCAGGGGCAGATTGCCCGTTCTGCGCTTTTTTCATCACTGACGGGGCACCCATTCACCCATGAGCACATTTGACCCCGACGCGCTGGAATGCCTAGCGGCCATTGTGGAGGAGGGCGGCTTTGAGCGCGCGGCGCAGCGCTTGAGCATTACCCAGTCCGCTGTGTCGCAGCGGCTGCGCACGCTGGAAGCGCAGGTGGGCACGGTGCTGATTGTGCGTAGCCGCCCCTTGAAGGCGACCTCGGCCGGGCAGTTGCTGCTCAAGCACACCAAGCAAATGCGCCTGTTGCGCGCCGACTTGGAGCGTGATCTGAAAGAGCTGGCACCCAGCTCCATCGGGTGTGGGCGCGACGAGGAGCGCATCTCCATCGCCATCAACGCAGACAGCATTGCCGCTTGGGCACTGGGCGCTTTGGGTGAGTTGGCGCACCAGGGGCTGCCGTTGGAGATCATTACCGACGACCAAGACTTTACCCACGAGCGGCTGCGCGAAGGCCAGGTATTGGGTTGCGTCACCACGGTCAAGCAGGCGCTGCGCGGTTGCCGGGTGGTTCCGCTGGGCGCCATGCGCTACCTGGCCGTGGCCCAACCCCGATTTGCGCAAGACCGCTTGCCCCAGGGTTTGGGGCCGCATAATTTTCGACAGTTGCCGTTTATTGCCTTTAACCGCAAGGACGACATGCAGTCCGAATTTGTCAGCAAGGCTTTTGGGCTGAAGCGGGTGAGTCTGAACCAGATGTTCGTTCCCTCGTCAGAGGGGCAGGTACGCGCCGTGCTGGCCGCTTGGGGCGTTGGCGTGGTGCCCGAATTGCTGGTGCGCGGCTTACTGGAGCAGGGCTTGCTGGTGGACGTAGCGGCGGGGTTTCAATTGCCAATTCAGCTGTATTGGCATTGCTGGAACCTGGAGTCCGAGGTGTTGGACGCCCTCAGCGCGGCGCTGACCCAGGCCGCTGCACGGTCGCTGGAGCCGGTCTGATTACAGCCGGTATTCGGAGGTCAGCGCATGCCGTATCAGGCGGCCACTTTCCTCGGAAAAAGGGCCTTCCACGCGCGCCAGCACCTCGCCTTGCCGGTTGACCACCAGCGCGTAGATGCGGTCTGTTCGGCTCAGGCCAGACGCCTTTAAAAACGCCGCCTGATCGGTGAAAACGGGAATGATGTTGGCCCGGTCGCCTGCGTTGGGATAGTGGGCCAGCAAGCGACCCTCCACATCCCCACGATCCAGATGGCCCCCATCGTCCAGCACGGGTACGCGCAGCCAAGCCAGGCTGCTGTCTTCGCGCAGGCGCAAGCCCGTGATCCAGCCTTCTGCCTCCTCGCGCAGGCCGCGCTTGAAATTGAGCAACAACAGGGTGCGCTCGGCCTTTAAGCCGTCTGGAATCAGCACGGGGCGGTGGTTTAAATCTGCAGCCGCCACATTCGGCAGCCGCCCCAGCACGGCCATGCCCTTGGGTGCCAACACCGCCAGCCACACCGCGACCAAGACGGTGCCCACCCAAACCACGGTATCTCGCCAAGCGTGTTTCATGGAATGCTCCTGCCAGCCTGTTGTTCACAGCCCGCCGCGAATGCTACGGTGAGCCAGCCCTAGAATAAACGAATGGTCGAAGGTCGCGCTGTCAAAATTTCCTTCAAAGCAAAAATGCTGAATGCGCGGGAGGATGCCATTATCCAGACCGTAAACCGTCTGCTGTGCGCCAAGGGTTTTGACAGCATGACGGTGGACGAGGTAGCGGCGGCCGTGGGCATCGCCAAAGCCAGCCTGTACAAACACTTTCCCAGCAAGGAGCATTTGGCCGCTGCCGCCCTGGTGGCGGCCACGCAGCGTGCCCTGGCTTTTTTGCAAACCCTGCCAGCGGCGCAGCCCCCGCTACAGCAGTTGCAAGCCGTGGTGCGCTGGGCTTTGCAGCTCAAGTTGGCCGGCGAAATGCCAGCCCTGCCCAGCCAAAACTCCAGTTTGCGAACCGCGCTGATGGCGGACAAAGCTTATATGAACGGTTTGCTCGAACTCAGCGACCGCTTAGGCGCCTGGATAGAGCAGGCGCAGGCCGACGGCAGCTTGGACGCCACGCTGCCGCCTATTGCGGTGCTCTATACCTTGTACGCGCGCGCCTGCGACCCCGTGGTGGAGTTTTTGCAACTGGGTGGGCAGCACAGCGATGAAGAAATCGTCCAATTTGTGATGCACACCTGCTTTGCCGGGCTAGAAAGCCGGGCTACCGCTGCCGCTAGAGCTTGACGCCTGCGCCTTTGACCGTTGGCGCCAGCGCCTGCACCTGCTCGCGCACAAACTGGCTGAACGCCGCGCTCGTGCCTGTTTGGGTGTTCACGCCCAACTCCAGCATTTTCTTGCGAATATCCGGCTGCGCCAGCACCTCGTTGCAGGCGGCATTGAGCTGGCTCACCAGGTCGGGCGGCATTTTGGGTGGCCCGCTCAGGCCAAAAAAGTTGTCCAGCACCAATTTGCGGTAGCCGAACTCGATCACGCTGGGCACATCGGGCACCAAGGGCGAGCGGGTGGCTGAGGTCACCGCCAGCGGCACCAACTGGCCGCTTTTGAAGTAGGGCACGTAGGCGGTGAGCACGTCGATGCCGACGGGAATGATCCCGGCAATCAAGTCGGTGGTCATGGGTGCACCGCCCCGGTACGGCACGTGCACCAAATTCACGCCCATGACCTTTTTCATCAACTCGCCGTAAACATGGCCAATAGAGGCCGGGCCGCCGGAGCCAAAGTCCAGCCGCCCCGTGCGCCGCGCCTGCGCCTCGACATCGGTAATGGTTTTAATAGGCGCCTCGCGCGTCGCCATAACCACACAGGGTGCGGAGCCAATCAGCGCAATGTGGCTAAAGCCGTCCACCGGGTCGTAAGGCTGTTTTTCTAGCGCAAACGGGCCGATCGAGATGGGTGTGGAGTTGCTCAGCATCAGCGTATAGCCGTCAGCCGGGGCTTGCGACACCAACTGCCCGCCCACGCTGCCCCCAGCACCGGGCCGGTTGTCCACCACCACGGCTTGGTTGAGCTTCTTGCCCAATTGCTCGGCCAGCACGCGCGCCACGATGTCGCTGGCGCCACCGGCCGGAAAAGTCACCACGATGCGAATCGGCCGTTCAGGCCAAGCCGCCCAGGCGGGCGCGGCAAGGCTGGCGGCACCCGCGGCCAGCGTGCGGAGTACACGGCGCCGGGGCAAGAGGAGGGGGGTGCAGAGGGTGTTCATGGCCCAACTTCAAGCAAAAAACCAGCCAACTTGGCGTGGCGTTCAAAACTCGCACCAGGCGGGGGCTTTAACTACCTTCCCCTGCGCGAGGCGCACCGGGGTGCGCGTTATCGGCGCAGCCCCGTCTTCAGACGCCCAGGCGCTGCGCCAGCGCCGCTTTGCAGGCGCTCAACGCGGGGGGCAGGTGGTGGGCCAACTGCTTGAACAGCGCGTCGTGCAGGCTCAGCTCCTTGCGCCAAGCGGCAGCGTCAAAGGCCGTGATTTGCTCAAACTGGGCCGGGCTGAAGTCCAGGCCGTTCCAGTTGAGTTCTTCGTACCGGGGGCCGATGCCAAAGGCGTTTTCCCGGCCCTGGGCCTGGCCTTCCAGGCGGTCAATCATCCACTTCAACACGCGCATGTTTTCGCCATAGCCGGGCCAGACGAACTGGCCGTCGTCACCGCGCCGGAACCAATTGGTGGTGAAGATGCGCGGCAGGCGGGTGCCCGCCTTTTCGCACCAGGGGGCCAGCGTTTCGCCCAGGGCCAGCCAGTGGGCGAAATAGTCGCTCATGTTGTAGCCCACAAAAGGCAGCATGGCGAACGGGTCGCGCCGCACCACGCCTTCTTGGCCCACGATAGCGGCCGTGGTTTCCGAGCCCATGGTGGCGGCCATGTAAACGCCTTCGGTCCAGTTGCGCGCCTCGGTGACTAGCGGCACCGTGGTGGAGCGGCGGCCACCGAAGATGAAAATGTCGATCGGTACCCCGGCGGCGTCGTCCCAAGCGCTGTCCAAGGCCGGGTTGTTCACGGCAGCGACGGTAAAGCGCGCGTTCGGATGCGCGGCCTTGGCGCCCGTGGCCCGGGCCCGCTCGGGCGTCCAGTCCTGGCCCTGCCAGTCGATGGCGTGCGCGGGCGCGGGGCCCATGCCTTCCCACCAGACGTCACCGTCATCGGTCAGCGCCACGTTGGTGAAGATCACGTTTTCGCGCAGGCTGTCCATGCAATTGGGGTTGGTCAGCGAGTTGGTGCCAGGTGCGACGCCAAAGTAACCGGCCTCGGGATTGATGGCGTACAAGCGCCCATCGGCACCGGGTTTGATCCAGGCGATGTCGTCGCCGATGGTGGTGACCTTCCAGCCGTCGAAGCCGGTGGGCGGAATCAACATCGCAAAATTGGTCTTGCCGCAGGCGCTGGGGAAGGCCGCCGCCACATGGTATTTCTTGCCCTGCGGGTTGGTCACGCCCAAAATCAGCATGTGTTCGGCCAGCCAACCCGGCTGGCTAGCCGTTCGCGCCGCGCGCCCCATGTTGGAGGCAATACGCAGGGCAAAGCATTTCTTGCCCAACAAGGCGTTGCCGCCGTAGCCGGAGCCGTAAGACCAGATTTCGCGCGTTTCGGGGTAGTGCACGATGTATTTGGTGGCGTTGCAGGGCCATGCCACGTCCTGCTGCCCCGGCGTCAGCGGCGCGCCCACGGTGTGCACGCAGGGCACGAACTCGCCGTCTGTACCCAGCAACTCCAACACCGCCTGGCCCATGCGCGTCATGATTTTCATGTTTACCGCGACGTAGGGGCTGTCAGACAGCTCCACGCCAATGTGGGCAATGGGTGAGCCCAACGGCCCCATGCTGAAAGGCACGACGTACAGCGTGCGCCCCCGCATGCAGCCGTCAAACAGCGGGCGCAGTGTGGCGCGCATCTGCTCGGGGGCCATCCAGTTGTTGGTGGGGCCGGCGTCGTCTTGGTGCGCGCAGCAAATAAAGGTGCGGTCTTCCACCCGCGCCACATCGCTGGCGTCGCTGCAAGCTAAATAGGAGTGGGGGCGCTTCACCGGATTGAGCTGCTTGAAGGTGCCACTGGCCACCAATTGCGCACACAGACGGTCGTACTCGGCCTCGCTGCCATCGCACCAATACACCTGAGCGGGTTTGCAAAGCGCCACCATGTCGGCCACCCAGGCGATGAGCCGGGCGTTTTTGACTTCGGGTGGGGTATGTAGATTCAGACCTTGCAAGGCGGGTGCGTTCATGGGGACAGTCCTCAAGTTAAAAATTCGGTGGCCTACCGGACGCCGCTGCTAGAACGGGGTGGCGAAGCACAGCGCGGCATGTGCGCGGCGCGGCACTGCGCGGCAGCGGCGCGAAGCCTGCGCCCGCCGCTGGGCCGACAAGGGCTCGCCGCCCGGCAATGCGAAGATTTTATGAATGCGCAGCCGAGGCCCAAGCCCAAGTTTATGCAAAACCGGCATGGGTTTATGCGGGCTATAAAGCGGAGGGTGGGGGGTGACCCCGCATGCCACCTCGCGTGCTTACTTTGCCTCGCTGGTGCCGAGGCCACACACCAGCGCCGAGCTGGTTAGGCCATGAAAACGGCAATAAAGGCCAGCAGGAAAATCAACACGCCACCCGCCAGAGGCAATACCAAGGGAATCAAAGGCACGATGGCCTCCACCGGGTCAATCGGCTGCGGGCTGGTTTCTTTGGAGTGGGTCACGGTAGGCTCGTTTACAAACTGAGTAAAACCCCCGATTTTACCGACCATTGCGTTCCCCAGGGGCGAAGCAAACAGCGCCAAGTGCTGGCCAGCCCCGCCCTGTGAAGGGAAGGGCCGTGCGCCCTGTCAGTCTGTACAGTCGCTGCGGTTTTCCACCAAGCGCGCAGGCGCGACTGCTGAATCGGGCCATAGCCCTTGGCGCACCAGCTCCAGGCCACCGAACACAGGGATATCCAGCACCAGGCGAGTCGTGCAGTGCCGGTCAGAAAACTCACCCGCGAGCGCCTGCTGACGAGACGCGACCGATTGACTGGGGAGTTTTGCTTTCAAGGCGCTCAAGTTAGCGTCCACATATCGGGCGTGGCTGGAATGCTCAGACGGGTACAACACACCCGCTACCCAGCGCGTGTGCCCGTAGGCGAGGTACAACAAGTAGCCAATTTCGTTATCGATGTAAATGCGTGGCCTGGGGTAGTTGCGAAACTCAAACAGCACGGTTGCCCCACTCGTCGGCGCTGGAATATGCTGCAACGCGGCCACCACGGAGCGTTGGGCTGCCGAGTCCTTCAGCATCGCCCATTGCGCCCACAGCATCCAGCCGCATTGGTGCAACCAGATGCCCAGCAGGACGGCCAGCATCCAAGGGCGGCTGGTCCGTGCATCGGCGCCCCGCACCAAGAAACGCGCCATCACCACGGCTGCCAGCGCCAGCGCCGGGCCTAGCAGCACGGTGAGGCGATTGGTGTGGTAGTTCAGGCCGGACCAAAAACCATTGCTATAAAACTCGGCCAAAAAGGCGGCGGCATGGGACGAAACGGCGTTAATTGGTGAAAAAACGGGCGCAAAAAAAGCCGAGGCTTTGCCAACGGCCACATAGGGGAAGATTGCGGAGAAACAAAGTAAGAAAGCGGCCAGTAGTTGCCGCCTTGACTGTAGCGGTACCGCGCGCCGTGACCGGTTGGTTGGCAAGTCATCTCGCTCTTGGGGCTGACCCGCGAGCGGGCCATAAATCCGTGCAATAAACACGCCTAACAGCAGAGGCACAAACCAAGTCAGCCATTTCACCATAACAACAAGCAAACTGATCAGCGCCTGTGCCGTGTGGGGCATCGTGATCCGGTTATATTCACTTTGCGCGTAGGCGCCTTTCATGCCTAAGAAAACATAATAAAAGTAAAATCCAAACAGGGAAAGCGCTGCAACTATTGAAAGGAGGCGGATTTTGTAACGCAGTGAACGCACAGAGAGCAATACGTCAGCTAATGCAAAGCACGGAATAAAGAATAAAATAGAATTGACCTGGAATGAAATAAATATAAGCACTGCACCCACTAACTGGCGCAATCGATGTGGAGAGCGAAGCCATCGATAACCCAATAAAGCCAAATATAAATAAAAAGCCAAAAAGACATAGATACTACAAGACAGGAAATCGTATCCTGGAAAGACCAGAGTCAGCGCGACGCACCAGCGTGCCTGCTCAGTATCCAGTTGAAATATATACCGAGCAATACGATAAACTTCATACCCTATACCTATAAGCAGTAATAGGCAGCTCCATCGGAATATCCACTCATAGTTGATGCTAAATTGGTTTGCAAATAACATCAAGTAGCGAGTCAGTATCCAGGTTATACGCCAGCCGCTGTCGTACAGCCAGGGTTCGAGTACGGCGGATTGATTAGTCTGAACCAAATACGCCAGCAGCCATCCTTCCCAGCGGTCTTGATTAAATAGAAATGGAAGCAAAAGCCCGACTAATATGCTAAACAAGAAAACGTAGCGGGACAAGATAGAGTCCATTAGAAAATATTTTTGTATCCTCATATTTTTAATAATCTCAAGCGCGAACTTATTATGGAGCGATGTGCGATGGCGTAGTTGTACAATTTCCAGTAGTGCTGAGCAGTGCTGCTGCCGGGACTTCTCTTATATTTATCGGCAACAATAAAAACACATCAATCAAATTAAATTCAGGAACCGAAAAGACATAACGAGTAACACAATGAGCATCCTTAAAGCCAGAGGCTAAATTAAAATCAATGACATCAGCGGATCGGGTGGAAGCAATTTCTCGTAATCGATTCATGTCGCCTACTAAAAAATCCTGATGCCGGGACGGTTTGTCCGAATACACAATGCCAGAAATCCAGGCCATTTTGTGATACGCCTCATATAACAATAAGTTGCTCTCTTGGATATTATAAAAACGCGGTCGCATGCTTTGATTGAGTTGTAGCCAGACTATCGAGCCAACCGGTGGAGGCGCTTGTTGTCTTAACGTTAAAAGCAGGGATTCTCTGACCATAGCGTCTCTCAGCAGTTGGCCATGTGCCCATACCGTCCAAGCGGCCTGATGCAACCAGGTCATCAATAGAATAGCCACTAAAACCTGGGACGCTGCCGGGTAGGGGGTAAATCGAATGAACAACCAGCGTGTCAAACTCACCAAGGTCAGTGTAAAAGCAACTCCAAATAAAATAGTATGTCTGCTGGTGTCGTGCATGACCGCCGAAAACCAATTTCCTTGCAAGAATTCAATCGTAAAACTACCCAAACGGGAGTCACCCGCATGAAGTGGGCGAGCATAGAAAAAAGTAGCGGCTTTACCTACCATAAAATAGGGCCCGGTGCTGGCCACGACTAATATCAAGGAGGCGACCAATTGACGTTGCGCCAGTTTTTGTTGATCCACTCTATCGGTAGTGGCATCGCTGCCGATCTTGCTTTCGGTGCTTAACTTTCTAGCACCCAACATACGAGACCACAAACGCCATAACAGCCAGAGGCCGGGTGCCACGCATAGCAGGGGTAGCCAAGTCGCCCATTTAGCGACTGCAGAACCCAGTTGCATGATCGAGCGCCAGTCTAGTGGTAAAATAATTCGGTTATATCCTTTGAATTCTGCCGTGGCGTAGTCACCGTGCACGCCGATCAGCTGATAAAAAACAAAGAATCCCACCACAGCATAAGTGAGTAAAATAACAATCTGCTGTTTATATTTTTTGGATTGTTGAGGGTTGCAAATCAAACCCGCCAAGGCCAATGCGGGCAAAAAAGCCAGATTGGAATTCATCTGAAATGAAAAACCTATTAAAATATAACCGAGGCAACGCCTGCTAATCGGCGCCGCCAAGGACCAGCGATAACCTAATAGCGCGCAGTATAAGAATAGACCGTGAAACAAATTAGGGCTGCATTGAAATAACACATAGGCAGGAAAAACAAAAAACAGCGCCATGACCCAGCATGCTAAGTGCTGTTGAAATTGAAACCGCTCGAAGGCCAAGCGGTATATTTCATAACCGCATAATACAAAAATCAACCAACTAATAGCATAAAAAAAATGTAAATAGTACAAATCAAAAAAATGAATGGTCTTGTTAAAGACGTTTATTAAGAGCCAATGAAGCACCAGGCCTGCATCAAAAAACCAGCTGTAAAAGGCGCCAGGTTTATTCGCCGGTATCAGGTAGCCCACATAAGCGCCGTCCCAGTTGTCGTGCGTGGACAGCGCCAGCGCGTACGCCATCCAGGCCATGCCCAATACGGCCAGCAGCAGCGGCAACTGACGGCTCGTGAAAAACCGTCTCATTTCAACTCCATGGCGCTGAATCCGTGTTCATTCAGAGCGGTCAATACCTGGGCGATGTGCATGGATCCGCGCGTTTGCACCACCAG
>Ga0114962_10003018_pt1 | contig 13785 bp, 16 predicted proteins | sample C_130820_MF_Meta_FD_87017 | JGI IMG/M metagenome (GOLD analysis project Ga0114962, IMG submission 87017) | Freshwater microbial communities from Lake Croche, Canada to study carbon cycling - C_130820_MF_MetaG | ecosystem: Environmental > Aquatic > Freshwater > Lake | place: Lake Croche, Canada... | reverse complement strand
TCGGCCAAGGCCGTCTATGGTGAGACCTCTATTGCGGAGCAACCTCACGCCACTGCCCTTCCCTTCGCATCCGAGTCTTCCGGGCCCCGTTCCTATGACGAGTTCGATGAGACCAACCCGACGAATCCCGCTCTTGGCCCCGAAAAGGTAACGGAGGGGTTTGAGCCCGCTCCCTACGGCGACGATTCGTCGGCTCCCGCCGACGGCCAGTATCCTACCGATGAATCTCGCCCCTTCACGGGCGGAGAGGTACGTGGATACACCTACAGACCCGAGGAGGATACGGGTGACAATGGATTCAAGCGCTACGGCCCGGACCTTGACGAAAAGAAGGCGTCATTTGGGTATAAAGAAACCTTGTAAACATCATGTACATGGATATTCAATTTATCACTCTTGGCACAACCTGTGTCCCCGCAGCGGCACTCCGCTATTTGAATCTCCGACAGTTCGCTCTTCCGTTTGACTGGGTAAACATCAACGCTCAGCAACTATGTGCTATTATTCAAAACAATTTTGAAGGATATCACAACCGTCTGTGGGCAGGACCTACACAAATCGTTGATGGATATGGAGTCATCTTTCCTCATGACTATCCGACAGTCGAACAAAAAGATTTGACAATCGATGAGGAGGCTCATATCGGCGGAATTACAGAACGAGCTATTCAACCAGGATGGGAGGCCCACGTAGGAGTGGTCCAAGAAAAATACGCACGTCGCATTGAACGATTTCATTCCTTGTTGTCCAGCGAAAAGCCTCTTATAGCCTTATACAGTGGTCCCTTAAAAGATGTACCAATGATACGAGAGACATTCATCACACGGTACCACAAACGAAATATTGTGTTTGTAGTCAGCACGAAAGACCCGTCGTCAGATCCACTGATTGTGACCTGCGATCCATTTCATGATGGAATTTGGAACGACGAGATTGAATGGATGAAAGGGATTGAGACAGCACGTGAGATCGTGGCAACAAGGTTGTAAAAAATGAAGATTACGCATCTACTTTTAGAACACACACATGGACCTCACCGCCACTTCACTGGATCCTTTCGCATCTGCTGGGCCTACCACGAAAATCAACATTCGCATTCAACAGCGTAATGGGAAAAAATCCATTACGACGGTCCAAGGCTTGGACGAGGACTTGGATGTAAAGCGAATCTGTAAGGCGATGCGAAAGAAGTTCAATTGTAACGGAAGCATTGAAACGACGAAGGAGTACGGAACCATCATTCAACTTCAAGGCGACCAAAGGGAACAGGTACTTACCTTTCTTGTGGAGCAAGAGATTCTAACCCAGGAAGAGGCCGATGAACGGGTCGTCATTCACGGATTCTAGTCAGATCGCGGAATACACGGTATTCCATCATCTGGTACAAGTCAGCACGCTCAAGGATAGGAGGCGTCCGAGGGACCCGTCATGTCGCGGTCCACGTTTCGCTTCTCCCACATCCCGCACGAGTAGTTCCAGGCCCCGAGTTGTTTGCCCGTGTACACGCCCTCTGGTTGAAGAAATTCCAGGACATTGTTGGGAATACAGGATCCCTCCATGCCAAAGCAGACAGGAATGGTCTTGCCTTTGGCGGCGTCACCGTATTTTTTGACCTCCTTGTCGCCGAGCGTATAGGAAATTTTGTTCAAGGAGGCCGGACAAAAGGAGGATTCGTCCATACGAAGAGCGTCGCAGGAGCGTTCTCCCGCTTTAAGGGGCGTCCCCGCTGTGACGCAGTAGTTCTTGGGATCCGCATCGAGCGAGGTACAATTCACTCCGTCGAGGTCTGTATCGTGAAGACAGCATTTGCCAGCACTGGCATAGTTGGGCAGGCCTCCGGGGCAAAGTTTCTTTTGGGCCGTCACCGTTGTTTTCGTAATCAATGCCGAACAGAGAGGCAACTCCCCCTTGCTTGTGCGGGGATCGACGGTGCCAGGCTGAAAGGCACAGAGTGCCTGCGGGTCCTTTGCCTCGCACACGTGCGTGTAGGGATTCACAGTTCCCGCACAACAAAAGGATTCCCCTCGCTTGTCGTTGAAAAACCGAAACCCAGTCGGACACTTGGGGACGTCGCCAATAGGGGCGGCGAATCCTTCTACGTGCGCGCTAATCCATTGAGCAAAGGCAGCAATCGGGGATGTTTCTTGTCGTGCCACGATCAAAATCACCACCAACAGAAGCAACGCACCTAACACAAGGGGCCATTGTGTTTGCTTTATCTTCATCTTATCTATTCCAAAGAAAATCATACAACGCTTCGAATCAGGATGCCAAGGAGAAAGGCACCGATGCCGACACCGGCGACCAGCCAGGCTATAGGAGACACGCTGGGTGCTGAAGGAAGAGACGGCAATGAAGGTAGGGAGGATTCACCAGGTGCCGCAGACGCACCGGGTGCCGAAGGCAAAGACAGGCGTGCAAGGTAGCCGGAAAAGGTACGCTTCCAAAGGTAAAAGGCGATCAGCGCGGCTCCACAGATGCCCGCGACGACGCCCAAGATGATTCCGAGGACGTTCTCCACGTCGCCTGGCTGAATCGCTGAGGGTGCTTCTGGGGCCTCTCCCTTTCCTGCTAATTCATCTTCCAGCGTCGTGTTTGGAGGCCCTTGATCTCCTACATAGACCTTGTTGTTGATGATGTTCTTGTCCTTGTCGACGCGGAAGCATTTGAGCGCCTTGGTGGCCACCCCGGGATCGTTCGACGCCGTCTTTGCGTCGCACTTGAGGGCTGGAACAAGCGTGGCTAATTTCAAAATGCGGGACTTTAGCGCATCTGTAAGAGGCACAGGGGGACCCGCATAATCCTTGGAAGATTGGAGGGAGCGTAGGCGTTGATAATCGGGGGCTTCCATGCGTGCGGGGGTCAACGCCACGTAGTAGGAGACCGTTCGTTTGACGGGTTCGCAAAAGGCACGTGGACGTGCGTCCGATTTCGAGCGACCTTTGAGATCGGCACCGAGGTAGGACAGATATTGTGCGTCGGGGGGAAGGATGGTCGACAAGGTCGGACGATCGTTGCGGACCGTCGTGTCAAGGCGTTGAAAGTAGTCGGTGCCGGGTCCGGGTCCGATATCAATGGGAAGGCAAAGAACGATGCCCGTTTCGTGGGCGTAGAGTGAGTTGTTGAAATACAAGAGGTATTCGGCGTCGCAGGGATTTTGACGACCGGGAAGTTTGTGGGCCCCTGGAAATACCAGGTACGATTCGACCAGGTTGTAGTTGACGCCATTCACGGACAAGTTCACTGTCGTGTTTTCCGAGACGCTAAGACCGTTGCGCGTCGAAGACACGGCACCTGGTCCGGCGATCTTGGAGGTCAGACGAAGCGAACAGGAAAGGCACGGAGGCAGTTGATCTGCCGTGAACAAGGGCGGAATCCACAAGGGGGTTTCGGCACACGAACAATGCATGTCGTCTGTCGGCATACTCCTATCCATTCCGTATGGTTTTCTATAAGAATGTAGACCGAAACCACAGAGACCAATTCTCCGGGAACATGTTTTTTACAGTCTAGTGTCGACTAACGGTAGAATTTTTTTTGGGGATCCTTTTATAGAAATGAGCAGTGCCTCCGACACGACCTATCGGCGGCAGCAGCGGGTTCTTTATGCGGACCGCGTCATTCAACAAACAATCTTTGATAATAAGATAAAAAACCATATTGTGTTGGAAGGTGGCAATTATGGCGGTGCGATGGGATATCCTACGTATTATCGTATGCGGGATGGTGCGATCGAAACAACACCTGAGGAACGCCAATCCTATATTGACAGTGTCCCGGGGGGAAAGACCATTCCTGGTGCCCCCACCGGCGTCTCAGCTACGGGAGGGAACGCACAAGCGACAGTTACATTTTCAGCACCTGGAAACAACGGGGGGTCTCCTATCACATCGTATACTGTCACATCCAGTCCCGGTGGATTGACTGCCACGGGGTCCTCATCCCCCCTTGTTGTAACGGGACTCACCAATGGAACGCCTTATACCTTTACAGTAGTGGCAAGAAACGCCGTTGGTAATTCCGCGGCCTCCTCTGCGTCTAATTCCGTGACACCTAGGACAGTTCCTGGTCCACCCACCGGTGTGTCGGCTACAGGAGGCAATACCCAGGCTACGGTTTCCTTTACTCCACCTGTTGACAATGGTGGATCGGCCGTCACTTCCTACATTGTCACATCCAGTCCCGGTGGAATTACGAGTTTAGGTACCGCATCACCCCTTGTTATAACAGGTCTTACCAACGGAACGCCTTACACCTTTACAGTTGTAGCCAACAATGTAGCCGGAAGTTCCGTGCCATCTTCTGCGTCTAACTCTGTGACACCAGCCGTTCCAGCAATTACAACTGCATTTACAACAACGGGATCATGGACAGCACCTGCTGGAGTCCAAAGTCCTATTACCTATTGGATTGTGGGGGGCGGAGGTGGTGGTGCTGGTGCGTTTGACCAAAGAGGTAATGGTGGTGGAGGCGGAGGTGCTGTTGCAACGGGCACGTATTCAGTAGTCCCAGGCACAACGTATGCTATTGTTGTAGGGACGGGTGGTGCTGGAGGAACTGGTAAAGGCAGTCCTTCGGGTAGCCACACCGATGGAACAGATGGAACAGGTTCTAGTTTCGATGCTGCTGGTGGAGGACCGGTAGTGGCAGGTGGTGGAAAGGGGTTAGTCGGCGCCCCTTTTAACCAAGGTGGTAGTGGAGGTGGGACTCCAACCGGCGGCGGCGGTGGCGGCGGTGGCGCGAGTGGCGGCGGTGGCGGCGGTGCGTCAGGAAATGGAACTAATGGCGCTGGTTTTGGTGTTTTTGGACCAGGTGGAACAGGCGGAACTGGCGTTTCCTACACAATTCCTGGTTATAATAGTGGAAATGCCCAGGTCTATGGTACGGGTGGTAATGGCGGAGCAAACAGGCCCTCTGGATACCTCGTTGGAGCAAGCGGTTCAGCAAATACAGGTAAAGGTGGTGGAGGAGGAGCTGCCGCATCCTCTCAGCCACCAAACGCCGGTGGTATCATTACTATGGGTGGAGAAGGAGGATCCGGTTTAGTCGTCATTCGGTACTCCGCATAGGTTAATTTTTTTTAATTTGAAATAACTACACTGTAGCCATTTCAAATAGAACGAACGTCCATTTACATCGGAAGGTAGCGAGGAGTGGAGTAGCGATACACATTGGCCGTAAAGGACTGGCCCATCACAGGAACACCGATAGAATCACCGTCAGAGATTTCGTCGCATCCGTTGTCATCGTCGCAATTGCGTCGCTTGAACTGGACGGGGACTTGGACGGGGTTCATTCCGTCGGTGCGAGTGTAATAGTTCCATCGGTTGCGATTGGAATCGATGGTGCGTCCAAACAGGGGTAGGATGGTGCGTGTGGGAGACCCTGACGTCGACGTGCCACCGGGTGCGGTAAGGACGCCGACCTGTTGGAAGGCGTCAGGGATCCCGCGTGTCTGGGTATTGACGGGAAGAAGAGGACCGAGGCCGGCGGCCAGCGGACGCGTGGCGTATCCACGAAGATCGGGAGGAACCGCATATGATTGTTCGGGAGGCAACGGCGAAAAGCGGGGATCGGCATTCATGACAACGGGAGGCTGTCGCCCGCTTTCACTGCGCACAACGACGACCGTCGGTTTTGCGGCGGCGGCAGCAGCAGCCCCCACAGGAGCCAACAATCCATTGTATTTGAGAATCAAGACGACGACGGCAGCAATCGAGACAACCGCTAACGCAATCAGAAGCACAGTGCCGGTGTCCATACAAAAGAATCCAGGGGGGCAGACAAGAGCACCGCCAAACATTTTGTATCCACGACGACCCATTACTCTACGTTGGCCTGTGAATTAATATGGCGACGGGCCAATTCCGTGGGAGTCAGATACATCAGGTCAATGCGTTCCGACCACGTGACAGGATTGACAAGGTATCCGCTGATGCGTTTCAGATTGCCCATAAGGCTGACAAGGGCATTGTCGACGAGTTTGTTACGATCTTCAAATCCTTCCACGCGCTGGACAAAGAAGAAGACCGCGGACACCGCAAGTATCGTCAAGGCAAGAATTGCGAGGACAATACGATTCATTTACTGGGTGGCCCTATTTTCTAGGCGGTGGGATTGCCGGAGCCAAAGTATCCCTGAAACATGTTCATCATCTCCTTGCCATCCTGGATAAGGGGCTTCAAGGTCTGGAGAGTGGACATTAGTTGCTTTTGCGTCTGCATCAGATCCTGCGTATCCTTGGTCATGGCGGCGATCTGGTCGGGCTTCAGCGCCTTGTAGGCGTTCATAAAGGTGGTGCCGGCATCGAGGTGAAAGTCCTTGTCGTCGGACTCATTAGGAAGTTTATACTTTTTGCCGAGTGTGAGAAATTCAGCACGGCTTCCGTGGTCGGGAGCCGGATTTCTCTTCTTGGCGTAGCGAGGACGGCTCTCTTCTTCAAAGTTTTCTGTTTCCTTCTTCTCTTCCTCCTCAAAAGGTTCCTTCTCCTCGTCATCGTCGTTCGAGGCAAACCCTTCGCGGGATCGGGAGTAGTGAGTGGCCAGGAGACCGGCAAGGGCACCGGCAATAAGGGCCACATCCATCTGCTTCGGGAGAAGGGCAAACATGAGCAGGGCTACCCCCACGGCAAGTCCGAGGGTGGTGAGTTGCCCTCTGTACACAATGTATAGACTCGCCATCGCAAAAATGGTGATGGAAAAGGTGGGTGACGCATCACTGGGGTCGACCTTGATCATGGCACGTATGGATTTGGCGATTTTGCTGACGGATTCCATCTCTACCTCTAGAGTCCAAAAATATCTACGGTCGTTTTATAAATTCCAAAGAGGAGTCCCGCAACGACGGACAGAGTGATCAAGCCGATCCAGGAGAGTTGCCCTCCGACGGCAAACGCCCAGGCAGCGTGTTTGTTTAGGGCCGTGTGAAGCATCGGAAGAGAAAGAACAAACATGAGGAGGGTCACAAAAAGAGGGTCCCGCACACGTTCGGCAAGGCCGCTGACAAGGGAGGGTTTTCGGGGGGCGTCCTCTTCGACTGGAATGTAGGCTGCAGTGGGCATATGCCGGGGAGGCATCTCCATTTGCCTGGAGTCGATGGGAGGAGGAAGCGTGTGGGCTGGATGGAGAGAGGGCATCGGGGGCATGGATCCCTGAGATGCGTCCATGACGTCGGCTCCCGAGGCGTTCATGTCGCGTAAGATGGCTTGGACGCGGCTGGCATCCGCGCTGTTTGTGATCTCGTTAGATTCAAGTGCTTCGAGAGACGTACCTTCGGAGGACATGGTTTGTCAGGGGGGAGGATTTGGGGGGGCGGGTCAACCGCAAGGGGGCTCCGCCCCTTAGACCCCAAGGGGCTCCGCCCCTTCGACCCCAAGGGGGCAAGCCCCCTTCGGCCCAAGGGGGCAAGCCCCCTTTGGACCCCCACCGATAGAATCCAGGGCGGGGTACAGTGGGGGTTAAAGAGGGGCTCTGCCCCTTCAACCCCACCAATAGAATCCAGGGCGAAGTGTAGTGGGGGGTCAGAAGGGGGCTTGCCCCCCTATTCGTCGTAGTTTACGTGTATTTTTTCGTGCTGTCATCACGGGTTTTGAAAATAAGGCAGCAAAGGCCTCTGCTGGAGTCGCAGCTCGTTGTAAATAAAGTTCTACCGCCTTAGAGGCGTTCAAACTTCCTCCATGCGATAAAAGTGTCGACTTTACATAGTCTCCGATGTTTCCAAGATGGTCTATATTTTTATGGATGGGTTGATACAAGTCTAGAGCATAACCATAAGTGGTTACATAGGTGTTGAAACCTCCTGCGTACCGTGTCAACATAGGATGAATCCACTCACTAAAGCGGTTAACTAAGGTGTTTGTACCAAGAGTACGTGGTACAATATCCTTGCCATATGTTTTAACGTTTACGTCTATAATTAGGGCATCTGTAGGTCTGGGACCTTCCTCTGAAAATACCTCACTATAGTCTGCGGAATGAACCATAAGATCTAATTTTGCTCTTTCAATTGTGATGTACCACGACATGTCTCCATCCTGTTTGACCTGTAAGACTTTTGCTATGATGTCCTCTATCTCTGAGGGGGGTTTGACGGTGGTTTTCTGTAAAATACGGCGTAAGATGACTGGTTCATGGGCAAGTTGCTCAAACATTTGGCTCGGAACTTCGTTAAAATCAAATTCCCATTCAAATCCACTCTTTCTCGTTATATAGGATTTCAAAGACAGATTGTGCATAGCGTGGCCCAGTTCGTGAAAGAGACTTCGGATCTGGTCAAGTTTCAAGCACTGATTAGGTTTTGAATAGACACAACAGACTCCTAGGAAGGGCAAGGTCTTGTAAGATTTTCCTACAAAGGTAGACATCATAGACCCCGAATCTTTGCCATCACGGGGCAACAGATCTAAAAAGAGCCTTCCAATCATCCGTTTATTCTCCCATACATCGTACACAACAATGTTCGCATCCCACAACACATCATCCAGGACCTTTGTTTTTACAAAGTCAAATCCAAGTAGTTCTTTATAAATGTTTAAAATCTCCTCGGCAACTGTAAAAATAGGAAAATGTGCTTCTAACGCTTGTTCATCAATTCTAGATCGTTCTTTTTGTATTAGTTTCTCATAATAATACGAATCATATATTCGTAAATCTGTGACACCCTCCTTACTGGCAAATTCATTCAGTTCATTCCATTTTTCTAAATAAAAAGGGCGTAATTTTTCTATCAAATCATCCAAGTACTTGTTTACTTTTTCCGACGATTTATTCATATATCGTCTTGCGGCGTAATCCGCATAACTCTTATACCCTAGGAGCAAGGCAAGTCTTTTACGAAGTGAGAATGTTTGTTCCGCTAATTTTAAATTATTGGGATAATCTACATTAAACCACATTTCATACGTCTTTCTTCGCGCATCTCTATTTTTACAATAGTCCCATACATCATAATAATCATTCTTATCAAGATGAATTCCATCTTCTTTACGTTTTTTATCTAAAAAATCCGCATCCATACCTTCCAATTGGGATTCTGGCAAGACAAGTATGGGCTTATACGCTTTTTTGGCCAACTCGTGGGCGTCTTGATTGGCAAGGATTTGATCCTTTAGTCGTTTCACCATTGCCGCCTCTGTTGGTGAAAGATTGGTCCCAAGGTCTTTAAAATGAGACATTCGAAAGTCTATATAATTCTTAAATTCTTGGTCTAATGAGAATTTTTCCTTATCATATACAAATTTGTAATAATGATCAAATTGAGGAAATAATTGTAAACAAATTGCGTCCCATTCTGTGGTGAGAACTGTTTCGGCCCGTTTACATGCTTTACGCACCTCTTCCTTTGGATGGGAAGCCATGACAAAGTACAAGGCTTGTGGATTATCGTTGAAGATGTCAATTTGTGGCCATACAAAGTTTTTAAAGGTGAGTGTCTCTAACGGAAGTTTCAAGAGTTCATCCTTCATAGCGTTCATGGCTTGTTTACGCACCTCTAACTGGTCTGTAACAAGTTCGGCTGTAAGATTCTTAAAATCTACCATGGGCGGAAATACAGCACCTCCACGTTGCTTTTTATACGATCGTCGTTTTTGTTGTTTTTGTTGTTTTTGTTGTTTCAATGACCGGGCCATATATCTATTACGGCTATCTAAATTTATGTGTCCCATTCGAATTGGAATGCTACACATGATAAACCAAAAAAATAAAATCAACCGTCTCCAGTAGAATGAATCCCGAACTCACGATCGACGGCGCCACAATCACCTTGCTAAACCGCTTCTCCATCATTAGTCACGAATGTGTCTTGTACCAAGTTCGCGACGAGTCTGGAACTCAGAAATACACGGCCTATAAATCAAACTCGGAAGGACTCTGGAGATTGGCGTGGTTCAAGAAATTCGAAAGGACTATGACAAAAGGGGACGACTACATCACAACCACCCAAATCCACATGGATCTTCAATGCCTGTTTGAATCACACTACCAAACACTCGCACTCGTCGAAATGAAAGACGTACACTCCTATGTTTCGAATGAAGACGTACCCGAAGATCCCGGAAGACTCGAACGCTTAAGAGATGCGATTCAATCCAAGGAAACCTATTGGAATACTATGCCCGGTATGCGTCGTACAAATCGCATTCGTAAAGCGGACGAGGTAGAGCGGGTGGGACGAGAATATGTCCATCCCGTCTTTTTGCCACTAGTTGCCTTGATGCGACCCGGAGAAGGTCTCCAACGCGTAGTCTATCTCATCACTCACCCTACACCCGGTGCACGCCCCTCCTACACAGGCCCAGACAACTATTGGGGAATCTATAAGCACCCGGATATGTTTATAGAAGAAGAACTTGTGAATTACAAGGTGTCTAAGAAAAATCTTCGTAAGCCTATGGATTTTTATTTCCAGACGATGAGTGATATGCTCCAGTCCATCTCGAAAAACGAGATGAATTATTATGTTGGAAAAACAGAGATATACCATAAAATTGTATCGGTCATCTCTGACTATATGAAGTTTTTCTTTCGCACATCTTCGGAACCTTCTGCCTTTGTCTGTACCTTGATGATGCCGATTCCAGGATCTACGACAACCATGGGACTCCACATTTACAAGCGATCGATCGAACTCATCAAAGGAGGGGATCGGTTCGACTTGTATTACGCAGTCTATACGATTCCGGACGAATTTGCCAGCATCAAAGGAACCTACAAGACCATTCTCAATCTTCTTCCATCCCCTTCCGCAATCGGTCCATTTGGATTGAACAAGGTGTATCTATCAGCGGGTATTTATGTATACAAACTGTTTGATTATAAAAAACAATTCTATCGCGAAGGAGCACAGACGTTCGGGCAGTACGTCTTTTTAGGGGACTTGCTTACCAACATGTGGCCTCTTCAAGCTGTGCGAGAAGGAGCTGTGACAAACAACTCCTCAAAAGGCCACTGGTCCAATGAAGTGAATTTGTCGGCGATCGGTGGAAAACGACCCAAACGAAAAACCCGCAAGCATCGAAAGTAAAAGGTTTGCTTTATCGCAACGCTGTGTTTCACACAACGATGTGATCCTAATTATAATCCGTAAAGGTCACTGTATCGACCACCGTCACCGCCTTGCTCTTTGGACACTCCACCGGTTTCGGTGTGAATTCTACACACTTGGATCCAAACTGGTAGACGGATCCTCGCAAGTCGCTGATCGGAGGGCCTCGCACAATAACGCACTCCGGGCCTTTACAGAGAGGACGAAACATACAGGCCAAACCGAATCCAACGACCAGGCTGATGAGCGCTGCCAGACCCGGTACTTTCAACACACCTTCCAAGTCAAACATTCCCTACACATCCCAACTATTTTCTTTTGGGACACTAGAATGAAATTTCTGAACCACCTCCAATTCTTTCCCTTTGCGGTCGGGCTTATGGCCGGCATTTTTTGCGTCTACATTCTCAAACCTTCGCCCGTGGTAATTACCAAGTACCCCAACCTCGAGAACTCGGACGTCGTGTACCGAGACCGTAACGGCACCTGTTTCAAGTACGACACGAAGGAGGTTAATTGCGACAAGGTGGAGGATCGCATCAAGCCCTATCCTCTTCAATAATTACGCGGTCCCTGTACCGTTTGCGATCGCTGGCACGGGAGCTGCTACGCCGCGATCGCTCGTTGCGACTTCCTGGACGATGAGTTGTGCCACGGAGATCACGCGATCGTCGTGTGTGTCAATGTCGATGACCTTGCGTGGAAGATCACGATTCAGGCGAGGAGCGTACCGCACCGGGTATCGGGCTTCCTGGAGGGCCGTTTCCTTTTGGCGAAGTTCGACCGTCAAGGTTCCGACAATAAGAGCCGCGGCGTGCCTGGCAGCAGCGTCGTTTCCACGTTTGGTCGTCTCCCACGTGTCCGAGGCACCCAACAGTTCCTGCTCTTTTTCGAGGTACTCTTTCTGCGCCGCATCGATGAGTGTTTGACGCGTCGTTCGTACAGCATCGCGTTTCGCTTCCGCGGCTCCCCGGAGGTCCGTATTTGTGGAAGACAAAAGGATTGTCACGTAGTCCGATTCTTTGGGCAAGTGCGGAATCATCTTTACGATTCGCTCGCCGTCGAGCACCAGATAGTTTCCTTGCTTGTCAAGTTTCAGGTTCTTGCTACCGGCCTTGTAAAACAGGAGCCAATCGTCGAGCGTTTCGATGGCAGTGGGGTCTACGGTCGCCATTCTGCTGGAAGGCGATATTTTTGATTGTTCTGGGCTTCCGTAAGGAATCGCGGAACAATCTTTTTGAAAGGGCATCGTAGATATGAATCAATCCGTTCTGTACACGATGATGGTGGTGCTGGCGCTCATTATGGCAGTGCTTCCATTCGGCGTCTTTATGGGACTCGGAACCGTGATCGGGGTACCCTCCACAGACACCCGGCTTCTGGTCGTCTATGTCTTGGGTGCTCTTGTAATTTCCTATCTGTTGTCTTTGGCAGCGTTCAGCGTGATTCAAAAGACCAGTTGTGGAGAGGTCAAAAACATGAAGCAGGTGGCCATCAATTCCAGCATCTCGTTGGCGATTCAGGGGGTCACGCTGGCCCTTGTGGTCTTTCTTCCGAGCCTTCGGGGCATTGTGAGTGGATTGCTCCCTCCGGACTTGGATCCGGCGATTCTTGAGTCCCTTGCCTACTCGTACTATTCCTTCTGGGCGGCTCTGTTTGGAACGGCCATCGGAGGAACTCTCTCAGGAGTGTGCTAGACCCGAGGTAGATTGGACAGGTGAGGAGGCGTGGTTCCAAAGTAAAGGTATTTGGGAGTCCCCGAACTGAGGGTATCCAAGACATAGTATCCGGGAACTCCAGAGTTCACGGAAGGCATCACGGAAGGGGCAGTCGGCACTGACGGCACTGACGGTGCTGTAGGTGTGACTTGGCTAATCGGAATGAAGGAGGACGAGGTGTTCGGGAAGAACGAAGAGGAGGAAAAAGAAGAAGAACGTAGTGCCACCTTCGCAAACAAGGTCGTCAGCACGGAGGCCAATGCGTAGGAACTAATGGCCCAGACGATGGTGAACAACCAAAAGGGGAACAAGGTCCGGTCCGACGTTCCGAGTCCAAACTCTTTCCAGACACCACGATCGTCTTGAAACATGAGGCGAGGCCGAATGTACAAGATCACGGCGATTCCCAGCACGTATAGACCTAGGGCAAACCAAAGGACAGCCATTCTATCTAGGTCCCGGGAATCTTCTATCGCATCTATTCGTATCTTTCTCTTCGTCTGATACGTGACCCACATTGGGTCATGTATCGTCTATTCTTTGATTCACTATTCATCACCAACGCCGCCTTCATCTTCATCTTGTCCAGCGCGCAAGGTCGTAGTGTCATCCATTGCACCCCCCTGGTTCAATTGGTAGATGAGTTCTCGTCGTTGTCCCTCGCTACCCGCGGCTAAATCGGCGGGGTCAAGGATACCCGCCTCTTCGCGGTCGTGTTTCATCGCTTCGTAGATTTCAGGGTCGAGTCCAAACAGATTGTTGCCACGATTCCATCGCCCGATCTTGTTTCGCTTATACACCAATTCGACTTGGCGAAGATCTCCCAACTGGTCAAACTCGGCAATAATCTTGTTGCGTTCCTTTTCCGCCGCGTCGTTGATGATGGTCTCGATCATCTTCTTGGACAGTTGGTAGGCTTCCGCTGTTTCGCGGGCCTTGGTGATCGAATCGACGATCCAGGAGACAAACAGTCCCGTTGCGGCCTCCGGATCCCCTTCTGCTTCACGATACAGGGGACCGTCCG
>Ga0114962_10003017_pt1 | contig 13785 bp, 10 predicted proteins | sample C_130820_MF_Meta_FD_87017 | JGI IMG/M metagenome (GOLD analysis project Ga0114962, IMG submission 87017) | Freshwater microbial communities from Lake Croche, Canada to study carbon cycling - C_130820_MF_MetaG | ecosystem: Environmental > Aquatic > Freshwater > Lake | place: Lake Croche, Canada... | reverse complement strand
TGGAGACAGTCAATTAAGAGTGATTGCCCCTGATGTGGGCGGTGGTTTTGGTCCAAAGGGATCTTTTTATCCTGAATACGCCAACGTATCGATCGCTTCGAAAATGCTTGGCAAGCCGGTCAAATGGATTGAAGACAGGAGGGAGAATTTTTTAACGACCCATCAAGAACGTGATCAATACTGGGATGTTGAAATTGCAGTTGACGACGATGCCAAAATACTTGGCCTTCGCGGTCAACTCGTTCACGACAATGGTGCCTATGTGCCATGGGGCATTGTGGTGCCATGGATCAGTGCAACCACAGTGCCAGGACCCTATGTCATACCAGCGTTTAAGTTGGATGTGTATTCCATGTACACCAACAAGATTCAAGTCACTTCAGTTCGAGGAGCGGGTCGCCCTCAGGCGGTTGTGGCCATGGAGCGCTTGATGGATCGTGTGGCCAATGAGTTGCAGTTGGACCCTGCCGAGGTCAGAAGAAGAAACTTCATACAGCCCGAACAAATGCCTTACAACGTGGGGATCATTTTCAGGGATGGTCGTCCAGTAACCTACGACAGTGGTGACTACCCAGCCTGTCAGCAAGCAGCCTTGGATCAAGCCGACTATGAGGGTTTTGCAAAACGTCAACTACACGCTCGAGAAAGCGGGCGTTACTTGGGTATTGGCATTGCCAATGGCGTTGAGGCCACAGGGCTGGGTCCCTATGAGGGCGCGACGGTTAGAATTTCTACCACTGGGAAAATCACCGTTTATACCAGTGCAGTTCCTCAAGGTCAGTCGCATAAAACGACATTGGCGCAGATTGCTGCCGACCAACTTAATGCCAACCCCTCAGATATCAATGTGGTGACCGGTGACACAGCCAATTTGGGTCTTGGTGTGGGTACGTTTGCTGCAAGAACGGCTGTCAATGCGGGTTCATCCGTCCATTTGGCTGCGATCGAAGTCGCCAAAAAAATCAAAGCGTACGCTGGTGTGATTTTATCGAAAAGTCCCCAGGAGCTTGAGATTGAAAACGATCTGGTGTTTGACAAAGCCAACCCAAGCATCTGTTGCAAATTGAAGGACATAGCGGTGAAGTCTGTAGGCATGCCTGGATTTGCAATGCCCAATGGCATGCAGCCTGGTTTGGAGCACACAGCTTACTTTATGCCTGATCGCTCAACCTACTCCAATGCGACTATTGTGGCAGAGGTGGAGGTGGACGTGGGAACAGGGATGGTGAATATTCACCGTCTGTGTATCGCCCACGATTGTGGAAAAGTGATCAATCCAATGGTAGTCAATGGACAAATCATTGGGGGTGCAGCCCATGGCATTGGCAATGCGTTGCTAGAAGAGATGGTGTTTGATGAAAACGCACAACCCGTCTCCACCAATTTCGGTGAATACTTGATGCCTTTGTCAACGAACATGCCTGTGATTGATTTGGTTCATCTTGAAACACCCTCGCCCTTGAATCCATTGGGCGTCAAAGGAGCGGGCGAGAGTGGTACCATTCCCGCTATCGCAGCGATCATTGGCGCTGTAGAAAATGCACTCAAACCATTTGATGTGAAAATTTCACAAGCACCCATCAGTCCACAAAAAATCATTGAATTGCTAGGACCCCATTTGGCGTCCATCACTGAGTAATGGACGTGTGCAAGGGCCTGTCGTCCAAACTCACCAAAGACTAAACATGTTTAGATAGGAATAAAATGTCCGATTTCGAATTCAAAGTCAGCCAAAAAGGCACTGTCGCGCACATCGATTTAAGTCGACCCAACGAGGGCAATGCGTTGACCAGAGGCATGATGTTTCAATTGGCTCAGGCGTTGAGAGCCTCTGCTCAAGACCCCTCTATTCACTTGGTGGTGATCGAATCCAGTGGGGACTACTTTTGCAAAGGGCGAGACGGCAAAGGCGAATCCAGAGCGGGTATGACACCTTATGAGATCAGAGTCAACATGATGGGTGCGGTGCTGGACGTTTACAAAGCGATCTCGGATGTGCCCGTTCCGGTGGTCGCGAAGGTTCACGCTGATGCGGTTGGCTTTGGCAGTGCAATGGCTGTGGCTTGCGATTTGACGCTGGCTTCTTCACAGGTGAAGTTTTCATTTCCTGAAATTGAGCATGACATACCTCCCACCATGGCCATGTGTGCTGCGCTTGGTAAAATTCCAGCCAAAGCCCTATCGTATTTGATCTATTCAGCAGAATCTGTGGATGCTCTTGAAGCCAAGCAACTGGGTATAGCCAGCAAAGTGTATGCACAAGCCTCCTTTGAGATGGAGGTCAACGCATTCATTGAAAAACTCTCCTCTAAGCCAAGATTGGTGTTGGAGACCATCAAAAAATACCAAGAAAAAGCCACCCATGCATCCCCCGACATGGCGCTTGAATATGCGGGCACATTGCTCGCTTTGGTGAGGTCTTGAATCGCAAGCCTTGGATGAAACTGAAAGATATATGCAATTAAAAAATCAATTTACGGTTCCCCTGGCACCTGCTGATGCTTGGATTTTTTTAATGAATATTCAGGAGATCGCCCCTTGTTTCCCAGGCGTAGAGTTGACGGAGTTTGTGGATGAAAACACTCAAAAGGGTCGCATCAAAGTAAAGCTAGGCCCTGTCTCGATGGTTTTTGCGGGCACCTTGCAATTCAAAATGAAAGACGAGCAAAATCTATGTGCAGACGTTTCAACCCAATGGCGGGAAGAAAAGGGTCGTGGCAGCGCTCAATCCGATATCAAGTTTCAGCTCCTTGCTTGTGATCAAGGGACTCAAGTTCAAATTGAAAGCGACGTTCAATTGGCGGGACAAGTCGCTCAATATGGGCGTGGAGTGGGCATGATTTCAGAGATTGCTGAGCAATTGATTTCTCAATTTGCCAGAAACTTGGAACAAAAGTCAAAAGACTTTAAGCCTTCCATACCCTCTTTGGGTGTTGCGACATCGGATCGAGTTTCAACCTCTCAAGAGGCTACTCACCCTACAAGCAATCCGGCAAACGAAATCTCAGCTTTTTCCTTGCTTTGGAGAGTTTTGCGTGCCAGGTTAAAGGCTTTGTTCAGTAGGTCTTGAAGGGGTTTTTTGGGAGGGCGTGCATGTGTCTAGAGTGAACGAGTCTCACTGGTCGTTGAAATTTAAATTTCTATCTCTCATGATCTTTTTGAACATGTAAATATCAGATTTCATTTGTTCAGACAACTCTTCAGGTGTGCCAAGACCAGGCATGTTGCCCATGGACAAAATGACTGAACGCACCCGCTCTTCTTTCAAAGCCTCAGACAACGCTTTGCTCAAAATTTGAACGACCTGTTCGGGCGTTCCCGCGGGTGCCATGATCCCGTTCCAGCCGTTGTAGGTGAATCCAGGAACGCTGGTTTTGGCCAATGAAGGCAAGGTGGGCATGGGCACCCACGTGTCTTTGTTCGTTGTGGCTAGACCCACCACGAGCTTGCTGTCCATGAAGGGTTTGGCACCTGCCATGAACATCAGTTGAACACGTCCGGCAGCAATTTCAGTGGCGGCCAAGGCCTCACCTCTAAAGGGAATGTGTTGCATGTCAATGTCGGTGGCCACGGCAAACATCTCACCCACCAAGTGTTGACTTGATCCAATGCCAATGCTGCCAAATGACAATTTACCTGGATTGGCTTTGGCGTATTTGATCAATTCGTCCACGCTTTTGATACCCAATGCGGGCGCTATGACCAAGGTTTGCGTGGCATTGCAGATTTTACCAATTGGCTTGAATCCATTCATGACATCAAAGCTGTTGAGTGGACGCGTGGCAAGGCTTGCTGTGTTTGCTGCACTAGGAACCACCAGCGTATAGCCATCTGCTGCGGAACTGGCGACTTTGTTCAGGCCAATGCTGCCGGTGGCACCGGTGATGTTTTCAATGGTGATGGATTGTCCAAGAAGGTTTTGCATGGCTTGTGCCACCGCACGCATGCACGTGTCACTTGGGCCCCCACTGGCTGTTGGCACAATGACTTTGATGGGTTTTGTGGGAAAGCTCTGGGCTTGCAAGCCAGGCAGTGCCATCATGAGGAGAAGGGTTGCAAGATGTTTGATGGTCATTAAGTGGCCCATGAGTGGTTTTCTGAATTTTTTTATTTTTTTAAGATCGACATCGCTATAGTCAACTTAAGCGTTCTAAGAGTAAAAAAAGTCGGACCGCAACAATGAGTTACAGATCCGACCGTATTTCAAGCTGAGCTTAAAGGGATGCTTTAAAGCGTATCAATAAAACTCCTGAGCTTATCGCTGCGACTTGGGTGCTTGAGTTTTCTCAAGGCTTTGGCTTCAATTTGCCTGATGCGCTCACGGGTCACATCGAACTGTTTGCCCACCTCTTCCAAGGTGTGGTCGGTGCTCATCTCAATGCCAAATCGCATTCGTAGGACCTTGGCCTCGCGTGGTGTGAGCCCGTCCAAGATGTCTTTCACGACATCTCTCAAGCCCGCCTGCATGGCTGCCTCAATAGGCGCTGTATTGGCGGAGTCTTCAATGAAGTCACCCAAATGAGAGTCGTCATCGTCTCCGATGGGTGTTTCCATGGAGATCGGCTCCTTGGCAATCTTCATGATCTTTCTGATCTTGTCTTCAGGAATTTCCATTTTTTCAGCCAAGATGCTCGCATCGGGTTCGAAGCCAAACTCCTGCAAATGTTGTCGACTGATGCGGTTCATCTTGTTGATGGTCTCGATCATATGAACTGGAATTCGAATCGTTCTGGCCTGGTCAGCAATGGAGCGGGTGATGGCTTGTCGAATCCACCAAGTGGCGTAAGTTGAAAATTTGTAGCCTCGACGGTATTCAAACTTATCGACCGCTTTCATCAAACCGATGTTGCCCTCTTGAATCAAATCCAAGAATTGAAGGCCACGGTTGGTGTATTTCTTTGCAATTGAAATCACCAAGCGCAAGTTGGCCTCAATCATTTCTTTCTTTGCATTTCTTGAAGCCGCTTCTCCCTCATTCATGCGTTTATTGATGTCTTTGAGCTCGCCCAAGGGCACCACCACTCGGGTCTGTAAATCAATTAAATTTTGTTGCAGCTCTTGAATGGGTGGAATATTTCTACTGATGGTGGTGGACCAATTCTTGCCTGAGTTGGCTTGTTTGACCACCCAAGAGAGGTTGAGTAAATTTGGCGGGAAGTCTTTGACAAAAACGTCTTGAGGCATGCCGCACTTGTCTACGATGATGCGTCTGAGTTGACGTTCTTTTTTACGCACATCTTCCACTTGCGTTCTGACCATTTCGCATAATTTCTCGATGGTTTTGGCAGTAAAACGAATCGTCATGAGTTCCAGGCTCAAGGCCTTTTGTGCCTTTTGGTAGGCAGGCGTACCGTAGCCCTCTTTGTCATACACTCTATGAACGGCATCAAACAACTTGGCGATCAAATCAAATCGACCCAGGGCGTCTTTTTTTAATTCTTCGAGTTTTTTGGTGAGTGCCTTGGAGCCGCCTTTGCCATCATCGTCATCGGCTTCATCGAACTCATCGAAATCTTCCTCGGCCACGTAGTCATCTGCCTCATCGGTATTGCTAAAGCCGTCAACGACGCTAGAGATCACGACCTTGCCTTCACGAATGTCCTCGGCCATTCGCAAGATTTCAGCAATTGTTGCAGGAGAGGCGGAAATGGCCTCCATCATGGCCATCAAGCCACCTTCGATGCGCTTGGCGATCTCAATTTCACCTTCGCGTGTCAAGAGCTCGACCGTGCCCATTTCTCTCATGTACATTCTGACAGGGTCAGTGGTTCGACCAAATTCGCTGTCAACTGTGGAGAGAGCTGCCTCAGCTTCTTCCTCGGCCTCCTCTTCGGTGGCAGGTGCAACGCCCGTGTTATTGAGCAGCAAAGTCTCCGCATCAGGCGTTTGCTCGTAGACGGCAATGGCCATGTCGTTGAGCATGGTGATCACCACTTCCATGGTTTCTGCATCCACCAGTTTGTCGGGCAAGTGGTCAGAGATCTCACCATGCGTGAGGTAGCCCCTGGTCTTACCAAGTTTGATCAAGGTTTTAAGGCGTTGTCGACGCTTTGCAATGTCCTCTTCAGACAAAACGGTTTCATCCAAGCCGAACTCTTTCATCAAAGCACGCTCTTTGGCTTTGCTGATTTTCATCCTCAGCGGTTTGACCTTTTCAGTGGAGGTGCTGGTGTTTTCTTCAGCAAATTCTGCCTCCATGTCGATCAATTCTTCTTCCTCGACGATAGGAGGCTTGCCTTTGGCTTGTGAATTTGTTTTGGATTTTTGCGGGGTTTCTTTGGCTTTGACGACTTTCAGCGTAACAGGGGAGGCTTTTGCTGTTGCCTTGGCTTTGTTTGCTACGGGTGTCGGCGCTGCGCCCTTTTTGGCAACAGCTGCAGGTTTGGTCAAAACTTTAGGTGCAGCCTTGGGGGTAACCTTGGGCGTAGGTTTCTTTGCGCTGGAGGCCGCCTTGCTGACTACTTTAGGCAGCGGTTTGGATGCGGTCTTAGAGGCAACTTTTAGAGCGGGCTTTGCAGTAACTTTTGCAGCGGGTTTTGCCACGACTTTGACTGCTGGTTTGGCTGTGGGTTTTGCAGCAACTTTGGCCTGAGGTTTAATGTTTTTTGAAGTGGAAGGTTTGGAAGAGGACACTGATGCTTTCGGAGGTGCTTTTTTCTGAGCGGGATGTGAGGCCGTTTTACTTGCGGTTTTGATGGACTTTTTAGGAGTTGCTTTGCCGCTGGCTTTTGCGATGGGCTTGGGCGTTACTTTTTTGGCAACGGACTTGGAAGCCAAGGTTTTTGGGGGTACGGCTTTGGTTGCGGGCTTTTTGGTCGACATTTTCAATCCTTGACAGAAAGAAAGCGACTCCTCATCACTCAGAGAGGAGAGACTTTGAAGGGTTTGCAGTTAGGGGATGCTCAAAAGCAAGTTGTTTGGGCGAACATTTGGAATGCAATCCTTGCGATATGTGGCTGGAGATGACGTCTATGGGTCAAGATTTGCCGGCTCGGAGGTGTTGCTGTCGCACTTGCGTAGGGGGATTATACCAAAGGGGTCGATTTGAGTAAAGCAAATCGGGCACTTAGGCTTTTAAATTGTTTATAAACTTGAGGGTCTGAACCAACCAAAGGGGCCATTTGATTGAGCTTTTCTGAAATATCGGCTTTTTCAAGCTCAAACAGAATGTTTTTCAACTCCCCATTGCCTTCCTCGGCCTCTAAAGGTGTATTTTCAACCAAGGCACTTAACCATTGTGACCATTCTTGTGGTGGGGTCAACTCTTTGAGCTGTGGCCAACTCAAAACGCCTAACTCATTGAGTTGGAGGTCAAGCCATGTGAATGCAAGTCCGTGAGGCGCGGGTAGGCGGCACAGGATGTTTTGTTGCTCGGAACTGATCGCAGCCCATTGAGACATGTGTTGAAACAAAATTTGTATACCGCGATCTTGACGGCTCATGGGAGCTTGACGGATGGGTACACGCCTAGGGCTTGAATCTGCTGGGTCTTTCGTCATCCAAGGCGCTTGCTTTGATTTTTTTTTGTTAAAAGGGCTGGGGTTGGTGGTGTTGGAGCGAGGATTGATGCTGTCGGACCAAAGTTGTTTGAGTTCAAAATGCCCAATGTGAACCAAATCTGCTATTTCATTCAACAGTTGAGTTTGTAAAACACCTTGAGGCAAGGCGCTCCATAAAGGAAGGGCTTGAGCGGCCAACAAAGATCGTCCTTCTGCTGTTGACAAATCGCACCCACTCCTGGCAATGTCCAATAAAAATTGACTCAAGGGTGTTGAACTCGAGACAAGTCTTGAAAACGCATCCACACCCATTTCTCGGATGTAACTGTCTGGATCGTGTTCTGGTGGCAGAAACAAGAACTTCAAACTTCTTGTGTCTTTGGCAAAGGGCAAAGAGACTTCCAGTGCTTTTTTGGCAGCACGTCTACCCGCTTGATCGCCATCGAAGCTAAAGACGATGGTGTCAGTGAAACGAAATAGTTTTGCGATGTGGTCCGGCGTGCAAGCTGTGCCAAGCGTTGCGACAGCATTGGGCACGCCCAGTTGTGCCAATGCGACCACATCCATATAGCCCTCTGTCACGATCGCATGACCCTTTTCTTTAAGGTGCTGTCGAGCTTCAAAGAGACCATAAAGCTCCTTGCCCTTAGAAAATACGGGCGTTTCGGGAGAGTTCAAATATTTGGGCGTGCCGTTGCCCATGACACGGCCACCAAAGCCGATGCATTCGCCTTTGATGTTTCGAATGGGAAATATGATTCGATCTCTAAAACGATCGTAGCGCTTTTCTTGCGCTGGATCCTCTTTGTTCTCTATCACCAAGCCAGCCTCAACAAGGTCGGCCGAGTTGTAATGCTCAAAAACATGTGCCAAGCCCGTCCATTCATCGAGCGCGTATCCCAGACCAAAGAGTTTGGCAACTTCACCCGACAAGCCCCTTTGTTTGAGGTAGTTGATCGCTTTGGGCGAGTCTTTGAGATTTTTTCTATAGCTCAAGCTTGCAGTTTCTAGCAAGTCCACGATGGAGAGTTGTTTTTTTTGATTCTCCAAGGCCTTGACCCTGTCTTCGGGGGAGAAGTCAGTTTCAGGCACCACCAGGCCATAACTTTGTGCCAAATCTTTGACGGCTTCTACAAAATGCATGCCCGCGTGCTCCATTAAAAATCCAACGGCGTTTCCAGTTTTGCCGCAACCAAAACAATGAAAGAACTGTTTGGTGGGGCTGACAGAAAAGGAGGGGGACTTTTCATTGTGAAAGGGACATAAGCCTACAAAATTGGCGCCACCTTTTTTCAGTTGAACGTGTTTACCTACCACGTCGACAATGTCAACGCGGGCTAACAGGTCTTGAATAAAGGTTTGAGGGATGGACATTGATTAAAAGCTCAACAGGTATTTTAGAGGTCTAAAAATGCTAATTTTGTGATTCGAATGGCCTCAAGTGATATGAAACGCACTAAAATCGTTTGTAAATCTTTCGTATGCATTCAACAGGTCTATTAAACACCAAGTTGATGAAATTTGTGAAGTCAATGGTGGATTTTTTCTTTTTCTTTTTGCTTGTGACATAAGGCGTTTTCATGTTTTTGTTTTGTGTGTCAGTGCTTCGAGATCGGTGTGTTTTTTTGGCATGCTGTGTTTTGAGTTTGGTGCTGGTCTCTTGCTCGAGCACCCAGGTGCCTCTTGGCGTCAATGGCAAACCCAGCCTGCCTGGTTCCATGCAAGACGAGCCCGAGAAAAGAGATGCTTCAATGCCCAAGCGGCCTGTAAAACTAGGCCTGGCCTTGGGCGGTGGTGCGGCCAGGGGATTTGCGCATGTTGGTGTGTTGCAGGTGCTTGAAGAGGCGGGTATTCAGCCACAGCTGGTAGTTGGAACTTCTGCTGGCAGTGTCGTGGCCGCTTTTTACACCAGTGGAAAAAACGCTTCACAGTTGCTTAAGTTGTCAGAAAGCATGGACGAGTCTGCTTTGACCGATTGGACAGTCCCCTTGATCTCTAGAGGCATGATGCGGGGAGATGCCTTGGCCAAATACATGACGCAAAATTTAGACATCAAAAAGATCGAGGAGATGAAAATTCCATTGGGTGTGGTCGCAACCGACTTGCATTCTGGAGAGTCAATCTTGTTCCAACGAGGAGATGCAGCCACCGCCGTTCGAGCCTCCAGTGCTGTACCTGCTGTGTTTCAGCCTGTACAAATTGGAGGCAAAGAATATGTCGATGGAGGTTTGGTGGCCCCTGTGCCTGTGAGGTTTGCAAAACAAATGGGTGCAGACATTGTGCTTGCAGTGGATATTTCAACGCCCCTTGAGGCCAACAAAGCCGATGGCATGTTACAAATCTTATTGCAAACCTTCAGCATCATGGGCAAGAGCATCAGTGATTTTGAACTCAAGGAGGCCGACTTGGTGGTCAAACCTGCACTGAGTGGGATTGGCTCGGCAGCGTTTAGCGAAAGAAAACGCTCGATTGAGGCAGGCCGTGTGGCGATGACGAAGGCATTGCCCCAGTTGAAAATCTTGTTGCAAAAACAGTTGCCCTGAAAAAGAAACAGACTGCACCAAGGCAGTCTGTTTCATGGGGGGCGCTTTAAGGGATAGGTGCCTGAGACACCTCCTGCTTAAGCTGCGGTGCGTTTTTTAGTCGCTTTAGTGGCAGAAGTGGCCGAACTCACTGCGGCCTGAATATTGGCCTCTGCAGTTTCAGTCACCTGTTTGATGGCCTTTTGAGCCGTATCGATCGCGTTTTGGCTGGCGGTCATTGCATTTTTGAACATGGCCACTGCAGCTTCTGTGCCTTGGGGTGCGTTTTTAGTTGCACCGTCCATCATGGACATGAAAGCTTGTTGAGTTTCTTGAGTTTTACTTTCGATGGATTTTGACAACTCTGAGCTTGTGCTGGTCGCGATCTCATAAACGTGACGGCTGTAAGCGGCGCTTTTTTCAGCAATTGGCTGGTAAAAGGACGACTGAAGAGCCACAATTTCTGCTGGGTCTTTGATAGAAATCATGGACTGTACGTGGTGAACGTTTTCGCTGAAAGCAGCTTTGGCAGCAGCCAAATTGAGCTCCACCAACTTCTCTACGCCAGAAAAAGCGGTTTCAGTGAAACCAAAAAAAACATTCAAGTTATTTTTTTGAGCAGATGTGATTTGTTCGACAGTTAACATGGTGAACTCCTTGAGGTAATGAAAAATAAATACGCAATGAAACTTGGCAACTCAAAACTTTTTACAAATGATGCGTTGCAACATTGGTCAAGTATAGGGGCGAGAAAATTAATTTCAAGGCATTATTGTTGCAATGCACCATATTAGAGTAGGCCCTCTAATAAAAAGGGAAACTGTTTGGCCTGGGCGTTTGGCAAGGTGCTGTGACACAATACACAGCCACAGGCATGGCGTGAATGCTAGTTAAGTCATTGTTTTTATTGGTTTAATTTCTTGAAGATCTTTTTTGCAGGTACTCAATTGCAAACCTTGCCTTTGGGCCATCGTTTCCCAATGAGCAAGTACGAGCTCTTAAAGACGAGGGTGAGCCAAGAGATGGGTTTCATTGACCTGATCGAGTCAATGCCTGTCACGCAGGGTGAATTGGCCTTGGTGCATTTACCCAGTTACATCGAGCAAGTCTTTGCCGGAACTTTGTCTGCGCAGATTCAAAAAGCGATTGGGTTTCCTTGGTCATTGGGAATGGTCGATCGCGCCAGGTGCTCTACGGGTGCGACCATTCAAGCCGCCAGGCAAGCCCTCAAGGAAGGGGTCAGCGCCAATTTGGCTGGTGGCACCCATCATGCTTATGCAGACCAAGGGGGTGGTTTTTGTGTGTTCAACGATGTGGCCGTTGCCACAAGAGTCATTCAAGTTGAGCACCACAGAGTCAGCTCAAAGCCTTTTACGGTGGCCATCATTGATTTGGATGTGCACCAAGGCAATGGCAGTGCGAGAATTTTTGCCAAAGACAGCACCGTCTTTACCTTGTCGCTGCATGGGGCTAAGAATTTCCCGTTTGAAAAGGAGAAAAGTGACTTGGACGTGGAGCTGGCCGATGGTACGCAAGACGAGGAGTATTTAACAGCTTTGGCGCGCTCTCTTGACGTGCTTGATTCGCGCTTTAAGCCCAATTTCGTATTCTATTTAGCGGGTGCCGACCCCTACAAAGGCGATCGACTGGGCCGCTTGTCGTTGAGTGTGGATGGTTTAAGATCCAGAGACGAGTCGGTTTTTCAATGGGCAAGGGAGCGAGGCTTGCCTTTGGCGTTCGTGATGGCTGGAGGCTATGGCCATGATATGCAAGAAACCGCCCAAATTCAAATGAATACGTTCGCCTCAGGCTATGCATCTTGGCTTCTTTGGCAAAGGCAAGGCGCTCAGGCATGAACCTAGTTGGCAGTCTTAAATATTGAAAAAAATGAACAGATCTGATTCCCAAGAGACTGCAAATTTGCGCAGTTTTTATCCTTTTTGCATTCCGATCACCACGCGCTGGATGGACAACGATGTGTATGGTCATGTCAACAACGTCATCTATTACGCTTGGATGGATACGATTGTGAATCAATGGTTGTTGGAAAATGAGTTACTCAAGAGTGCTAAAAATCCGTTTGTCGGTTTGGTCGTTCACTCTCAGTGCAATTACTTCTCTCCCATCGCTTATCCCCAGGCTGTGGTTGCCGGGCTCAAGGTTGTGCATGTGGGCAAGACCAGCGTGCATTACGACATAGGGATCTTTCAAGGCGAGAAAGAGCACCCCAGCGCTCAGGGTAAATTTGTGCACGTGTATGTAGATCCCGCGAGCCTTAGACCCCATGCATTGAGCGAAGCATTTAAGCACACACTAGAAACACTCAGATGAATGCACGCAAAAATTTACTGGACGAACTCATTTGTTCCAGACACTCTGTGAGAGCTTACATGGATAAGCCTGTGCCAAGATCGTGTATCACTGAGTTGCTGGAAGTGGCTGCCAGGGCGCCCTCAGGTTCCAATATGCAGCCCTGGAAGGTCTACGTCCTTCAGGGAGAATTGAAACGAATTTTGGCGCAAAAGGTATGCGCATTGCATGACGATTTGTTTTTGAATCCGAAAAAAGCTGAGCTCTACAAGCCCCATTATGCGTATTACCCAAAGGAGTGGGTGTCCCCCTTTCTTGAGCGAAGAAGAGAAAACGGCTGGGGACTTTACTCTCTCTTAGGGATTGAAAGAGGCGAGAAAGAAAAAATGCACCAACAGCACCGCAAAAACTTTGAGTTTTTTGGAGCGCCGGTGGGTCTTTTCTTTACAGCGCACCGCTCCCTTGAGGCAGGGGCTTTGATTGATTATGGGATGTTTTTACAAAACTTGATGCTGACCGCCAAGGGTCGCGGGCTCGGTACCTGTCCTCAAGCGGCGTGGAATTCGTTTTCTGAGGTTATCATGTCGCATATTGGCGCGAGTGAAGATGAAAAACTAATCTGTGGCATGAGCCTTGGTTGGCCAGATAACGCCCAGTTGATCAACTCTTTTAGCACACCTCGTTTGAGTACTGATGCCTTTACGACTTGGTTAGATGACGAGACAATCGATGGATAACCCGACTGGTGCGAGTTGGGTTCTAAAAATTAAGAACATTCATTGAGTTTGAAACACCCATGATCATTACCAGTCTATTAGATACTGATTTGTACAAGTTCACCATGATGCAAGCTGTCTTGCATCAGTTTCCTGGTGCCAATGTCGAGTATCGATTCAAATGCAGAAATACTGGCATTAAATTGGCCCATTTGGCTCAAGAGATACGAGATGAAATCAAGCACTTGTGCACGATTGACTTTCTTGAAGATGAACTTCAATGGCTCAGGGGTCTGAGGTTCATCAAGAGTGATTTTGTGGATTTTTTGGGTTTGTTTCGTTTGAATGAAAAATACATCACCGTCACCCCGTTGGACCATGGGGAATTGGAGATCGTGATCAATGGACCGTGGCTTCATACCATTTTGTTTGAAATTCCTGTCTTGGCCATTGTCAATGAAGTGGCCTTTAAGAGCTTGTACCCCAAGCCTGAATTCAAAAGAGGTCGAGCTTTGTTGCAAGAAAAGATCGAGTTGCTCAAAGGTCCCAATTTATCAGATCTTAAGATCGCAGACTATGGGACAAGACGGCGATTTTCTAAAGATTGGCAGTTGGAAATTTTAAAGACCTTGAGCCGTGACTTAGGTTCTGGAGTGAAAGGGCAATTGGCAGGGACGTCCAATGTCTTTTTCGCCAAACAATTGAACTTGACCCCTTTGGGCACCATGGCCCACGAGT
>Ga0114962_10003016_pt1 | contig 13787 bp, 16 predicted proteins | sample C_130820_MF_Meta_FD_87017 | JGI IMG/M metagenome (GOLD analysis project Ga0114962, IMG submission 87017) | Freshwater microbial communities from Lake Croche, Canada to study carbon cycling - C_130820_MF_MetaG | ecosystem: Environmental > Aquatic > Freshwater > Lake | place: Lake Croche, Canada... | reverse complement strand
TATCAAGTATTATAAAAATGAAACCAGAATTATTGATAAAAAGAATTGTTTATCACGGTGATTTAGGAAAAAGTATAATACAGTTTTGTTGGAAATATTCTACAAAACAAGAAGTCAATACAGTTGAAAACTTTTTAACTGATTTTGGTAGAATATTAAAAAAGAAAAAACATATTGGAAATATGTATCCATCATATTATCATGAAGAATGTGGCAATTGGCAATCTTCACCAGTTGTAAGAACGGGCGATGTTGTAGAATTATATGATCCCGCTACAGAATATGGAAATAAGAAAATACCACCATGTAAAGGAATAATAAAATTTGATATGTGTTTAGAATATACAGAAGATAAGGGCGGAGTTGATGATAAATTTAATGATTGTTTATATAAATGTTTATATTTGGGTTGTAATTCAAACAGGAAAACAATACCAGAAAAAATAAGAATACCATCAAGATTAAAAACATTCTTAAAATTAAATAGATTTGAAAAAGTTGATTCAAAATATATTAAAGATATTGACGAACTATTTAAGACACATAAAATTAATTTAACAGGAGATGAAATATATATATCACCAAAAACAAGCAACTTAACAATAAACATTAAATTAAAAGATGGTCATTATACTTTAATAGATAATAAAGATAGAAAAACACCAAAGAAAATAAGATTTAATATTACTGATGATATGCCAGTATATATATTTAAAAGTAATGTAGAATTAAAAACAACAAAATATTACGATGGTGTTAAATTTATAACTATGCCAACACAACAATTTTATAAAGATATTAAAAATACATATAAATATATATGTTATAAATCACATAGTGACAATATTGAAAAAGAATATGATGAACTACAAGAAACAAGAAATGAATTATTCAAAGCTACTAAAATAGATATATTTAAATATGATCATCTTCATAATTGTATATTAGAAACATTAATGAAATATTCAAAAGCATTAACAGAGCCAGAAGAAATAACCAATGAAGAAGCCTATTTTATAGATCAAGCATATATGGGAGGTTTAAGATGGTGTGAAAAGGATTATGAAGGTCAATTATACGGTATTGATAGAAATTCATCATATCCAGCAATAGTGTCAAGTAATCGGTTTGTATTTCCAGTAAAAGCAGGAACATTTAACAAATATACACAAGAAGAATTTAATAAATTAGAATTTTATTCATTTGGAATATATCATTGTCATATTGAGAATGACAATAGAAAACTGTTTTCCAGTAATAATAGAGATTACTACACACAACACGATTTAAGAAGAGCCAAAGAATTAAACATGAAAATATCAATAATTGAAGATGGTTCTTCAAATGCATTATTATATGAAAGAGATAAATTAGTTAGGGGTGATCATGTATTTGGTGCATATGTTGATAAATTCTATGAATTGAAAAAACAAGCCAAAAAAGACAATAATAAAATATTGGGTTCTATTTGTAAAGACTTCTTAAATTTACCATGGGGGTTAATGTGTAAGAAAAATAAAAAATCAATGGTCAAAAAATATAATGCTGATTTTAAGGCAGGCGATGGATTTGAACTGAATGAAATACAAACATACGGTAAACAAGGAGGAGAATTTATATTAACTAAATATATTAATACAAAGAATGTTTTCAAATCAAATTATGCAAGATTAGGAGTATTTTTGACATCATATTGTAGATATCAAATGTCTAAGACTATTGAGCCTTACAGTGATCAAGTTAAACGAATTCATACAGATGGCTTCTATTTAACTTTTAAACCCGAACACACAAAAAACTTAGTCATTGGGGAAAATTTGGGAGAATTTCATTATGAGAAGGAGGGCATATTTAAAATAAAGAATATGAGCGAGATGATTGAAATAAAATAAGTGAAATTTTTATGTGTTGAATATAATTAATTTTATATAGATTAATTATAAATAATTTTTACAATTTCAAATCTGACTTAAACAGAAATATATATATCATATTATACAGTATAATGGAATCAAAATTATTACTCGCAATTGGACTAGGAGATAACGCATGTGCAAATTACTTTTTTGAAATGAACAAAGAAAATGTTATATATATAGACTCATTTTATGTTTGGAATGGTGATTTATGGATCAAATCTGATAAATTTGCAATAGAAGAAACCATAAGTGAATATTTTACAAAAGAAATAAAACAAGAAATTAATACAATGAAAAATTTAAAAGAAATAACTATATTGATTTCATCAATTAGAAGTATCTCCAGTTCTAAAGGATCAAAAGGAATTGTTGATAAATGCATACCTAAATTTATTAGATATATGCAAGATAAAAAAATACAACTTGATACATCAAGACACATGATCAACTTTAAAAATGGTCAATTAAACTTAAAGAATGGAGAATTTAAAAGCCGTGAAAAATCTGATTATATCAGTAGAGCATTAAATTATAATTATGAGATCGCAGAAGATGAAAATATTAAAAATAAAGTTGAATTAATTCTAAAAAGAATTTGCAATTGTGATGAAACATTATATTCATTTGTTTTAACGTGGTTAGCCTATTGTATTACCGGAGAAACAAATTTACAGAAATTCTTATTACTTCTTGGACTTGCTGGAAATGGAAAATCAACACTATTGGAAATAATGGAGCTAGTTTTTCCAATATATGTCTCAAAATTAGATCACAAAACATTTAATGAAAGATATGAAAAAGCATATAAACAGATCATCGGATTACAAAACATCAGACTTGCATATATTGAAGAATTACAGGCTGAAAAATTAGAATTGAGTTTATTCAAAGACATGGTTAATGGCAATGTAGCCAAAGTAGAAGAATTATATAAAACAACATTACAATTTACAATTAATTTTAAAATTATGATAACAAGCAATTTAATGCCAAAGTTTAAACCAGACAAAGGAATAAAAAGACGGGGGGTTGTGTGTGAATTTAAAAATTATTTTACATCAGACAAGAGACAAGTTAATGGATCATCAATATTTGTAATTGAAGATGTAAAGAGTGTATTTTCAAATGATAAATTCAAGCATTGTATAATTGCTTTATTATTAGAAAAAAACAAAAGAAATATATGATAAGGGTTTTGATATACCAGATACATATTTATCTATGTTTTCCGATATATGCGACGAATTAGATAGCGTTAAACAATTCATTGATAATAATTTTATAATTACTAATGATACTAATGATAGAATTTCTAAAAATGATTTTGTAGCATTTTATAACCAAGAGAATAATACACGAAAAAACTTTACAGATTTATTAACAAAATTGAAAGAATTAAATATACAATATGAACGAACATACAGAGTTAATGGATGTAAAGGCTGTTTAGTTGGTATACGACAAAAAACTGAAAAGGAAATAGAAAATGAAGGAACAGAAGACACCAAAAAACAAGTGGAAGAGTCAGATGACGAAATAAAAAAACAAATTGAAATATTACAAAATAAATTATTACAAAAACAAAATAAGAAAGTTGAAGAAGTTAAACCAATTGTTGAAGAAGTTAAAACAATTGAAGAAGAAGTTAAACCAAGTGTTGAAGAAGTTAAAACAGTTGTTGAAGAAGTTAAAACAATTGTTGAAGAAGTTAAAACAATTGAAAAAGTTAAACCATTAGTCAAAAGAATAAAATCATTGAATGGTAAAACATACCAAAACAAAATTAAGAAAGAACAAGCAATAACACAAAATCTATTTATCACAAAACCAAAACAAGAATCAAACCCCAAGACTAAAAGCCCAGTAAGCCTTGACGAAGACGATGAAATGTTTGATGGTTTAGATGACTTGAAAAATAAATGTTCAACAACATTAAAATTTAGTGATTTTTAATTTGGCTTAAACGAATATATCTATAATATATTATCTAATATATTATGGTTAAAATTGGATTTTGTAAAACATGTGATTGTATGATTCATCTTACAGGTATTAAAGAACATCAAAGATCAAGACAACACACAGAGGCATTAGAATTTTATGAAGTTAAACAATTAAGTATAAAATTACAAAAATTGAAGATTCAAGATTTGAAAAATAAAATAATATTATTAAAAATTGAATTAGAAGAGTTGAAGGCAGGACAACCCTATTATGAATAAATAAATAAACTATTTCTTAAATTGATCTTGAAAATCTTGAGTATATGAACCCAAATCAGTGGCAATATGCATTATATTGTTCATATCTTTAGGTAATGTTGCGCTTATTTCTTCGGCATTTTGTTTTGTGACATTTTTTTCTAATTCACTATTCATTAAATTATTTTTAGTTAATATTGTATGAACAAATGTTTGACAGTTGTTTTTCGTGTGATCATATTCATAAAATGATTGACCAATTTCTTTTCCATTATTCAATAAAATATTTATTGTTAATTCTTTATTAAATGGAACACTAAATAATAATTCATTATCTTCATTAACAAAATTATTTAATTCTATTGATGCATTTTTCTCAAGTCTAAACACTTCACCAGATTCTAAATATATAATTAAACCATCATGATAAATATCTTTATATCCGTTTCTTTCTTTCAATTTATCGACTTCACCTAAAGAAGCAATACTTAAAGCCGTTGAAATAGCTTTCTGAATTGGTTTTCTTGAATAATTCAATTTTATAATTTTTACATCACCATATTTATTTAATAACATACTTAATCGGTCTGATACTTTTGACGCCCTTAATTGTTTAGTATAGTCTTTTACTTTTCCTATACCTTCACTAATATTACCATAAATTGTTTTTGTCTTACCTATTAAACTTTTAACATTATCCCAGATTTTTCCTAACAATCCCATTATATATATTTATAATAGAAAATTAATTCACACTTGCTGAATCATCATCAATTGATTTTGATGTTAATAATACATTGTGATTGAGTGTAAAATTACCTTCACTAACATCGGAAATAAGATTATTTAATTGCTTCCAAGATTCAAAAACTTGTAAATTAACATCATGTTTTTGAATTGTTCTTAAACCTATAACATGGCTTAATTCTTTTTGGTCTTGTGCTTTACTTAACATATCATTAAATAATTCATCATCGGGCATAAAACTATAAATTCTATTATCAGAAAAATTTAATTTTTTAGCAAGGTTATAAGATGATACAACAACTATAAATTTGCTTTTCTTATGTAAGAATCTCATATTATTAACAATCTTTTTTAACTTATTTCCAACTAACAATATATAAGCGTCAAAATTTTCAACTTTAATTTTTTTCAAATTTGCTCGATCACCATCATTCATAATCAAAGAAAATATTTTTTCGGGATGCAATAAAATATAAGTTTTATCAGATGTATCTAAATTGAGTTTGGTATAACTATAATCATCGAGCACAATGCAATAAACATTTGGTAATAACCATTTTTTAATAACATATTTCAATTTACTTAACACATTTGTTCTTTCTAGTTGATCAAATAACGAACTTGCTACACTTGAAGCAATCGGGGCGAGAATAGAAATACTACTCATTTATATAATATATTTAGATAATATATTATATTAAAATATAAAAAATTAATTAATTAAAGTTGAATTATCATCTTTATTGGATTGTTCTAATACTATTATTTTTGCTTCTAATGTCTTTATTTTCAATTTCAGTTTATCAATACTTTTAATGTCTATTTTTTCAAGTTGTTTATATATATCTGTTATACATTCTTCTAACAATTTGACTTCTTTATCAATATTAACAACTTCTATATTTGCACTGTCTCTTTGTATTTCAATGCATTCATGACTGTCAGAACCCGCAAGAAATATAATATTTTTCTTCCTTTCTATATCCATATAATATATGTTTATAAAATAAAAATATCTATAAAAGAATCCAAGAAATGTGTATGTCTTGTGGTAAACCAGATCCTGCACCTGTTCCAAATACTCCTGTTCCACCTCCTGTTAATACTAATGATAAAGCTCCAGTGTTTATCACTGCAAGTTGTCCACAATAACTTTGTATAATTCCTATCGTTCCATTTGTATTTGTAACCTGCACATTATAATATGATGTAACTAATGGTCTAAATCTCGTTGGCATTGCATATGTTGTTGATACAAATGGAAAAGAACCGTTGCAATTACCTGAAAATAATGGTATTCTCATTGTTACTAATTTTCCAACTCTTACAATAGTATGTGTAACTGTTGCAATTGTAGCTCCTCCAGTATAACATGTCCATGTGGCTGAATATGAGTATTCCTCATAATAATTAAAAGAAGTAGCCGTTCCCCCTGATGTAGGTAATAATATATTTTGTGGTGATAATGTCCCGCAAGAAATAGCCCCAGAAGAAGTAATAGCCCCGCAAGTTATACTATTAGCACCAACACTCAATGCACCTGTTCCCGTTATGGTTGTCCCTGAAATAGCACCTGATGCAATAATCGCCCCCCCGTAAATTGTATTTGCATATGCATTAATATTTCCTGTTGAAGCAATCCCAACACTTTGCACAGAACCACTTGAAATGAGATGAGTTGTTGTGACAGTTCCACCCACATTCATATCACCAGCAACACCAACTCCACCGGCACAAATAATCGCCCCTGTAGATGTTGAAGTGCTAGGAGCAGTATAAGTTGAATTAATAACATTTCCAACATTCAAAGCATGAACAACCGTTGAGTCCCAACTAGCGTATAGATTTCCATTTGCAGTAATATTTCCTCCAACTATTCTTTTAGCACAAGAAATTCCACCTTTAACAACTAAAGAAGCCGATCCATCAGTATAAGAGCTTGAATCGTTTGTATTGTTTATAATTAGATTTGTTGCTGAACTCAAATTAACATTTGGTGTAGCGTCTGTCGTATCTAAAACCAACATATTTGTATTTCCCGCACTACCTAAAATATAACTTGATGAACTATTGTCTTTTAATGTAATATTTTCATTATTATTATATGTTGTTTGACCAGAATTTATAGTAATAGTATTTGCACCTGTTATTCCAATAACAATATCACTAGTCAATGAAGAACCACCACTCAAATGACCTTCTATATATGCAATATCAGCTGTCAGGTTATTTCCACCAGTTCCGATATCAATAACATTATCAGAACTAATTCCAGTTCCTCCAATAATTGATGCATAATTAAAATTATAACTACCATTAATTAATTTACTCATTTATTATATAATAGATTTATAAAATAATTTTCTTAATATAATATATAATGAATATTGATCCTAAATTTTTTGAAGTTTTAGAAGCCCCAAAAAGAAAACTAGACCCCCGTTCACAATGCCTATATGATTTAAAAATAGATACAACTCACCCTTTATTTGTAGAACAAAAAGAAAATTTTGAAATGTTCCCCGTAGAAGTTCAATGTATATTTTTTGAACAATTGAAAAAGGATATAGAAAATTATGACGAAGTTAAAAGAATGGCTGATAGAGAGAAAAAACTTAAAATAAAAATGGCTGAATTATCACAAAAAAGAAGAAAGAAAAATATGAATATATTATATAATGAAAATTAATCAAAATCCTTTAATTATATTATTCTTTAAAATAATATAATAAATAAAAAAACACTAAGAAAATGTATATAAAATTTGAAATAATTTGGGTAAAATTTGAAATAATTTGGGTAAAATTTGAAATAATTTGAATATATTTTGTGTAACTATAATATATAAATGGTAAAAAAAATTATTGAACAAGATGATGACATTGAAATTGAAGCATTAGAAGCATTAGAAGCACCAGAAGAAATGCCAGTTGATAGTAATACTAAATTCAAAGAAATGTATGTTTATGATCCTAAAAGTAAATCTATTAAAACTATAATGCAAAAAAAGCAATCAAGAAAGCATTTTAACGAAGATAAGATGAAAGAACATATGGAAAAAATGAGAATGGCGAGACAGTCAAAACTCAAAGCAAAAAAGCAACCAACAGAAGAAACATTAAAACCAGTTATACAACCAGTTACACAATCAAATATACGGGATTTAATCCGTTCTGAACTACTCAATCACTTACCAAAACCAAAACCCCAAGAAGAATATGAAGCACCGAAGAAAATAGAAATTGAAAAAGCAAAACCAAAACGATGTAGAAGACCAGTTCATAAATTAGAACCACAGGTTCAAGTTGAAAACAAAAATATAGAGGTCCCAAAATCATTTATACCACAAAATTATATTTCACCATCTTTTTCAATTTTTGGATATTAAATTTAATATATATAAAATTTATATTTTTTATATATATATATTATATAAATGGAATCATTACACGATAGAAAATTACAATCATTAGTTAGTAGTATTAAACAAAATACTTTTAATAGTTACCATGTCTATCCAGATTTTAACCCATCAACACTTCCAAAACTGAAAGTTAATTTTGTGGATATGATGAAAATATCACCCGAGAATAATTTTGAAAATGCCTATAATATCCAGCAACAAATGAGAAATGCCGATATAAATAACCAAGAATACAGAAAATTATTTTTAGAAACAGTTGATAGAGATATTCAAACTATAAAATTACAATTAGATAATCCAAATTTAGCACGCGATACATCAGACCATTTATTTGAAGAATTAGAATTAAAATTAAAATCTAGATTAGAACAAACAGATCCAAGTTTTAACCAAAAAACGAATGCAATACAAACAGAAATAGCCACATTAAAAGCACAATACGAAAGACAAGAAACAAATACAATAATTAAAGATTATAAATTTATGGCGTCAATAAGTGGCGACCCAATGATAAGTAGAGCATTCATGGACATGCCTAGTATTACACAATCATATAATAAATTAATTGATATGGGAAATAGAATTGAAAATAAAAGAATAGAATATCAACGAGAAAAAAAGATAATGGGCGGCAAAGAAAAAAGAAAAGAAAGAAAAGAAAGACAACAACATACAGGAATAGAAACTTATATACCTAATTTGTTTGATGAAGAGGGCAATATAGTTGTAGATCCAGCAGTTGAGCCAGCAGTATTACCACTTGGAGAACCCCCAGCAGGAGCACCAGCACCAGCACCAGCAGAAGCACTACCAGCAGAAGCACTACCAGCAGGAGAACCCCCAGCAGAAGTAGGAGCAGAAGCAAAAGCACCAAAGAAAAAGAAAAAGAAAGAGAAAGCAGGAGGAGGAGGTGGAGGAGGAGGAGGAGGAGGAGGACCTATACTCATATCAAAAAAGCCAACACTAAAAGCGGGATTAGATGACCTACTGCAAAAAGTAAAAGACAAATATGGACCAACCAGCACAAATTATGTAGAGGGTATGACAACAGCACAAATGATACAAGAAGTTAAGGTTTTAGAAGCCAAACAATTGATCAAATCCACAGGTTTAGAAGATAGAGACAAAAGATTAAAGGAAAAAATAGCTAAAAAAAAAGGTAAATAAAAATATATTCTAACTATAATATATAAATGACACTTGCAATAAGCCCAGTTAAAACAACCCCGCCAGAAAATCATAACATACCCCATTTTATGATGCAATTACCTTTTAGATTAATAGTAATAGCCCCAACATCAAGCGGTAAATCTACAATGATACATAATATATTATCTAAATCACAATTTAATTATAAACAAGTTTTTAAAAATAATATATTCTTATTTTCACCAAGTAATAATTTTGATGAAGTTTTAGACAGTCTAAATATAAAAGATGAAAATAAAAAAGATTTTATGGATGAAGAATTTATTGAAAATATTATAGATGAACAAAAAGAATTAATAGAGAAGAACAATAAAACAAAAGCACCACACATATTAATGATATTTGATGATGTTGTTTTACAAATCAAGAATACAAAAGAAAACATTTTAAAAAAGATATTTTTTTATGGAAGAAAATATAAAATTAGTTGTATTATCACAAGTCAGAAATATAAAGCTTTACCACCAGATTACCGATTGAATGCGTCACAATATATATATTTTTTAAATGTTAATGGCAAAGAAAAACAAGCAATAGCCGACGATCAAGCAATTGAAAAGAAAACATTTTTTAAAATATGGAAAATGGCAGAAGATGACGGGCAATATTCATTTATTTATGTTAATATAAAAGAACCAATTAAAACAAGATATTATATAAATTTCTTAAAACGAATTATTATTAAAAAATAATCTAACAATATACTATAATGGATTGGACAAAAATGTTTACTGATTTAGAAAATTATGGAAAAAGAAAAATGAATAACTATATAGCAGAAAAAGCGTCCGAAAGTAATGCAACAATATATGCTCCAATGGCAAGAAATAGAAATACTAATATAGGAAGTAGACCAATGAGTTTTAATGATAGATTAGGTAAAGCACTTGAAGATCCGAATTTAATTGGAAAAGCAATGTCAAATGCTCAAACACTAGGCAAAATAGGGGGATTTTTTGGATTAATGAATAAATAATTTTAGTTTTATATTTATTTTATATACATATAATATATAAAAAATGTTCTGGGACTCAATGAAAAAAGGGTTATCACTAGCATGGGACCGCACTAAAAATTGGGTAGGAAAAGAGATTAACGGATGGAAAACAGATCCAATAGGCAAAATAAAAGGTATAGGCAGTGGACTTGCATCAGTCGTGGGTAAAATTTCTGAATTAGTGGGAGTAGCAAAAAAAGCGAGTGACTTTGTTAGAAATATACCAGTTATCGGTGATATAGCAGCAAACACGCCAGGGTTATCAAATGCGATGAATATTGTTGACACAGCCGACAAATATAGGGGGACTGTAAATACCGCAGTTCAAGGTGGAAATAATCTACTTCAAAGACTACCATCAAAACAATAATATTTTTAATATAGAAATATAAATAATATAAATAATATAATAAATAATATAATATAAATATATTTTTTATCAATAATTTTTTTATCTACACAATATATATAATAGATATGGAAACAGTAAATACTCGTGATCGTTATGGTAATACTTCTTTTAATACTGGACTCGGTGAGGTTCCAGAATACTTACAATATAAGAAAAAATCAATTCAAAATTGTGTATCAGCAAAACGAAGAGTGAAACAAGATATTGTAACAATATCAAATGTGACAGCGGGAACAACTATACCAATTAGAATTAACTCACAAAACTGGATGGATCCACAATCACTGAGAGTAGGATTTAATTTTAACTTTGTTGGAACTCCAACAACATATGCCAAATTTAATGATGATACTGGTATTAATGGTATAGTAAAATCAGTAAAAGTATCTTCAAATTCTAAAAATTTAGAATTTATTTCAAATTATAACCTACTTCAAAAAATACAATATTCATGTTCTGTGTCAAATGACTGGAAGCAAGCCCAAGGTGGTATGCTCGAAGGCTATGGTAGTTATTTGTCATCTACAAGTCAAGTTTCATCAGCTACTAATGTTGTCAATGGACCACCCCTTAAAACCGCTATTTCACTTGCTACATCTAATGCATATTCTATCGCCCTTTGGACTGGTATGTTAGGACAATGCCACCGCCTTTTACCCAATATGTTATTAAATATAAATATTGATTTAGAATTTGCCCCGTTTTTAGATTTCTGTGTTGTTGATGCAGGCGCAACATCTTATCAAGTTAATAATGTTTACATAGTATATGATGAATATGTCGTTAGTGATCTATATAGACAAGTCTTTGAAGAAGCAGTAAGAACAAAAGGTATTAGTTTTGATTATAATACAATTACTAACTCACAACAACAAATAAGCGGAAACACAACAAATATATCATCAACAATTAATGACAGCGCTAAACAATTACTATCAGTTTATACAAGTATCCGACCGAGTGATGTCGCAACAGCAAATTTTAAACAAGGTAAAACAGGAGGCACAGCAGGTGGTTTGGCGGCAGGTGTTATAGGTTATCAAGATGCAACACTTGCAGGATATTGCACAAATTTAGAAAGTGTCGCAGGAAAAAAAGTAATTTCAGCTCAATACAAATTAGGCACTACAAATTATCCAGAATTTCCTTTAACAAAATTAGTAGATATGTATCAACTGTCATTACAAGCAATGAATCGCGCAAATTCATTACAATTAGACATGCCATTGTCATATAATAAATATGTCGGACCATGCAGAACATTTTGGTTAGGTTGTGATTTTGAAAATTCTAAATCATCTGATAATTCTCAATATAGTGGTATCAATACAAGCGGACATTCTTTACAATTAAATGTTCAATTATCAGATGTGTTGGGCTCGCCAGTTGATGCTGGTGTAGTAGTTCCAGCAGTCGATAACCCAGCGGGTGCAGGTGCCGAGGTGGCGGGTTTTGGATCAAATGGTGGTGCCCCAAGTTCCTTTTTCCTTGTTGATTTCTTTTTACTTCATAGTCGTATATTATCCATCTCGCCAACAGGTGGAGTAATTATTGATTATTAGATATTTTTATTAAACATATAATTAATTTCTAAACTAATTATATAATAATGTCAAAATCAATTCAAGTTTATGTAGATTCAACTTATGCTTATTCAGGCTCAACGAATAATTTCACTTACTATTTAAAAGAACCAATTAAAAATGTATCAGCCTTTAAAATTACAAGTGCAGAAATACCATTGAGTTATTACAATGTAAGGTCGTCAGGTATTGACGCAAATAATACATTCATATTTTCTGAAGATGGAGGACCAACAACAACAACAGCAACTATAACAGCAGGTTATTACACAGCAACAACAATAATTACAGCCCTTACAACAGCAATAAATACAGCGTCGCCACATTCTTATACATACACTATAACATATAACACAATAACAGGATTAATTACAATTTCATCAACTGGTAATTTTAAAATTATGTATGTATCAACGGGGGTTAATGGATGGCTAACAATAAACTGGCTATTAGGTTTTAATCAAATATCTAATAGTTCATCAACTTCACAAGTAGCCCAAACTTGCCCATTTTTTGATTATTATCAATATCTATATTTTAAAATTGGTCTAAATTTCAAGGGAAATTATGATGAGACAGGATCAAAAAACAATATTATAAAAATACCAATTACAAGCCCTCAGGGTTCTATACAGTATTATTTTGATGTTTCTGACAATAGATTTGATATATTAGGTAATGGAGCATCTGATATTATAGCATTTTTCACGATTCAATTATTAGATAGTGACAGTTATTTTGTAAATTTGAATGGTCGTCAAGTTTCATTAACTATAACATTTTATTATGACTAAATATATTTTCTTGACATAGAATATAGAAATGAATTTTTATAAAACTATTTCAGGAACATTATATTTTTTTTACTATTTGACTTTTGGATATTTCTTTAGTTATGATAAAAATAGATTGGTTAGACAACTATGTGTTGATCAATGGAATGGAAAAAATATTTTGGAAATGAATAATATAGAAAATATTAAAGTCAATGAGTAATAAAGAATTTATGAATAGACTTGAAAATTTATCAAAATTAAAAAAAGAAAGAACAGCCTTAAAAATTGAAATGAATAAATTGATGGATGAGATGGTTGAAGATAGAAATACATTAAATAATATTAGTAGAAATAATGTATTGAAAATACAAATTCAGAAGTTAGATATATTAAATGATAAGATCAAAAATATAGAAAGTTATATTATATATCAATGATTTATAATGATATACTATTTTTCATTAATTGTTGTTCAGTTATCATGTCTTTTAAATCTGGCTCTATTTCTTTTAAAGATAC
>Ga0114962_10003015_pt1 | contig 13789 bp, 10 predicted proteins | sample C_130820_MF_Meta_FD_87017 | JGI IMG/M metagenome (GOLD analysis project Ga0114962, IMG submission 87017) | Freshwater microbial communities from Lake Croche, Canada to study carbon cycling - C_130820_MF_MetaG | ecosystem: Environmental > Aquatic > Freshwater > Lake | place: Lake Croche, Canada... | reverse complement strand
TATTATACGCAACCGGTCATATGACATTTAATTGAGTTTTCTTATGATGGGCCTGCCATGGTTTCGACAGGGTGAGATAATAGAGACGGCAACTCAGTAGGCGATGACTGTAAATCAAGCAAATAAAGTAAATGCAAAAGCAAATACATTCGAGTATTTCCAAGTTGACTTCGACATTACAGCAATGAATGACGAGCAATTCGAAATCGCAGCCTAAGAAACTGCAACTCCGGGGTAGGACTTACCTTGTAAAATAAACAACCAAATAGGCTCCTAGGAGCCTATTTTTATGGATTACACGGCCCTATTACAAATCCACTGGCATCTGGTCTACAGGTTGTAGGCAATGGAGTACATGGTCCTACAACAAATCCATCTGTGCAATAGTTAATTACAGGCTGAGTTGTGCGACTAGGACCAATTATCACAGGCGGAGTCACAGTAGTTGTTGGACCTACTACCGGACCAGCTACAAATGTTACAGTAGGTGGTGTAGGTCCAACAACTACTGGGCTAGGAACAGTTCCACTGGGTCCAACTACAAACTGCGGTACAGTAGGTGCTGGCGGTGGACCAACTACAAACGGACCTGACGGTGATCCATCGGCATTTGGAGCTGTTGTAAACCCTGGAGGTAATTGAGCAATTGCCTCGGGTGATAATTTTACTATTTGTGGTTTTGGTGGTTCTGTTGTGCCTCCACCGCAGGCAGTTAGTGCCACTATTGATAGCAATGTTAAAATTTTTCTCATGGTAAGTTTCCTTAGTTAGGAAACCCCTTAAGAAAAAGCTCTCTAAGCCAACCTTAGAATTTGGGAACTTTGTCCTAATAACAATCTGTAAGTCTCAATATATTTAATAGATTTTAACAGCTTTTAAAGAAAGGCCCTTAGGGCCTTTCTTTATGCCTGTGCTTCTGACCAACGTAAGATAACGTTGGCCTGTGTTGCAACTCCTGCTACCTTATACACGTTAATGGCTAGCACGTCTGGACCATTAGGAAATGTACCTCGGCCACCAATTGCAGTACTTGTTAATTCCTTTAATGCTTCTAAACTTAAAGAATTAGTCTCACCTGGATTAGCAACGAATGAAAAAACCTGTTCACCCGGCAATGCATATGGAGCACCAAATTGGAATTTCAGTGTAGCAGCCGCAGATAGTGTTCCGCTGGATGTTTGTGTAAATGTGATACGATAAACAGTGGTAGCACCAAATGTTCTAGCTTGAATACCAGAAACAGTTGTACCAGCCGGGAACGCAGTTTGATCACTAGCAACTTTAGTACTCAGTCCAGCACCTGAAGATACCCAACTAGCGCCAGTAAAGAACAAATAGTTAGTATTAGTATAGCTTGCGCCAGAACCTGCAGCAGTATTTGTCACAGTTTGATCATTACCGCCACCCGATGTCGATGACGAATTAGCCACAGCACTCATAACAATTCTAGTATAGCTAACACTACTAATATTAACATAACTTGGGGTTATACCTAAAATAGTTTGCCCACCGGTTATGAATGTAGCAAGACTTAACACATCGCCTACAGCAATACCCGAAGCGGTATTTTGAGCATCTGTTATTAAAAAGTCACTACGTGCAGTACTCAGTGCTGCACCATAACGTGCAGTATTAGCAGAAGTCACTGTGACACTAATATTATTTCCTGTCCCTGCTGTACTTGATACACTAGCTGCCGCGCTCATGATTACTCTTGCATACGCTACACCAGCAATGGTTGTATAGTTGGCAGTAAAACTAGATATTGATTGACTACCTACCAAGAATGTCACAGCTGATAGCACATCAGCCTGTGCAGCCGTAGTTCCTGCATATTGCGTTTGAGTTATTAAAAAGTCAGTACGTGCAGTACTTAACGCAGTATTGTAAACTGCGGCAACACTACTGGTAAATGTTATATTAGCTACTGCTGTGTTGGTAGGAGCATTTGCATTAGCCACTGCTGTCATAACTATACGAGCATACGCAACAGCATTAATTGTTATGTAGTTAGCCGTTATAGTTTGAATTTTTTGACCGGCTGTTATATAAGTTGCTACACTTAATGAATCACCAGCTACTAATGGCGTCTGAGCATTAAGAGATGTTAATGTACTCTGTGGAATTAAAAAGTCATTTCTAATAGTGGAAAATGCAAATTGATAAGTACTGTTTTGAACGGCAGTTATAGCCGGAGCAGTTGCTATTTGACTAACTGCATTAAATGCAATGGCTGTTAACGTAGTTGTGACTGGCGCAAAACTCTTGGCTGTGAGTGTAGTAGTAAATGCTCCCTGAATAGTAGCAGTACTAGTAGAAACGTTTCCGCCCCACGTCACAGAACCTCCCGATGCCACCTGTGCAAAACTAGGCTGTCCACCAGCACCCGAACTTTGTAAACTTGTCCATGTTATTTTAGTTGGATCTGTTGGGTAATTAGCAGGATTTAATACACCTTCAATGACTAGACCACCAACAACTGGAGTTGACACTACCGGATTAGTTCCAGTTAGTATGTTTCCATCACTAGTGACAGCTATTGAGCTTAATAATAATTGTGCTCGATTTAGTAATTCTCGTTCACCTAGGTCACCTACTTGGGCATTTGACACACTTGGTGCTAGACGAATCAAGAATGCAGTGACCTTATCCACACTTGCACTAAATCCAGTAGCTGCATAGTTAAAGATATATCCACGATCACTGTCAAATTGGCCGTCAATCATAAATGCACTACCCCAATGGCTAATAATTGGTGTTATAGTATTTGAAATTAGTACTACACCACTTCCGGCAGTATGAGAAACAGCCGCGCCGCCTGTAAATGTTCGTTGTGCTCCTGCCACAAACTGCACAAGATTTGCACCTCTAGTACAACCAGTTAATGCATACCCGGTATTGCCAGTATATCGAATCAATTCCGCATCTACTATTACGGTACCAGATACTGGAAAATATGTAGCATCTGCTACGGTAATAGTTGTTATAGAGGAATCAACCCCTGCTACTAATTTAGAGCGTGCGCCCTCGTTAACAACTTCATAGCGTACTGGTTGATTTCCAGTACGCATGTATGCTTCTGTGTTAACGTTAGAATTACGGAATCTATGTGCAAACACATAATTACCATCAGGGCCACGTAGCATGAAATCAATGAATCCAGCACCATACCAAGTATGCTGAATACCAATCATCTGCATTTTTCCAATGTCAATATTATACCCACTTGGACCGGATCCATTACACGGATCGTTGTTCCAATTTTCTTGAGGAACAATTAAGTCGATTGTCTTACAAATTTTAACGTTGCTAACGTCACTAACACCACGGTAATCCGGAGCCACTGTTATTTGAGTATCACTAATAACTTGAGTCACGATATGGCTCATGCCTCGAATAACAATTCTTTCACCTGAAACTAGCTGTTGACTAAATCGTGTGCTAGTACCAACCATTAAGTTTGAGTTTGCTTGAATAGCAACAACCCCTGCAACTTGGAAAGTACTTGATCGTCTGACTACTGCTAGTTTTTGCCCGTCAAATTGGTAGAACATACCGTTTTGATCGTCAAAAATACCAGCACGTACTGTGGCACCGTGCCATTGACGAACAGTCATTTGACATGGGCTATCTAATGATGGAGATGTACCACCTAATGTTTGATATGCAATAACAGAGAAAGTTCTTTCATCTATGATATCGCTAATTGAATATACACCATTATAACCGCTAGTAATAACTCCACTAATAGTAACTTGGGCACCAACTTGACAACCATGGTCAGTATCATCTGTATTAATAGTTATAACACTTCCGATAGTTGTGCCGGTTGCAGTTATTACTCTTAAGTCATAACTAGGAGCAAATAATGCACCAGTGTTATACATAACACCTTTACCAGATTGATAACGAATGTATTTCTTACTCATACGTATTGCTTGAGCACCGTGAGATGCTCCACCTGTACCTAACTGAACTCCACCGTCGAACGGTCTATGTAAAAAGAAACTGTCAGGACGAGCATATATGTTACCAGTTAAGGTATTTTGAATTGAACCTACTGTTCTAGCAGTATATCTTAATGATGTAGTCGACGGTACTTGTTCAACAAAATATGCACCGGCTGCAAGTTGGGCATTAGTTCCAGTACTGGTAATTTGAACAGTTATGGTATTACCTGGTACAAATCCATGTGCTGTAGTAAAGTTAATTTCAATAGTTGAAATAGCACTATAAGATATACTGGTATTTCCGCTGGCAATTTGGCTGGTAGTGACTGCGTTAAGGGTCACGGCGCTGATAAAGTTTTTAGTAGGAGCAGATATCGGAGTTCCTGTAGTTGATACTGTTTGAATCAATCCGCCAGCACTTGTACTGGCTACTTGAATGGATCCAGTAGTAGATACTGATAATACAGTAAATGTAGCATTAACATTTCCAAATTTTGCAACAAGTAGATGTCCAGATGATATTGTTATAGTATTTCCAACGCTATACCCTGATCCCGGTGTGTTAATAGAAAAACTAGTTATTTGTCCATTATTAGCATTGTTTACTGTTAATTGTCCATTTGATCCGCCTGATTGCACAATGTTTATAACATCTCCAATGAGATAATTCGTACCAGGATTGTTAATAAATACACCAGTAATTTGTCCGCTAGTTGCTGTTATAGCTAAAGACAACCCATTACCAGAAATAGTAGCAACTGAAACAGTAGTAGCAGTTCCCGCAGTTGCTCCTGAAATAGTTATAGTATCGCCTACTGTATAGCCTGTGCCGGCAACTGCCACGGCTACTGTATTAACTGCACCTGCATTAACGGTTATAGTTAATGTTAATCCAGTTCCCGTACCACCAGTAGTAGCTTTAGTTCCAGCAGTATACGTTCCAGTACCAGCAACTTTAGCACCTACTGTTAATACTCCGGCACCAGCCGGAGTAGTTGCAACTCCACTTGTATATCCAGTACCTTGATTGTTAACTGAAATAGCGGTTGCTTCACCGCCAACACTAGCAGCAGTAAAATTGACACTTAATCCAGTTCCAGCACCGCCTGTAGTACTTGCTCCATTTGTGTTAAAATAATTTGTTCCAGCAATGATCGGAACAGAACTAGTAGTTAACACTTTACCAACGGTATTAGCAATAGATATAACATCCCCGACTGAATAGTTGCTACCAGCATTATTAACCGTAACTCCGGTAAGAAGGCCTCCAGACGTAGTTATATCTACTGTTGCACCTGCCCCACTTCCACCACCAATTAACAATGTTGCAACCCCAGTAGCATCTGAATAACCACTTCCGGGTTGTAGTGTACCATTATTGAATGATGCTATAGTATTCTTTGAACTTGCCGCTGTGACCGTTATTGTAGCATTGTTTACAGGGGTCGTTCCACCTAATCCAACTCCAGATATAGTTATAGTGTCAGTGGCCGTATAGCCGTTTCCTGGACTAACTACGGATGTTATGTATGAATTACCTGATCTCGATACTGTAAACACAGCATTAACTCCTGACCCGGTAGTAGAAGTTTGCAGTAGACCCGGATACGATTGATTAGTTCCCAATATGCTACTAGTTAATGCTCCACTTAAACTAATAGTATTACCAGTGACGTCTGTGACCGATACAGCGACGCCGTCGCCACGATCAAATACTAGCCCAGCACTAATACCAGTCGTACTTGAAACTACAAAACTTGTATCTCCAATACCAGCATTGGTAATTAATGTTGTTGAAGCCTGTGTTCCACCTGAACCAGTCACCGCAGTGACCTGTGTACCAGTAGTGACGCCAGTACCTGTTAACGGTGCACCAACTGGTGGTGCTGAACCACTAAAACCAATAACATCAGATCCAGACAGTGTTATTAAACTTGTAGTTATATTACCGCTCGCGCCCGCTGAATAAATGTTAAAAGATGGATTACCGACACCAGCACCTGTATAATAACTAGCCTTGCGTAATTGTGTATAGGTTGAACTTAGTGTTTGAGGATTACTAGTTCCAACTTTTGATTTAGCATAATATGTAAAAGTATTAACATCTAAAACACTGTTAACTAAGAAACTTCCTTCAGCTCGGCTAAATCCTGTGACAGAATTGGCCAGTGCTTTAATTGTAAATGGGCTATCTACAGCAAATCCGTGTGCATTAGCACAGGTCACCGTAATCAAACTTGATCCAGTATTAGAAGTAGATGCGCTAGCATCAGTTACAACTCCTGTGACAGCAATATCACTACCCGGAATTTCATACACAGACGGATAGTTTCTTAATAGAGCAATTGCCTGCCACTTGGTAGGCTGTAGTCCGTATTCAAAGTCAGCGTCAAGCATAGACTGCGGAATACCAACTTTTTGTCTCTCCATTGCATCTGTTGCAATACTGTTAAATCTAACAATTTGTTCTTTACCTTCGACAAATAACTGAATAGCATCAGTGACCATCATGGCACTAGTGTCAATGTCAAATATTAATGTTGTGACCTTTTCATTTCCGTATAAGGCACCCGGGAAATCACTATCAAAATTTTCGCTATATGTTAAGTCAGCACCAATTGTGGGGTCTGCAAAGTTATAAAGAATAATGTTTCTTGTGGCATTAGTTATTAATAGAATATCTTTGAGTTTATAGAATCCTGGGAATTTGATATAACCTCTATTTGAAACTATAGCTGGCAGGCTAGTTAACCCGTTAGTTATAACATTGATAATAACATCAGCTAAATCTGATAACTTAGTTTTACCAGCTGCCTCAGCAGTAAGTGAATTATTAATGACTTGACTAACTTTTGTCTGTCTAAAACCAAATGCTACGTTTGCTAAAATATAGTCGTTTATTAAATTTTTAATAAAAGTATGAGCGTATACTTCAGGCTGACGATTCCCGTCAACTTGCGGAATTCCGTTTTCAAAATACTTACTAGCATTATTAACAGTTTGTCTATTTCCGCCTTTTCTTAAATCGCTGATGTATCCTTCTAACACATAACTAACATCTCGACGACATTTTTCAGCATTGTATGTGTAATAGATATATGGAGAAATATTATTATCAACGTTATATTGAATATAAGCAATTGTTTCTTCTTGAATAAATTTTTTGTTTAGTTCTAATAACGCATGGGCGTTAGGATATAGGTCTGTATCTGGAACTACTATGCCCGGTACAAACTTATAATTTTGAATCTGCTTCTTTGCCATTTAAATATTTCCTTGTTTAGCTTAATGCTATCGACATTGCAATTGCTCGTGTGTCAACATAACGTTTGTTTGCTGCATGAGTTGTTTGACTTGGTTGTGTTGGAACTGAAATATTTCCAGCAACTGATAAATTTGTTAGGGTGCCAACTGTAGTTATGCTACTAGAGCCGGCCCACGTGCTCAATGCGGTGTCTTCAACATTGCCTAGACCAACCATGCTGTTAGTTATACCACCAACAGTACCTGTAAATGTTGGACCATCTATTGGTGCTTTTAATCCTAAGCCTGTATCAACATACGTTTTAACCGCTGCCTGTGTTGCAACACTAGTATCACTATTTCCAGTCAGCGTATTATCAGAATCAAATGTATCAACGGTTGCTCCAGTAATAAATGTTATACTTGCAAAATTTGTGATAGTTGCAGTACTTGCACCATCAACAGTGCCATTGGCTGTTAAATTTGAAAGGGAAACAGTATCTGAAGTAGTATCGTAGGTAAAAGTGTTTTGGCCGCCAAAACTACCATTATTATTATATTGAACAGATTTATCAGCACCAATTGGATTAGCACTACCTCCACCCCCGCCTCCAGTGCCACCGGTGACCCAAGATAGCACTCCACTACCATTAGTAGATAGCACTTGTCCGCTAGTACCGTCAGCTGTCGGCAATTGATATGTAGTGTTAACCGTTAAATTATTTGGCGCTCTAAATCCAACATAGTTGCTGTTGTCAGTATCATTAAATCTCAATTCTGCTCTAGTTCTTAAGCTAGTAGTAGATGTGACGTAGAATGTACCAGTGACCGAACTATTGCCTGTTATGCTTGCACCACTTTCTGATACTGTTAATCCTGATGCAACTACTAAACTAGTTCCAACGTTTAGCTCACCGCCAATACCAACCCCGCCTGCCACAACTAATGCACCGTGAGTTGTATCAGTGCTGGCAGTACTGTTATTGATATTTAATGTACCAGTTAATATTCCACCATTAAATGTACTGCTTAGTGTTGTTGCCTTCCATGTCACAGCATTTCCGTCGTAGTATAATACTTGTCCGTCGGTCGCCAGTGCAACATCTACATCAGATAAGTCATCTAACTTACTACCAGGCGGTTTAACGTTCCATGTGACACCATTCCAAATCCAGGTAGAACCACCTGTTGTATACGTAGTGACATTTGCTACAAGTCCGGTACTGGGAAAATTAATGGCCATAATTATTGTCTCTTCTTATATTTAGTTGGTAGCATTTTAACGTACACCTGTAGTTCTTCGAGGATATGTTTGCCCGCTAGTCGGCCTAAAACCATAGTTTAATTTAGGAAATGTTGAACCTACATGAAAATACTTGTAGATCTGATCAGCTTTTGGGCTACCTAGACCAGTCACAGGATCCCATCCAGCTGTAGTAGTGTAGCCTGTAGTGTATCCGTTTCTGTTGTCACCACTAGTAATATCATTAAACAAAGATGGATTGTTATACCAAGTAGCCATATTAAAAGGTACTCTAAATCCCAACAATGATGTTAATCTTGCCCAAGTACCTGCCAAAAATGGAGCAGATGCGCTTGTGCCACCATAGGTGACTAAACTGCCATTTAGATAAAATGACCATCCAGTTGCAGGATCTGCAGGCGCACTGATATCAGGAATAGCTCGTCGAGGTAAAGTAGTTGGTGTTCCGGTAGAGCTAGCTGTTTTAGTAGTAGTTGTTAGGCCTGTTTGCCAACTTGGCAATGTGACTGATCCACTAATGCCGCCGCCGCTGCCACTCCATGCAACTTCGCTAGTTATATTATTGCTGCCATCTAAAACTACGGTAGTACCACCTGCTGATACCATATATTGACTACAACACGAAGCTGACATGTTTAAATTATTTGCACCACTATCTCCACTACTAACAAATACTGTTATGCCTTTGGCTATACATGCTTGTAGAGCGAAATCAAAAGAAGTGCCGTCTCCTATTCCCCAACTAATACCTAACACACACGGATTGTTTATAGTGTCAGTTGCAGCCGCCAAAATATTATCAACAATATTCTGTGTTCCGCTGTTAGGTGCAGTATAGTAGGCAATTTTTGCTCGAGGTGCTGCTCCGCCTGCACAGTAAATATCTAACATGCTTTCTGCATCGCTAGTAGAACTAACTGTAGCACCGTTGATATTAATGTTGGTTATTGTAGGGGCTGTTAACCCGATTCGAGAAAAACTACTAGTGACATCCGACGCCTTATAGCCAGTGACATATCCGCTGTAAGTTAATTCAAAAATTCCAATACATACTCCGTATCCATCTCCAGTTGGAGATTTGTATGCAGTACTCATTTGTATCGGGCTAACTGCTGTAGCAGGAGCCTTTGCCATAGGGTCGGCGATAAAGTCGTCAAGGGGCTTGTATTCAGTGGCTTGCTTTACTGCTAAAAAACTTTGATCAAATCCTAATACTTGTGCAACTACTGCGTCGATGTCTGTGGGAATAGTTGGTTCACGATCGGGCATCATGTAGGTCCTAACATCGTCGGTTATATCGTTTAATGTTATGTTAAACACACTGTTGAATTTGCCTACAGGTCCTTCTATCTTAACTACTGATTGGCCACGATGCGCTTCAAAAATTGTAAATCCATTTGATTCGGCCCATGATATAACTAGGTCGTGTACTTCTTCTGTTGACCCAAACTGATAAACAAATTCGTCATGTCCAAGTATTGGCTGAGTTCCGGCTTGTACACCGTCTGCATATTCTTGCAAGGTCATACCATTTTCGTGTGTATCTCTTTTAAGATACAAACTAATCATTATTTGATCGTTGATATTTTTAACAACTGTTGTCATATTAATTTTCTATCTTGAGATAAGTTAATGTGACAGTTATAGCAGTAGTTGATCCACTGTTATTATATATTTTTAGATAAGCGTTTGTACTAACCGGAGCGTCGGCATTATAGCCTATAACTGCTGGGCTAAAATAGGTAGTGGTTGCACTAGTTGAAATTGATTCAGCAATAACTCCATTTCCGGGAGTGGGGTCAGTAGTTATTGATCTACTACTGTCGGCACTCTGCGCTGAAGAACTAGAATATACCGTGACCCATGCACCTGCACTAACTTGTATACTGATTAAGGCATACCCTTTGGCTGCGGCAACTGTTGCTGTTGCATTTGATGTAGATGCTAGACTTGCAGTTGTAGTAGATACTGTTGTTCTAGTACTAAGAGCACCGCCAGTAAACACTGAACTAATAACCCCAGCACCATTAATTGTGATAGTACTGCCGTCAATTCTAACACCGCCTAGTATACTTGTACTAGCTGTTGGTAAAATTGCATTACTACTGATAACTCCGTTGCTAATAGTTATTGAAGAATTATCAACTTTAACCCCACCTAATTGTGTATCACTAGCTGTAGGTAATACATAGGTACTTCCAGTTGCACTGATAACACCATTTGTTATTGAAATAGTTGACCCATCAACTTTGACACCGCCTAAGATACTTGTACTAGCTGTTGGCAATGAGTATGTTGAAACTACAGGAGGCGTAAAAGTAAAGACTCCTGACGTGTTGTCATAACTTAACGACCCACTTCCGCTTGCTGAGGCTGTTGATACACTGAGAGCTGTTAATTGAATGCCTGATACCGAGTTGCCAACTTGATCAGCTGCCGGAATCCATTTGCTTTGAGAAGCGTTATATTTTAGTATTTGTCCGTCTGATACCGACGAAACATTAACATCGGTTAGCCCAGATAGTGTTGAAGAGCCACCTCCTCCTCCTCCCCCACTGCCTGCTACTCCTACAGGGATAACAGGTTGCATCCATTGATTGCTAGTACCATCTTTGTAATAGACAAACAATCCGCCTGTTGTTGAATTAAACCAAAGACTACCAGTTGCTGTTGCAGCCGGCGGAGTATCACTAACTGCAATTGACACTATACCAGCTATATTACTAAAATCGGTGCGCATTAGTTCGTGCCCGCCAGCTACTATACCGTCGTATATTCTAAGGCTGTTATTTTGCTTATCATAAAACAATTCACCGTTTAACCCAGTTAATCGGTCTAATTCAGCAGTGTTTTTTGATAATAAACGTATTGATCTGTATGATGATGACATATTTTTAGCTCGCTATTCTATATTTAGCTACTAGCAGACTAGTTTTTTGTTATTAATTTTGTCTATGAGCACAATAAGAATAATTATTGTAAAAATCTATTGACCTAACAGGCTAATAGGATATATAATGTATACACACAAAGGAGACACTATGTCAGCAACATTGGCAAATTTAGGCAGTGCGTTAGCCGGCGAAAGCCAAGCGCATATCAAATACAGATATTTTGCAAAAATTGCTAGAGAAGAAGGGCACGAAGAGATTGCTTGTCATTTTGAGCATACAGCAGATCAAGAACTTAAACATGCCTGGGGTCATTTAGAATTACTAATTGGCAAGCCCTCTACTAAAGAATGTTTAGAAAAAGCAATTGAAGGTGAAACATATGAGTACACTCAAATGTATCCACAATTTGAAGCTATTGCTATTAACGAAGGCAACATAGAGGCTGCTAAAGAAGCACAGCACCAAATTGAAGAAAGTAAAGAACACGCTGACCAATTTGCAGCAGTATTAGCCAAAGCAGAAAAACGTTTTGCGGCATTGGCTAAAATTGAAAAACGCCATGCGTCAGCTTATCAAGCAAAATTGGAGACACTATAATGGATCTAGTACATATCTGCGTAGTCTGCGGACACGAGCACAATGAAGCAACTGAAGGTCTGTGGGATGAGCTTCCTGAAGACTTTACCTGCCCAGAATGCGGTTGCGGGAAAGAAGAGTATGAGTCACTTTAAGACTTAAATAGAAGGAACTTCGGTTCCTTTTATTATGATTAAAATTTTATCTCGCATTGATGTACAGCCGCTACTTGACGAGTACAGTCGACTAGAAAAAAATATACAATGGACAGAGTACGGTCATAAGGGTCGACAGACTGGCCTTCAACATAGATTAGATGAAGATCCGTGGTCCAGTGCAGTTGGAAAGAATAAAGGCAATGAATTAGATCATGTTAATTTAAACCCATTTTTCACCAACACAGTTTTTGAGTCTTTAATTAGCCAATTTAAATTAATTAGAACTAGACTAATGTGGGTTGGCCCGTATGCATGTTATAGTATGCATAGAGATACAACTCCCCGAATACACATTCCTTTAATAACTAATACTGAATGTTATTTTGTTTTTAAACACGGATTAATAACACATTTGTCTGCAAGTAATGTATATTGGATAGATACTACTAGATTTCACACGTTTATGAATTGTTCTAATCAACACAGATTGCATCTTATTGGTGTTGTTGAAAAATGAAAATAGCAATAACTGGTCACACTAGAGGAATTGGCAAGGCACTATTTGATTATTTTGTTTCTTACACACCAATAGGATTTTCTAGAAGAAACGGGTATGATATTGATCAAATTAAAAATAGAAAAGAAATTATTAACCAATGTATAGACTTTGATGTATTCATTAATAATGCATATTCTAATAGTGGTAATAGTCAATTATATATGTTGCAGGAAATGCATAGTGCATGGCAAGACCAAGACAAACTTATTATAAACATATCTAGTAGAATAACAGATTTTGTTCTTCCTCCTAGTTCGCCGGAACAGTTATACCAAACTCATAAAAAAGAACAAGATACATTTTGTCTTGGTAAGATTAAGAACCCTCAAATTTTTAATTTAAAGCTAGGCATGGTTGACACCCCTCGTGTATCAATGTATAATCATAACAAGTTAGCAGTAGAAGACGTTGTAAAAATTGTTTCATTTGTTTTAGACAATCGAGATGCATACAAAATAACTACACTGACAGTGGGATTATAGAATGTTGCAAAAAAGCCACATATCAACATAGTTCTTGACAAGAGATATAAATACTCATATAATAGAAACAAGTTAGCAGGCAAGGCAACTGACTAAAAATATTTTTAGTAAGTTAGCCAAAACATGTTGACAAGGGTGTTGAAAGACACTATAATTAAGACTAGTTAGCAAGCAATGGTGCTTGTTAACAACAAAGGAAAAAGAGAACTTAAAATGCAATCAAATCATAGACATCAGTTTAATACGATGCCCAAACAGGTAGGCCTAATAGCCTGCTCTTGGTTATCGATTAATAGCCTGTCAAGTTATGATCGCACACCAGAGATTTGCCAGGGGTCCCGGAGGACCGTAGTGTAATACAAATACACAACAACACTCCAAGGACCCCAGGATTAAAAACCCTGGGGTTTTTTGTTTTTGAACAAAGGTTATGATAGAGACAGCTAAGAAAAAACAACAAGAGGCAGACTTTATACAACAGTACACTATGACTCCGCAGGATTTCAAAAGAATGATTGCAGAGAAAGTAGAGCGTAATCAAGTATACAGTAATGTCGTTAGAAAGCGCGAGATTGCTCACGAGTGATTGTAGACCGCAAAGTGTGAACATACAGGAAACGAGGTCCTGGCTCTGCACTTAAAACACGGAGCAAACGGGCGGCG
>Ga0114962_10003013_pt1 | contig 13798 bp, 15 predicted proteins | sample C_130820_MF_Meta_FD_87017 | JGI IMG/M metagenome (GOLD analysis project Ga0114962, IMG submission 87017) | Freshwater microbial communities from Lake Croche, Canada to study carbon cycling - C_130820_MF_MetaG | ecosystem: Environmental > Aquatic > Freshwater > Lake | place: Lake Croche, Canada... | reverse complement strand
GTGGTGGAACTGGTAGACACGCAGGACTTAAAATCCTGTCTTCAGCAACGGAGGTGCGGGTTCGATTCCCGCCTGAGGCACTTTTAAAAGCCTTGACAGCAATAGCTTTCAAGGCTTTTTTCATTTAAATTACATACGCTTGTCCGCGTCAACTTCGCTCATACCATACGTCACAATCTCATAAATTCGTTAAAAACGATTCTGCATGTTTGCAACAATAATTGTTGGAAGGAATAGCGAAGTAATATACTAACAATAAACCTAATGCTATACACCCCTCCCCTCCATTATCCCATACCCCACTTATTGGTTCAGCAACATCAACTCTCTACCACCTAAAATGCTAGCAACAACATAGGCAATAACATCTGCAAAAAAAAATTAGCTTTTATCTTAATACTACCTTAGGGTTAGAGCGGTGAAAACTTACTTAAAATAATAAATTACCCACTATCAATTTAATAGCCTAATGATGTACCCTAAAAGCGGTTTTGAATAAAACACTTCGCTCGCACAAAACGCGATAGGTAAGATAGTTTAAAGTTTACAACTACTCAAAAAAGCATTCACTTTAAATAAAGCCATTTTCAAATTTCTAAGCTAAGTCGAGCAAACCATTTACAGTCAAAATTTTAATGAAGCATATTACTGCCGTTATCTTTCATTGATTTATTTTTCATTTTTTAATACATTTATTTAACATAGGTAAACATATTGTCGTATTCAAACCAATTGTAGCTGCCGATTTTACAATCATTAACACAGGCACACTTACAAATCAAACCATATTAGACGTTGCCGCTATTGTACTTACCAAAGAAGAAGCAAAATCAATGCTTAATGTTTCAACCACTAGAAATTCAGAGATTGTCGACTTAAATGAAAAAGTAGTAGAAAAACACACTCCTGCTTAGCCAGTCGGTACCACAGTTGCCGATTATCAATCGGATTTTGCTTATATGACAAAATTGAGGCAACCACGTAAAGGTTTGGTAGATCAAGCTGCCAAAATGGAAGTTTTTTTATACATGTGCAAAAGCAATTTGTATGTAAAAACGTGTGACATCATGAAAAATATTCAGTTGCTTAGGAAAAAAGATACGGTATTAGAAGATATTGTAAAAGCCAATTCAATAAAATATCATCCAAATTCTCCTGCTAGTACAGATCCAACCAACTTCAAAATTGGCTCATCGGTAATGATTAGATAAGGTGGTTTAGTTTCCGAAAATATTTTGCCAATAAAGCAACAGCGGTGCTTTCTATTATCAATATTGGTGGTAACATTAATGATATAACATTAATTAACCCTTTTACTGGCGAACTTATCCCTTCCAATTGAACAGATGTTGTAATAACCAATCTCAGTACAAGAGAAAGAGGGCCCTTCGACATTTTCTTAGCATAACTTAACTCCTTCCAAAAAAAATTGACAACTTTCTTAGAAGCTGTCAATTCTTTTAATACCCCACTTTCCCCCAATATATTAACACAATAGATTACTATTTTCAATTTATCGATTTAAAAAAAACAAATCCTCGGTGTTCCCTTTGACCGACGACGGTGTATCCATCCTGTCATCTTTTTACAAACTAATACATATTAGTAGTACAAATCAGTCAGTTCTTAATAGATTAAACAATTGGTAATTAATTAGTATAAGTGGATATTTGCAAACAAATTAATAATTACGTATGAATCTCCGAACTAATAATATAATTCAAAAATCCGAAGGTGAGTGGATAAACTATATAAACATAGCCTTGATGCTCATTAGTTTGGCAGCAGCTTATGTTCTACCATTCGAACTTTTCCTTTTCTCCTATGCAGTTCTTGGCCCACTTCATTACCTCACAGAAATTTCTTGGTTAGATAAGAAAAATTACTTCATCCGGTCTAAAGACGATATGATATTAATGTTATTACTTGTTTTATTTCTAACAATAGCAAAATTCGACAACACATCCTTACCCAACAAATTCTTTGCAAGCATAGTGTTTTCTGGATTTGTATATGCACTAATTTTATTATTTATTCAAAAAAAGACGCATAAACTTTTGCTGGCAGCAGCCGCGTTTATCATTTCAGTGGTGTTCAACTTCAATGCTTTCCATAGTTATTCCTTCCTAGTTTTCGCAGTTTGGACGCCAACCATAGTACACGTATTTTTATTTACAGGATTATTTATATTGTTTGGCGCACTCAAAAGCCGAAGTCTTTCTGGCATTATCTCACTGGTAATTTTTATTGCTTGCGCCTCAACCTTCTTACTATTTATGCCCAACAACTTCGGTTTGCCAATCACCAACTATGGCCGTAATTCATACACTTTGTTTTGCTATATCAACACATCCATATACAATCTCTTTGGTTTTGGAACACTCAAAAAAACAGACTTAGACTTTTATACCGCACCAAAAGCAGTTGCAGTTATGCGTTTTATAGCATTCGCTTATACGTATCATTACCTGAACTGGTTTTCGAAAACATCAGTCATCAAATGGAACCAGGTATCTAAAAAAAGGATGTCAGCCATCCTTATTTTGTGGTTAATCGCAGTTTTACTATATGCTTTAAGCTATAGAATAGGATTTTATGCCTTGTTTTTGTTGAGTATGTTACATGTTTTTCTGGAGTTTCCACTCAATCACTACACCTTCATAGGAATCTGCAAGGAAATTAAGACAATTTTATCCAAAAAAAAGAATCCGAAAAATAAATCATCACTATTATCTTTACTAGATAAAAAAATCTAAAAACAATCAATTATGACTGATTTCGAAAGCGCATTCGACGAAAATAAATTGCCTTCTGGATTAAATGTTTTAACCATATTAACGTTTATTGGCAGTGGATTGGGCATTATATCTGGCACCTGGAGCTTCTTCAAAAGTTCAGACAACCTGGCTAACATGGAAGCGATGGTGAACAAACCCGAATTTCAGAAGTTCCCAGACTTTGTAAAGAAAATGTATAGTCCCGAAGCTTTAGATCTATTAAGAAAGGTAGATGCTAGCAAAATACCAATTGCAATTATTTCCATTTTAAGCTGTATTCTTTGTATTTATGCGGCTATCGAAATGAGACAACTTAAAAAGAGCGGTTTCTATACCTATATTGTTGGCTCTGTGGTTCCTTATATAGGTTACACCTTATTTGTAGGCATTGCATTTGTTACTTCGGGCTGGAGTGCCTATATAGGCATGGCAATTACGGTACTATTCATATTATTATACGGAAGTCAGTCCAAGTTCCTTTTAAAGAAATAAAAGGGAATTACTTTTCTGGAGGGATTACCATTTATCTACTTCTTCCGTATTTAAATCAGAAGCAATAGTAGTTGGCGTTTCATCTTCAACAATCTCTTCAGAGGGCACGGAAGCAGCAATAGCCGTTTCTACCGGAGCTTGTGGAACATATCCCTCTCCATTTTCTTCATATTCATTGTCATATTGCTCAAAATTGTAGTCAGGCAGCAATTCTGTCTTAATATAATCTATTGCTTCAGCAACTCCCTTAGCGAATTTATTTATATCCTCCTGATAAATATAAATACTCGTTCTGTCGTAGCCCCTATCGTCAAAACGTTTACGGCTTTCTGTAATAATTAAAGAGTAACTATTGTTTCTTGTTTCCTTGATGTCAAAAAAGTAAGTCCTTTTCTTTCCCGCCCTAACCTTTTTCTCATAAATTGGCGTGAATTTCTTTTCGTTGTTGTCGTATCCCACAAATAACTATTTTATAAAAAATGAATGAATGACTTCACAAATATAGTGTCTACGCTTTAATATAAAAATCAATCAGTATACAATTATTTGATTTCTTAAATGCAAAAGGTGAAAAACAATACTTGTTTTTCACCTTTTATGGGAGGAAATATCACCTTCCGTTAAAGAAGTTGCCAATGACAGCAACATTATTGAAACATAAAAGTACATAATATTTCTAAATACACTTATATTTTCAAATTATTTTTTGTTAAATGTGCAATTTATCCTTTTTGGATAGCAACTCCTCAACAGTTTCTTCATACAACTCGTCGGGAACGCAACAATCTACCGGACAAACTGCCGCACATTGAGGCTCTTCATGAAACCCTTGGCACTCCGTACATTTATTTGGAGTGATGTAGTAAGTATCTACACTAACTGGCGACATTTTAAGGGCCACATCTACTATTGTTCCATCCATAAGAACAAAAGAACCTTTTACGGAAGTTCCATCAACGATTGCCCACTCTACTCCGCCCTCATAAATCGCATTATTTGGACATTCAGGCTCACAAGCGCCACAATTGATACATTCATCTGTTATTTTAATAGCCATATCTGTACTTTTGAATTAATTTGGCGGTAAAAATAAATGACTTAATTGATTTTAAACAAATGAATTTACAAGAAAGACTAAAAATTGCAGAAAAACTAGGTACTTATTTATTAGGTGAGGAGGAAGAATGGAATAATATTAAAGAAAAAGCTGAGCGAGAAAACGCATGGTTTACCAAGATATTCATAGACACTGCCATTTATAATATTGCTACAAATTTTTTGAATAAGCGCTTAATGATTGGTTGGGCTACTAGTTACGAAGTAAAAGACACCCCCAATCCCCAAAAAAATATCGGCGTCGTGATGGCAGGAAATATTCCATTAGTGGGCTTCCACGACTTTTTGTGTGTCTTTATCAGCGGATATCGGCAAACAATTAAGGCGTCTTCAAAAGATTCTATTCTAATAAGACATTTAGTAACTAAACTTACAGAATGGGACGAAAGAATACCAAAATATGTAACCTTTGAGGAAAATCTAAAGGGATGCGATGCCTATATAGCTACTGGAAGCAACAATAGTAGCAGATATTTTGACTTTTATTTTGGTAAATACCCCAATATCATCAGAAAGAACAGAACATCTGTCGCTATATTAGAGGGTACTGAAAGCGAAACAGACCTTGCCAACTTATCTGATGATATTCAGATGTATTTTGGTTTGGGATGCCGAAATGTAACAAAGCTATATGTCCCAGAAGGATATGATTTTCTTCCTCTCTTAGAAGCATTAAAAAAATATGAGTTCTATTTCGAGTTTCATAAATACAAACACAACTACGATTACCAGTTAGCAATACTAATGATGGGAAGAAAGTTCTACATGACAAATGGATCTATTATTCTGGCAGAAGAGCACGCAATCTTCTCGCCGGTAAGTCAGGTAAACTATGAATTTTATGATAATAGACAAGAACTTACTGAAAAATTAACTTCAAATGAATCCATACAATGTATGGTGGGCAAAGGACTAATTGATTTTGGTTGCGCTCAGATACCAAGCTTGATTGATTATGCGGATGGGATAGATACAATGAAATTTCTGATTGATTTGAGTTAATAAGCAATTATACAAAATAAAAAGGGTCATCCTGTAGAAACAGGACGACCTCTAACGATTGCTTGCCATATGAAAAGAGTTAAATAACTACTACCCTGCAAGCGTGATAACCACGTAGTAATTACAAATAAGTTTTTGGCTTATTTCTTAGTAGAATCCTTTTTAGTAGAATCAACAGCTACTTTAGAAGAATCCTTCTTAGTAGAATCAACAGCAACTTTAGAAGAATCTACTTTTGTAGAATCAGCAGTCTTAGATGCATCAGCACCACTTTTGCAAGCAGCAAAAGAAGCAATTGCAAGAACGAATAATAATTTTTTCATTTTAAAAAGCTTTAAATTGTGAGTGAATTTGTAATTAATACATCAAGGGCTTAAAAGGTAACCCAACATTTATAAACTTTTTTTTAAATTATTTTTTACCTGGTTTTGGGTTACTTTTATTCACTTAACAGTATAAAGAATAACAGTGAAAGCGGAAATAAACGAGCAAGCTCTACTGAAAGGTTTAGCAAATAATGAGACAAGGAGCATCGAGATTATTTACAAAAATAATTTCAACATGATTCAGTCATATATCGTTAACAACAATGGCTCTTACGATGACGCGATGGACATTTTTCAGGAAGCAATGATTGCATTATATGAAAAAGCTCAAAGTGAATCATTTGTTTTAACTTGTAAAATTAATACGTATGTATATTCCATATGCCGGAGGCTCTGGCTTAAACGGCTTCAACAATTTGGCAAATACACTAATCAGATTGATTATCTTGAAGATACAGTCTCTGTTGAGGAAGACCTCGAAACACATTTAAAGAGAAACGCAGAGTTTTCCATTATGGATAGAGCGTTGAATAGTTTGGGAGAACCATGTAAAAGTTTGTTAGAAGGTTTTTATATAAAAGATTTAGATATGCAGACACTAGCTAAAGATTTTGGCTACACGAATGCAGACAATGCCAAGAATCAGAAGTACAAATGCCTGATGAGATTGAAGAAATTGTTCTTTACACAATATAACATAGGTGATTAGATAATTCTACCGATTATGAACGACGATATATTAATACTTCAAACTATTGAGAGATACCTTGATGGTAGCATGTTGCCAGACGAACTTTCTTATTTCGAACAATTAAGAAAGAATACGCCAGAAATTGATCAGATGGTTGTAGAACATTCCATGTTGTTACATCAACTTGATTCTTACAAACACAGACGAAATTTTAAACACATCTTAAATGAGGTACATAATAAAATTCTTCTAGAGGGCGGTATCAACAACGCGTCCAATGTAAAACCATTAGCTAAAGTGATACAACTTTATCACAAGTACAAAAGAGATATTCTAATTGCAGCTTCTGTTGGTGGGGCTATAGCATTGGTAACAAGTGGTCTATTCACCTACTTCTCTCCTGTTTTGAGTAGCAAGAATTTGGAACAACTAAGTCAAGAATTAGCTGGACTAAAAAAGAATCAACTAGTACAAGGAAATATTATTAATGAAGTTAAAAGTAAATTCCCAAAAAATGCGAGCCTTATAAGTGGAGGTTCTGGTTTTTTGATTGATGGGAAGGGCTTTGTTGTAACTAATGCTCACGTTTTGAAAGGTACCAGTGCTATTGTTGTAAATAATGATGGAGATGAATTTAATGCTGAAATAGCTTTTGTTGATAACAAACAAGACCTAGCAATCTTAAAAATTAAAGATGAAGATTTCAAGGCAATCAAGTCTTTACCCTATAGCATCAATAAAACTACTGCTGATTTAGGTGAAGAGATATTTACTTTGGGATATCCTAAAACAGATATTACATACACCCAAGGCTACCTTAGTTCTAATACTGGTTTTAATGGAGATACCACTAGCTATCAGATTCAGATGAATTCAAACCCTGGCAATAGTGGCGGGCCTGTATTTAATAAAAGAGGAGAACTCATTGGTATCTTAAGCTCTAAGCAAACACAAGCAGACGGGGTAACATTTGCCATAAAGAGTAAGAATTTATATTCATTAATTGAAGATTTAAAGAAAGAAGATACTGCTTTTCAGAAGATTAAATTACCAACTAGTTCTATAATTAAAGGAGAAGAAAGGAAGACTCAAGTAAAGAAAATAGAGAACTACGTTTTTTCAGTAAAAGCTTACAATCAATCAAAATAGTTACAAAACAATCAACATCAAGCCTGTTTACTTTTCAGTAGATAGGCTTTTTTTATAGATATTAATAAGCTATCCCATTAGTTATAATTTTTTTACAATTAGAACATTTTCTTAATACTTTATCCTAATAATTTAACCAATTTCAAAGTTAATTATGAAATAAATGCCGTTGATTTGCCAAAAGGTTTATCTTCCTACCTCAAAGTACAAATCTTGCAATAAATTTAATTATGAAAAAGTTACTATTCCTTTTAATTTCCTTATTGTTTATTAGTCAAATAGTAAAAGCACAATATACTCAACAATTGACTAATGTACGGGAGCAGGCTAACAATTTTATTGAAGCTTCCATTAAAAAAGATTATAAAACTGTTATGCATTACACCAACATAGATGGATTCCCAAAAGGAAAACTTATCAGAATGACTGAAGAAAGAGTTTTGAAAATTTTGCAAACCGCCGATGATCAAATGTCTCAACAAGGTCTAGAAATTAAATCTATTAAAATTGGGGCTTTACTTTCAATTATAAAAGTAGGATTTGAATTTCAATGTACATTAGAACAAATAAAAAACACCAAAATGCAATACGGAAGTATTATTTCTAAATCTACACTCCTTGCTATTTCTGAAGATAATGGACGAAATTGGAAGTTTAACGATGCAACAGGTCGAGACTTGAATGATATGAGAAAAATAATACCTCACCTAAGCGATAAGCTTATTTTTGAAAAAGTTGAATCACCTAAATTAATTAAAGACCCAATTATTAAGAAATAGTCTTAATTTAATCTACTATTGCTAATTATGAAAAAGATTGCCACCAAAAAAAACACATCTGTATCAAATAAGTTAGAACAATCTAATATAAATTCTTTAACAATCCGCGTTTACGGAGTCTTAATGGATGACAGGAAACGGATTTTAGTAAGCGATGAATATATAAGAGGAAACTACTTTACAAAATTTCCTGGTGGAGGATTAGAATTCGGTGAAGGCACCAAAGAGTGCCTGAAAAGAGAATTTAAAGAAGAAACAGGTTTGGATGTTATGATAGGAGACCATCTTTATACGACTGATTATTACCAACAATCGGCATTTAAAACTAGCCAACAAATTATAGCAATTTATTATTTTGCTAAAAGTATACATCCAATTAAATTAGACACAAAAACTATTCCTTTTGATTTTAGGCCCGAACAAATAGCAGACCCCAATGGGCAAAGTGAAGTATTACGTTGGATAAACTGGGATGATTTATCTGAAGAAACTGTAAATTTACCCATCGATAAGATTGTTGTTGGCTTGCTTAAAAGTAAATATAGTAGCTATTTAGAAAAGAGAGTTTCATTGTAATTTCTATTAAGTTGAACAGCTTCAATTCCTTCATGAAACAATCAAACTCAACACATGATCTCAAGCATTCGCAAAAGCTTTAATGAAAATTTTACATTTGCAAGGTATAATGCTTTTCTAGAAAGGATTAAAAGCAAATTCCCCGGTTCTATTGAATTTCGGCTTGCTGAAACTCCTGTTTTTATTGACAAAGGATTTAAAGAAAAGATGCTCTCAACCTGTGAAAGTATCATAGATTTAATCATTGACCCCAATTTTAAATCCTTAACAAGCAACTCAATTCCAAAAGAGTTTGATATCCCTTCAGAAAATAATCATTCAAACTTCATCGCTTTTGATTTTGGTATTTGTACCAATGAAGAAGGTGAATTGGTTCCACAATTAGTAGAAATGCAAGGATTTGCAAGCCTTTTTGCATTTCAGGTTTGGCACGATGAGATTTTTAAAGAACAATTTGAGATTCCCGATCGCTTTAGCCCCTATTTAAGTGGCTTAAATAAAGAATCTTATCTCAAATTGTTAAAAGAAATAATCACCGACGATTGTCCAATTGAGAGTGTGGTATTACTTGAATTGTTACCTGAGGAACAAAAGACAAAAGTTGATTTTTATTTTACTAAAGAATACATTGGGATTGAAATTGTTTGTTTAACATCGTTGATAAAAGAGGGCAAACAGCTGTATTACCTGAAAGAAGGAAAGAAAATTCAAATCAAAAGAATATTTAACCGTATCATTTTCGATGAATTATCTCATCAGTCCCTTGCTATACAAGAAAAAGGCAAGATTTTAATAGAAGAATTAGAGGTAGAATGGGTCCCACATCCTAATTGGTTTTATAGAATTAGTAAATATACATTGCCTTTTATAAAACATCCATACGTTCCTGAAACAACCTTTTTAAATAAAGCTATCATTGACCCATCTACCTTAGGAGATTATGTTCTTAAGCCTCTTTTCTCCTTTGCAGGACAAGGAGTGGTTATAGATCTAACCCCAGAAGACATTGCTGCTGTAAAAGATCCACAGAATTGGATATTACAACGCAAAGTGATATACGCAAATGTTATTAAAACACCTAATGAACCTTCCAAAGCTGAAATACGAATCTTTTATTTCTGGCCTAAAGGAGCAGAACGCCCCATTGCAACTTGCAACCTGGCAAGAATAAGTAAAGGGAAAATGATTGGGGTTCGATATAATGCCGACAAAGATTGGGTTGGGGGAAGCATCGCTTACTTTGAGGATTAAATAGAACTATTTATTTAGTTAATTTCTACTTCCCCCCTTGCAAATGGATCATAAAATAAGTGATTACACTCAAAAACAATACAACAACTACTGCAAGTGTTGCCCATTTATTAGCAGGTAGCCTACGCTTTTGTTTTCTTTTCGATTTATTTTGTACTAGCTTACTTAAGTGCTGATTTAGTTCTACTATGGATTGATTAATCTGTTCTTTATTCGACACTTCATTCAACCCTTCAACCGCATCCATCAAAAAAGGGTCATCTGCAATGTTGTCCTCCACCTTTTTATGTGCTTCTATTGACAAATTATGCTTTACGAATTCAAGCAATTGCTCTTCGTCCACAACTTCTTTATTACTCTTTACTATTTTATGTAAATCTTTCATTGTTATTGTTTCAAATGATGCTCTACCAAAATCTTTAGGTTCCGTTTTCCATTCTGGATATAACTTTTCACCTCCAAAAGAGAGTAGTTTGTTAGATTACTCACTTCCTGATAGCTTTTCTTTTGTAAATAGAATAGGGTTAAACATGTTCCCTGCTCTTTATTCAACTTTTGAAGGCAATTTTCAATTGCGCTTAATGTCTTTTCATTATGCTGTAATAATAGAAAGTCTGTTTCCTCAGCTTCAATTGGAAACTCCTCTCCTATTGGCGATGTATTGGTTTTATTTCGTAGTAGCAACAGACAATGATTCTTGACAACCGTGTACAACCAAGTCTTAAAATAAGTGACCTTATATCTTTTAAGCTCCGTTATTGTCTTTAAAAACACTTGTTGCACTGCATCTTGTGCTTCAGCATCATTTTTAAGGTATTTCATTGCAACACCATACAACAATAGCGTATATCGCTGCAACAAAATGCCCAACCATTCACTATCGCCTTCTTTGTAATAGAGGGATAGTAATTCTTCGTCCGATAGGTTATTATTTTTTTCTGCTGGCACAAAACAAAAGTTGATTATTAGTTAGATACTATCAACGTATAATTCCATAAAATCTAAAAATCTTTTCTAATATCCTTGCAACAAGGCTTTTATGAAATCAGTTACCAAGTAACTTACAAAAGATCCCGTTGAAGCACCATCTCCTTCTTTGGCAACATCCTGCCCTCCTTCACATATGTGCAAATAGGCTGGTTGACTATCCAAGGCAGCGAAATATAAATACTGTCTTGCTTGAATAGAGGTAATTCCAGTTGAATGTATGTTTGAAGTTGCACTATTTTCTACACTTCCCAAGTCCAGTTCAATTCCACAAAGAGTATCAATAGTAAATTCTGTGGCATGATCTATTGCTTCTAAAAAAGTTCTTTTCTCATGCAAGAAAATATCTTCAAATGTGATGCAATCCATAAACGGATTATTTACAATATCCATCCAAACGTTCTGCTGAATCTCATTTTCATGAAGTCCCACTACACAATACTTTTCCAGATACCCATCTTCTTCAGCATATCTGAAAGCATTTCCATTATGCCTGCCTTCCAAAGGTCTGTAATCGGCACAGGTATCTACATTAATAGCATTTATCTGCGCAAATGGTATCACCCCACTTTTAAACCATCCTTTTGCTGCACCCTTAATGCAAGGATATGCATTGTTTTGCCCCCCTCCTATGATTATAGGTAGTTTTTTATTTTGGGTAATCATGTGTACTATCTGTTCTACCTCTGCATCTATAATATTTACTGCATGACGATAGGCTTCTACCTTCTCTTCAATTGTTTGTGCAGACTGTTCGATGATATTCTCTACATCGCTAAAATCAAAATGTCCCAAAACCATCACTTCGCCACCTTCTAGGAAGTCATTACTCTGCACATTTAAAAAAGATTTCAGAAAGGGCTGCCAAACACTCTCCGTTGCAATCGTACTAAGATTCCCCTTAGCTCCAATCGTCTCCAACACCCCAACAATCACATAACGCGCATTGGTATTCTGCAAAGATTCTTCCAATTGTTTCGGATCTTTAATTACTTGTACTCGCTCTCCTATCTTAGTTTCAAACCGACGAATCGTTGTGTTCGCCAATACTTCCTGCTTGCTGTAAACCTTTAAATGTTTCATATAGTTCCTAATTTAAAAAATGAAGGTAATGGTATTCAACTTACATAAATATGATTTTATTCATAAAAAATGTTTTGATTCGTTTCCACTTCTTCATTTTCATATATAAGCTAACTCAATTAAGTTTGATAATCACCATAAAAAGCACTTGAATTAGCTTCATTTCCGGCTACAATACCTTAATTCTGAACCCTACATATAACATTCTTCCAGCAATAGGTCCCCAAACCATACTTCCATCAAAATAATTGCTGAATGGATGCCCTCCATCTATAAACAATTGGTTCTGTTTGTAATTCGTCAGGTTTTCGCACCCCACATAAACCTCCCATTTCTTCCCCCAAACCTTCGTTAGCTGCCCTGACAGTTGAAAAAAAGAAGGCGAATTAGCTGATTGCTGCATACTCACAGGATTACTTTGGGTGTAGGGCAATCGTTTGCTACTAAACCACTGTGTTGTAAAATCGAACTTGAAATGATTCTTCGATTCATACGCCAGATTTACAAATGCACGGTGCTTTGCGGTGAGAGGCTTCTCCATTAATTGCCCATGATACGTCGTTTGTACATCCAACCACCGATAAGCCAATCGTACATCCAACCTTTCTGCCAACTGGTAATTAGATTCTACCTGAATACTGTTTGAATAGGACTTTCCTTCTAAATTATAGAAGTTTATCTGTTGAGGATTGGCATCTACATCTGCAATTGTCTGACTTATAAAGTCAGTACGGTAAGCATCTACACCAAAAGAGCCTTTTCTTTTATTAATCAGAAACTGATGGGTGAAATTGATGCCATAATTCCATGCTTTTTCCGGATTCAAACCATAGCCATACCCATTAGCTGGATTAAGTATTGCATATTGCCTGCTACTGATAAATAAACCAGTATTTTCTGCAAAAATGTTTGCCACCCTAAACCCTGAACCTGCTGAAAACCGTACACTCGTTTTAGGTGTAAGGTCATACTTTACATGTAATCGTGGCGTAGTAATCCATCCGAACTGGTTATGGTAATCTTCTCTCAAACCTAGTATCGCCGTAAACTTATCATGGGGCGAATAGGTATATTCGAAGAACGCCCCTGGTGCTGTTTCAGTCCTTTTGTAATTATCCAAAGCGAAAGTTTCTTTATAGGTATCTTTTGCGAAGCTTAATCCTGTTCTAAACTTATGAGCCGTGGTATTTATGATAGACTGATAGATTAAATTAGCATAAATAGAACTTTGTTTGCCATTATAGGCATTCAATCCGTAATAAGAATTGTTGGAATAATCTTTTAATGAAAAGATAAACCCTACACTTTTATACTTCTTGCCCGGAAACACATACCCAACCTTACCAAATGCTTCCTGTTGTTTAATATCAATACCCACACCATACGCATTGGTCGTTAATTTATCTTTATCTGGATTATAATCTATCTGACCTGCCTGCCTGTTATCACGCAAGGCCTTTATGCCAAACTGAACAATTACCCCTTTGTTATCGGCATATCGCCATCTGTTCAAAAAATTCAATTGATGACCAATAGGCACATCCAGAAAACCATCGTTGTTATCATCTG
>Ga0114962_10003012_pt1 | contig 13798 bp, 11 predicted proteins | sample C_130820_MF_Meta_FD_87017 | JGI IMG/M metagenome (GOLD analysis project Ga0114962, IMG submission 87017) | Freshwater microbial communities from Lake Croche, Canada to study carbon cycling - C_130820_MF_MetaG | ecosystem: Environmental > Aquatic > Freshwater > Lake | place: Lake Croche, Canada... | reverse complement strand
GCTACTTTGGGCAAGCCAAAAGAAGTATTCACATCATTTACCCCCTCTTTGCTTAGCATCTAAGGCTTCCCAGCGGGTCATTGCAGCCAAAATAAGCGTCTCAATTTCTGTTGCCCTATCGGTGAGTTGTTTTACTAAGGCGGATTCACCTTGGTAGGTTTCGGGATCAGCAAGCCTACTTGCAACTGTGGTTTGTTCAGCTTCTAAACTTTCAATTGTGGCCGGCAAGGAATCCAGTTCTTTTTGCTCTTTGAAGCTCAGTTTCACCAGTGGTTTTGAAGAAGTTGCCACAGGCTTAGATTGATCTAATGAAGAAGATGGATTGGACTCTGTTACTTTGGCCGTTTCAGTGAACGAGCCACCCTCTTTGTTTTTTCTATCGTTGAGTGCCAACTGATGCTGTTCTGCAAAGTAAGCCTTGCCTTCTTTGCTGTCTCGCCAACGACGAAAATCTTCATAGCCCCCTGCGTTTTCAAGTACCCCCCCCTCACCATCCAGCACGATGACTTGGGTCACTACGTTATCTAGAAAAGCGCGATCATGACTGACTAAAATTAAGGTGCCAGGATAATCAGATAAGAGCTCTTCTAGCAGTTCTAGGGTCTCAATATCCAGATCGTTTGTGGGCTCATCCATGACCAATAAATTAGCGGGACGCGCAAACAAACGTGCCAAGAGCAGGCGATTGCGTTCCCCCCCAGACAGTGACTTCACCTTGGCGCGTGCGCGCTCAGGAGGAAACAAAAAATCCCCAAGATAACTCAACACATGCTTACGCACTCCCCGCACTTCAACGGTATCCGAGCCAGGGCTTATCGTATCCATGAGCGTAGATTCAGGATCAAGTTGCGCACGCATCTGATCAAAATAGGCAAGCTGCAACTTGGTACCCATTTTGACTTCACCTGAATTAGGAACTTGCTCACCCAGCAATACCCGGAGAAAGCTCGTTTTACCGGCACCATTCCCACCAATGAGCCCAATGCAATCACCGCGAATAATGCGCGTGGTGAAGTTGCGAACCAAAGTGCGTCCCGGAATTTCAATTGAGACTTGATGTAAATCTGCGACCAATTCTCCGCTTTTGTCTCCGGAATCGACAGCAAGGCGAACACCAGAGAAGCGTTCACGCCTTGCAGCTCGGGCTGCACGTAATTGTTCGAGTCTATTAATACGACCCACTGCGCGGGTACGACGGGCTTCTACCCCTTTGCGAATCCAAACTTCTTCTTGCGCAAGCAACTTATCTGCCTTCGCATTTTCTACTGTCTCACGTGCAAGTTGATCCGCTTTTCGCTGCTCGTAATCACTCCATGAACTCCCGTAATCGCCGAGTCTGCCTCGATCTAATTCAATAATGCGCGTGGCCACCTGATCCATAAAGCGTCTATCGTGCGTCACAAATAATACCGCACCGCGGAACTGTTTAAGTTGCGTTTCTAACCATTCAATCGTTTCAATATCTAAATGGTTCGTAGGCTCATCTAACAAAAGTAACTCAGGATCACTCACCCATGCCCTTGCCAGGGCCACACGCTTTTTCCAGCCACCAGATAACATCGAAATTTTGGTTTCAGATGGCAAATTCATTTGCTCAACCGTGGCTTCAACACGTGCTTGCTGCGACCAGCCATCACCCGAATCTAGAACATGTTGCAAGTCTGCTAGTCTTGCCAAGTCTTCATCAGACGCATGGTCTTGGCTGGCCAATCGAGTACTGAGATGATGGTAGTCCACCAAAGCTGTGCGCAGCTCTCCCAAGCCCCCCGCTACGGCCTCGAATACGGTTTCATCCATATTCATCGGCGGTTCTTGCGCCACATGGGCAATGCGAATGCCAGGTTGCAACCATAACTTGCCGTCGTCTAGTTGTACTTCTCCCATGGCGGCTTTCACTAAGCTACTTTTGCCCGTTCCATTTCTACCAATGAGGGCAACACGTTCACCTAACTCAATAACAAGGTCGGCATGATCTAAAAGAGGGTGATGGCCGAAGGCAAGGCACGCGCCTTCGAGAGTCATAACGGGCATGGGAATCGCTCAAAAGAAATAAAAACAAAAATAATACGCAAGCACGTTGACCTGATTAAATTCAAGTCAATGCTTTATGGCTCTGTGCTAGATGTTGGTAGGAAAAGCAAGGCACTTAAACCAAACACAGCCGCCACACCAAAGGCAACGGGCGCGCCAGCATAATGCCACAACCCGCCAAACAATAAGCCGGCAGGAATCGCTGCTGCCCCTGTAGTCAGGTTATACCAGCCATAGGCAGTACCGCGTTGATCATCTGGGGCAAGATCTGCGATATAGGCCCGCTCTGCACCTTCACCCAAGCCCAATGGTAAGCTCCCTACCAAGGCAACGAGCGTTAACATCTCTGCACTCGGAGCCAAGGCCAAACCTATACTGGCCATTCCACTTCCTACCCAAGAAAGTCTAAGCACCACCAAACGACCGTGCTGGTCGGCCCAGCCCCCACCTAAATGTGCCGTGAGCGACTTAGCAGCATTGAGACCGGCCCAAAGCATCAGCAAAGCCCCTGCACTGATTCCTAATTCGTGACCACGCAACACAATAAATGTCTCAGAGGAGCGCGATAAGGTGAACAATAATAAAGCAGCCAGATAGCGTTTGAGCTTAAGGTTTTGCTGCAAAAAGTGACTCTGAAAAAGAGAGGATTGAATTGAAGATGAAATCTTAGTTTCAGTCTTTAACTCAGCAGAGCGTTGGTCGCGCTGTGGTTCTTTCACTCCCAAAGCAAAAATCAGCACTGCAATCAAACCCGGCAAGGCAGACCACATCACAACAGTGCGCACATCTGTGCCTGGCTGACTTAAAACCCAAGCTGCAAGCAATGCGCCCAATACTGCCCCAGCATTGTCAAACGCTCGATGCAATCCAAAGGCTTGGCCTCGCTGATCGGCTGGCGTGATATCGACTAAGAGGGCATCTCTAGGGGCACTGCGCACTCCTTTGCCGACTCGATCAATGGCACGCAGCAGGAGCATTCCCCACCACGCACTCACCAAACCCAGAAGAGGGCGTACGGCATTGGATAAAATATATCCCCACAAAGCGAGCGGTTTGCGTCCCGCACCGCTGCGATCACTGCGTTTGCCTGACCATAAGCGCATTGCACTGGCAACCGCATCAGCCGTCCCTTCAACCATGCCAAGAGCAATGGCTCCCCCCCCCACTGAACCAGCGAGCAGCAAGGGAAGCAAGGGAATGACCATATCTGATGCAACGTCATTGAAAAAGCTAACCAATGAAATAATCAGAACTGCTCGGGGTAAGTTTGGTTTTTTTTCCATCAACTTAAAAGGATCAAATGAGCGTGCCTCACTTGTTTTTTTCAATTGCAGCAAGACGATCTGCTAATTGGCGAGCCACATTACGATAAATCATGGGCTCGGCTGAGGGCGCATCATGCAAACGCAATGGACTAAACGCGATGGCCAGTCCATCTTTCGTTGCAGACACATTCGTGCTGCGCAAACTTTTGGAGTTGATGATTGCCATTTCACCGAAGTGCGCTCCCACTGAAAGCTTACCCAAAGGTTGATCGCGGCCGGGAGGATCCGTCCATACCATCACTTCACCCGAAAGCAATACAAACATTTCACGCGCTTGATCGCCTGCCAAAAAAATATCATCGCCGGCTTTGAATTTCACTTTTTTTGAGACGGCAATCAATGACTCCACATCGGAAGTCGCAAACCCTTTAAACAAGGTAGTAGCAGAAACCAAGCGTGAAATCAGTGCTTGCGCATTGATTTTTTGTGGATCTTTTGAGGCTTCTGTTGTTGTTACATCTGATTCAGACATAGTGTGCACCCGTTGTAAGTCAGTGCCTAAGCATCTTGATTAGGTATGGCGCCCCGAACACGAATCGAACGTGCGACCTACCCCTTAGGAGGGGGTTGCTCTATCCACTGAGCTACCGGGGCTGCGTAAAACTAGGGGCATAGTTTGCACTGTTCACATCATTTGCACATGCACAAGACTGTGACAATGCGTCAAAACGATGCAAATAGTTCAATCACCCGCAACTAAACCATCTTTGCGCGAATCAGAAGCTGCACAGTATCCACTATTTTGCATTTTCAACATCAGTTGAGCCCCGCCGAAACCAAAAGCAGAACCAGAAGGCGGTGGGGTATGCCCCATGGCGCGCAGAGCAGAGATTGTCTCTGCCCCAAAATGCGGTTCAAGATCGGTATTTTGATCTGCATCTACCTGCCACCTTGGCGCGTCAACCGCAGCTTGCGGGTTTTGCTGATGTAATCCCATACGAATCATCATTTGCGCATGGCCTTGAGGTTGCATGATTGCGCCCATCACGCCAAAACTCATTACGGGCTTACCCTCTTTCGTTACAAACCCAGGCAATATGGTGTGATATGGACGTTTTGATGGGGCGACTTGATTGGGGTGTCCTTCAAGTAGTGAAAAACCACATCCACGATTTTGCAAAGAAATACCCGTCTCCGGTACCACAATACCTGAGCCAAAGCCCATGTAATTACTTTGAATAAACGACACCATTCGGCCTTCATCATCAGTAGCGGTGAGATATACCGTGCCCCCTTTGGCGATTTCGCTCGGTCCAAATTTTTGAGCCTTGTTGGGATCAATCCATTTCGCTCGACTCGCCAGATAGTCTCGCGTGAGCCATAGATGGGGATCCTCTTTCATGTATCCAGGATCAGCCACGCGCGCATGCACCTCTGCAAAAGCTAACTTCATCGCCTCAACCTGGTAATGCACACTTTGTACGCTATCAGGGGAAAGCGCTGCAAAACCAGGAATTTCTTTCAAAATCCCCAAGGCAATCAGTGCAGAAATGCCCTGACCCGAGGGAGGAATTTCGTGCAGAGTATGACCATGAAAATCCATTTGTAAAGGTGTAACCCAATCCACTTGATGTGCAGCGAGGTCGGCCTCGGTCAGCGCGCCACCCCCTGCTAGGGCATGGGATGCCATTTTCTTGGCCAGTGCCCCGCGATAAAAAGATTCTCCTTTTGTCTCAGCAATCTCACGCAAGGTCTTAGCCTGAGCAGGAAACTTAAAATATTCACCCGCGCGAGGAGTCCGGCCTTCTGGCATGAAATCCCGCTGAAAGTCAGGATAAATATGCAGTTCTTCAGCTTGCTTAGCCCAGTTGGCGGCTTCAATGGGCGGAACCATAAAGCCTTTAGTGGCGAAATGAATGGCATCTTCAAATAAGCGCGTAAAAGGCAGTCGCCCAAAACGCTCAGATAAAGCAACCCAAGCCGAAACACAGCCTGGCACCGTAACTGCATCCCAACCCCGAACCGGCATGGCAGATTTGCCTGCAAAGCGCTCTGGGGTCCATGCCGCAGGCGAATGTCCGGAAGCATTGAGACCATGCAGCTTTTCCCCATCCCACAAAATCGCAAATGCATCCGAGCCTATGCCATTCATATTTGGCTCGACCACGGTGAGCGTAATAGCGGAAGCAATGGCTGCATCAATGGCATTCCCCCCTTCACGCAATACCCCTAAACCTGCCTGTGCTGCGAGAGGCTGCGAAGTCGCCACGCCGCGTCTGCAAAACACCGGCATACGGGTGGAAGGATAGGGGAAGGTCCAATGAGGAGTTTGCATGTGCTTGGCTTAATGTTGATTGAGTAAAACAATTTTTCCCATATGCGCGCCGCTTTCCATTAAGGCATGCGCCTCAGCAGCTTGCTCCAGGGAGAATCGAGCATGAATAACTGGTTTCATCTGACCACTATTTAAAAGTGGCCAGACTTTTTCAGTCAGGGATTGGGCAATCGATGCTTTGAAAGCCACTGAGCGTGGTCGCAAAGTAGACCCGGTAATCGTAATACGACGACGCATGACCTCACCAAAGTCTACCTGCGCTTTTGCGCCACCTAAAAAGGCGATCAGAACAATACGGCCATCATCTGCCACAGCTTTGACCTCACGCTGCATATAGTCGCCAGCGACCATATCCAGAATGACATCCACTCCTTTCCCTCCTGTTGCTTCTTTAACAACGGCTACAAAATCTTCTGTTTTGTAGTTAATGGCCCGTTCGGCACCCAATCTTTCCACCGCACGACATTTTTCATCGCTACCCGCCGTAGCAAATACGCGAAAACCCATAGTCTTGGTCATTTGCACAGCTGTTGTCCCAATCCCACTTGCTCCGCCTTGAACGAGCAAGGTTTCTCCAGCTTTCAAACCCGCACGATCAAATACGTTTGACCACACGGTAAAGCAGGTTTCAGGAAGGCAAGCCGCAGCCTCCATTTCAAATCCTTCAGGAATAGGAAGGCATAAGGCCGCATCTGCAATGCAATATTCGGCATAACCGCCTCCTTGAACTAAGGCGCATATCTTTCTTCCCAACAGGGAAGAATCCACACCTTCCCCCAAAGCGAGAACTTCGCCTGCAATTTCAAGACCCGGCAAATCTGAGGCTCCGGGAGGAACAGGGTAATATCCCGCACGTTGCAAGCAATCTGGGCGATTTACTCCTGCCGCCGCAACTTTTACGAGCACCTGATGGGGGCCCGCCACGGGAACATCACGGGTCGTAGTTCGCAACACTGAGGGGGGGCCAAATTCAGGGATATCAATACAGCGCATTTGGCTGGGAATAGCAGTCATTCGTTCAGCTCCATGGAAAATGATGAGGCGGGCCAAGCTTGAAAGGCCACGTAACGAATTGAATTGTCAGGGGCTGATAGATTAGGGTCAAGTTTACAAACTTTTTCTACTTAAGCGACCTAAAGATTTAAGTTTTTTTGCCGATATACCGATGACAGGCAAAATTTTAGCTCTCAAAACTGAGTTTCATTAAAGGCAAGCGTATACAAAATGTCTATTATCGGTTCGATAGGATTTCGCGTTCAGGTTGTGAATCAGCCCGGAACGGATAATACCGATCCAGCATCTAAGAGCAATAATGGCCCGGATGGCGCTGTCGACTCTAACTCCAGTATTGCCAATTCGGTTGCCAATGCAGCAGCTCAGCGTGTAGCCAGTACTTCTGTTCTTTCGGCCAGTCAGTCCATCAACACGCAAGGTTCAGAAGCGGTTACAAACTTTTTAACGATCTCTGGTACCCCTTCTTCCGCCCAAGCCGCTGCGCGCACCACAGCGGAAGCTGCTGCCAAAGCTGCTGCTGCAGCCAAAGCATCTGCTGTCAGCTCGCAGCCGCCGCCCCCACCTCCACCCCCGCCCCCTCATCAAGGTGGTTCGCATATCAATGCAGATGGCCAGGTAACGGGAACATTACTGAACGTGAAAGCCTAAATACCCTGTTGATTCGTATTCCGCTCAGTATCATCCTGCATCACACCTCCGTTATTTGGGAATACGCTACGGCCATCCAAGGAAACAATAGGTAAAACCGTTTTTAATTAGGCTATTAGCATTGCTTTTTACTTATACAATTTGATTTATAAGTTTGCCCGTGGAGGCTCCATCAAGCATCCGCACCTTCACCATAGATCGTTTTTTAACTTAATAATTAAAGTTTTAGCTTAAATATGCCGTGATAGCGTGCACTAACAAGGTTTGCGCCTCAATTGTGCCGTTCTTATCCTAGAGAGATACCATGAAAAAAATTGCTTTCCTCATTTCAGTGATCTGCGCGGCAGGTTTAGCAGCGTGTGCTGGCGTGCCCTCGCAAGCTAAAAAATCCGTTACGACTACTGTTGTCACTGCGCCCGCAGATACTTGCGTGCAGTGCTACGCAGGTCAAACCGCAGCCACTGTTCAGCCCTCTCAGAGCATGGGTATGATGGCTATGCCTGCTGCCCCTGCAACTGCTCCTGTTTACGCGCCTGCGCCTGCTCCGGCTGTAATGCAAGCACCCGCCCCCATGGCCGCAGTCACACCAGCAAATATTCCCAGCTCTGCTAATGCCCTTTGCACCAATCCCGGAAGCGTGAAAGTCTCTGCGGTTGGATATGGGTCAACCAGTGCGGCAACGGGCTTAACACCCGGTCAAAAAAAGCTTTTAGGGATGCGCGCTTCCAAAATGGACGCTTACCGTTCAATGGCTGAACAGGTTGCAGGCGTCCGAGTGACAGGTAACACCACCATTGCCGACATGATGTCGAAGAACGATGGTCTGCGTATTGCGGTCGACGCCTATGTTCGCGGCGCTCGTGTAATCACCGTCAGCCCAATGTCAGACGGCAACTATGAAACCATTTTAGAAGTTGAACTAGATACCCAATTTACCTCAGCAGCTTGCCAAAACCCAGGAATAACATCCCAAGGATCCTCAGTCATTCGTGCTGCAGAATCTCAAGGCACCAGCAATGGTCGTTACGCCAGTTCAGGCGGTTTCTACTTCGGTGACTAATTTTTCTGCAAACCACCCTTACAAAAGGGGGTTAATAACATGGTTGGCAGCCTTCATGGCTGCCTTCTTTTGCCTGTCTGCTCAAGCAGGTGTCATAGAGGCCGAAGGCTACGCCCCACTGGATTTAGGCAGTATTGATCTGGTTCGTGAAACAGCCATTCTAGAAGCCGTCAAACAAGGCGAACTTCAATCTGGTGCTCAGGTTGAAAGCTATATCGCTCTTAGCCCTAACGGAACCCCCCTTGAAAGCGCGAGAGTACGCGCTGCCGGAGAACTGAGCAAAGTTCGTCTGATCAAAGAATGGTCGGATGGTAAGCTACTGCATGTCGTAGTTCAGGGTAGCTCCGATCCTTGCAACGCAGGACTTTCAAATAAGTCTAGAACCTACAAGAAAAGAATCATTACTTCACGGTTTGAAATCCCCAATGTAGCGTCTGTAAGTGACCTACCCGATATTTGGCGTGGTTTATCAACCGATATCCGCAACCGATTAGACAAAAGCGGAAAATTCATCAGCTTTGCCACCGAGCGTCATGTTTACCAAAACCAGATCGATACGCTTTTAGCTGCAGAATCCAATCGCAAACACATTACCGAAATCGCCTCTGAGCATGATGCTCAATTTGTTGTGATTGGTACCCTAATCAATGCAGGTATGAAAAAAGGCGAATATTTCTGGCAAGAAGATGAACGCCAATTCGAAATTGAAGTAGGCGTTTACGATGGTCTGTCTGGAGCAAAAATCGGATTACATCGTGATGCTCGAATTGCAAAAGGGGATGTGACGGGCACATCTGATAAACCCTTTGGAAGTGCAGCATTTTTTGAAACGGCATATGGTAAGTCTGTAACCAGCGCCCTAGATAAAATTTCGCATTTAATTGAAACCGATGTGGGATGTTTACCTTTCACTGCAAAAATTATTCGCATTGATGGTAAAAAAATATTCTTCAATGCCGGCACAACCTCTGGCGTAGAAGCCGGGGACAAACTCGTCGTGTATCTGCGTGAAAAAGACTTCCCCACCCAAGGTATAAGTGGACGCAAAGTGGGCGGAGTACCAGAGAACCCACTCGCAGCCATTCAAGTCATTCAAGTGCAACCCTTGTTTGCAGTGGCTGAACTCACTGAAGATTCTGGACAAGTGAAATTACGTGAAGGTGATTTGATTCGATTTGAATCTCGTCGCTAAGGCCAGGAAAAAAATCAATGAAACCCCTCATTCATTCCGTACTTTGCACTACTTTGATTGGATCGCTATTCGGATGCGCAAATTTTATCGATAGGCTGAATGGTTCAGTTGAGCAGGAAGAGCACATCATCATCGTATTACCACGCGCCCCACTTCAAACCCTGCCTCAAACGCAACCTCAAGGTGCAGGAGCTCCCCCCTTAGTAACTTATCGCGCTCCGACCGTATCGGCTACCCCCCAAGTTTCTGGAATCTTTACTGCAAACACCCCATCCGGAGTGCGCGTAGCACCCCGCCCAATTACCGTCGATTCACCCTACCGTCAAAAAGAAATGATTGCTGAGGCACCGGCACCGGCCCCTACTTCTGCCCCCAAAGTCCTAACCCCACCCCCTGAATCAGCGCCCCCCTCGCCGTTACCCGTTGTTGAGATGAAACCGGTAGCCCCCACTCCCCCACCCGCTCCCTTAGAGGCACCACCTCCTGCCCCTATAGCTACAATTCCAGTTGCGCCTCCGCCGGCATTAGCCCCCGCAGCCCCTTTAAACAAAACGGCCGCAAAAAACGAAACCCCCAACCCCGATAGCATGGGTGGGCTCATTGCAAGAAGAGCTGTTTACTATAATTTTGATACGGCCAATTTATCTGACGAATACAAAGCAATCGTCTTAGCACACGCAAAGTATTTGGCTCAGAACCCAAAAGCAAAAGTGAAGTTACGCGGTAATTGCGATGAAAGAGGTAGCCGTGAATACAACATTTCGCTGGGCTCCAATCGCGCTGAGAGCGTTAAAGAGTTAATGATTGCCAATGGTGCTTCAGCTAAACAAGTTGAGACCGAAAGTTTTGGTAAAGAAAAACCAATGGCGACAGGGCACGACGAACAGTCTTGGGCGAAAAACCGCCGAGTTGATATTCTCTATAGCGAAGATGAATAAAGCCATGACTAGAATCTTTCAAGGCCAACTTGTTTTATCTGTAGCACTTTTCGTCTGCTTAATAGGCTTTTCAGAGCCCACCTTCGCAAAAAACAAAACCAAGAAAAAAACTGCGCCCGTTGAGGTGACTGCAGAAAGTCGTCTTGCTGACTGGCAAAAATCACCGCAGGCTGATCGTGGCACACCCAGTAATTTATGCGAACGTGATTACAAAGAGCTACATGTGGTGTACGACTATTTTTCAGAAATCAGTCGCCGCCTTAAACCGCTGAGCGCTGAAAAACACAAAGCAATTGAAGAAATACAACAACGCATTATGGGCCCCCATACAGGTACAGCACCGGGATCGGATCAGGAAAAAGCCGAACGTGAACGTATCTTTAACGAAGAGTTGGTCATTGATCCAGACTGGTATCAATTTCAGCTAGAGACTTCTGTAGCAAAGGCAATAAAGGATATGGGCCCCTATGTAGCCGAAGGGGCGTGGAAGCAGCAAGAATTGATCCTGCATGATTACCTCGCCAATCTTCGCGGCAAAACCCCATACACTGTCGCAGTTCAGGCTCAGCCTTTCGTCACCCTTAAATCCTTGATGGAAATAAAGAGTGATATTGCAATGGTGTTTGATCGCTTAGATGACAGCAAAATAGAATTTGATCGCTTACTCGAATTTGATCGTATTCATGCATTGGGTTTAGACGATAACGCGAGTTATCTCATCCTCAAGAACTCTTTTCTTTCTGGGGCAGCGGATCCCGTTATGGCTTGTCACTTAGACTATCTGTCCAATTTTTAGGCCATCGTATTGCGTATAACGCCGACGGTACTCACCTCGGTCTCCATCACATCACCTGGCTTCAAAAACTCTGGCGGCTTGCGGCTATAGCCTACGCCAGAGGGTGTTCCTGTAGCAATAATATCGCCAGGAAGCAAAGTCAGTCCACGCGACAATTCCGAAATAATGACGGGAATTTTGAAATACATTTGTTGATAGCTGGCATTCTGCTTTTCAACGCCATTCACTCTACAAATGATGCGCGTTTCATCCAGATTGACACCATTCTTGGTGACAATCCAAGGCCCCATCGGGCCATGCCCATCTAAACTTTTCCCTTTGAACCATTGGCCGGAATGACGCTTCTGCTGAACATCCCGCGCAGTTGTATCGTTAAAAGCCGCATAGCCAAAAACATAATCCATCGCTTCGGCTTCACTGATATTTCGCCCCTGACGACCAATCACAACTGCGAGCTCTGCTTCCCAATCAATCATCGATGAGTAAGAACCATCGTAAGGAATGGAATCAAACGGACCATTCATCGTCTGAGTGCCTTTAGAGAAAAATACCGGAACCGTGGGATATTCCTTAGTGGTCTTATCGGCACGGGCATCTTTGCCCTCATCAAAATGATCAAGGTAATTCCACCCTACGCAATAAATATTGGCCTGCGGTTTTGGGATAGGTGACATAAAGCGCACTTGGCTGAGCTCAAGTAATGCAGAGCCTTTAACTGTGTTTTTAATGAGTTGATGCAAGCTGTGCATAGCGGGCTCGCCCGCATGAAGAAAGGACAGCATAGAAGAAGAATCGAAGGGCAGCTGCACCTTGCGCTGACTGGCTAACGCTTCAACATCTATCAATGTATTGTCTTGAGCAATCACCCCAATTCGCGGTTTAGATCCATCAAGGTTCGAGAAAGTCGCAATGCGCAATGCATCTTGATCAGCCAAAGGCGGAAGTTTGAGTATTGGATGTGTCATGTTGGATTCTCCCTGCGAATGTTGGCTTGCTGTTCCCACTAAACCTGCGGCGACTGCACCCATGCCCATTTTCAAATATTCTCTGCGTGACTGATCCATTTCAATCCCCCTCATTTTTTTCTCTTTTGCATACCTAATTAAATGATTCACTGGCCTAAAATTGTGCCATCAAATGAGTACATTCAGAGATCGTATCGAACGTATCGAAATTTCTTAGAATTCGCCACATAACCCTACCTGATTCTCTGATTGCTCTGCTCGTTCACTGCGGGATACAATTGCGGGTTCCGGAGAGGTGGATGAGCGGTTTAAGTCGCACGCCTGGAAAGCGTGTTTAGGTTAATAACCTAACGCGGGTTCGAATCCCGCCCTCTCCGCCATTAAGATATAGGGCTCTACCCCATGGCTCTACCCCATTAATGATGTATAGCCACAGAAGCCTGACTGAACTAATCACCCGCATTACAGTTATTTTTAGTGCAACTATTGCTCCCAACGCTACCACTATTTAGTGTGCAGGTTCCCATAGGACAAGGTGTCTGTGAGGTTGCACCTGTACCTGTTACATAATAATTTAGATTAGCAGGTGGGCATGCTCTGTTAAATCCCTGAACTGATGACCAAGATCCAGCCGCACAAGGTGTGCAAGTACTTGAACTTGTTGCACCATAAACTGATGAATAAGTTCCTGCAGGGCAGAGCGTTTGTGATGTAGTGTTTCCAAGCGCATACGAACCAGCAGCTGCTTGAGTGATAACACCACCATTTGAGTAGTAGCCTGGACTTGCATAACACGCAGAAGCCCCTGCAGCTGAAGTACTGTGAGCAGGACAAGGCGTGCAAGAAAGGGAGCTTGTTCCACCTGAAGTACTTGAGAAGGTTCCAGCTGCGCAGGGCGTTTGTGATGAAGTGTTTCCTGGTGCGAAGTAACCAGCAGCAGCTTGAGTTAGAACAGTGTTATTTAAGTAATAGCCTGGGCTTGCATAACAATTAGAAGAACCTGCAGCTGAAGTGCTATGAGCGGGGCAAGGCGTTTGTGATGTGGTATTACCAGGTGCATAGTAACCAACATCAGCTTGAGTTAGAACACCATTATTTAAGTAGTAGCCTGGACTTGCAGAACACGCAGAAGCCCCTGCAGCTGAAGTGCTGTGAGCGGGACAAAGCGTTTGTGTGGTTGCTCCAGCAGCCGCATAGCTCCCGGCGGTCGCTTGAAAACAAGTCACAGGTGCAGGATTAATTACTGCCACGGGTGGCTGACCAGGAACCTGAGTAAAAATGCCACTTGGGCTGCCTACAGTGCAAAAATATCCCGGATTAGAGGTACATGTTGAAGCACCAGCTTGAGAAGAACTGTGTGCAGGACAAGCGAACTGTGCTTGTGAGTGGGCAGGTGCATAATAACCAGCTGCCGCTAGAGTGACGTTTATATGGACAGGAGGTAAATTGCAGCCATTAGCATTGCAAGAGCGATAGGTATTAGCAGTGGCAGTATTATCAAAGGTAGCAAAATACCCAGGGTTAGACATACATCCCGAACCACCTGAATTTACT
>Ga0114962_10003011_pt1 | contig 13799 bp, 9 predicted proteins | sample C_130820_MF_Meta_FD_87017 | JGI IMG/M metagenome (GOLD analysis project Ga0114962, IMG submission 87017) | Freshwater microbial communities from Lake Croche, Canada to study carbon cycling - C_130820_MF_MetaG | ecosystem: Environmental > Aquatic > Freshwater > Lake | place: Lake Croche, Canada... | reverse complement strand
ATTGTTGGTTTTAAACTTTTTTAATTCTTTATACATTTATTTCTTTTTTTAAACTTTATATTTTATGTAAAAAGCCTCACTTTCCATGTGAGGCTTTTTTTATAAGCTAGTATTGTCCTTTCTAAACAGACAATTATCCCATTATTTCTTTTACTTTTTTTCCAATTTCAGCTGGAGAATCAACAACGTGTATACCACATTCTCTCATAATTCTCTTTTTAGCTTCGGCAGTATCATCCGTTCCACCAACAATTGCACCAGCATGCCCCATTGTTCTTCCTTTAGGTGCAGTTTCACCTGCAATAAAACCAACAACTGGTTTTCTATTACCATCTGCTTTGATCCATTTTGCAGCATCTGCTTCTAATTGACCTCCAATTTCACCAATCATAACGATACATTTGGTTTCAGGATCATTCATCAATAATTCAACAGCTTCTTTTGTAGTAGTTCCAATAATTGGATCTCCACCAATTCCGATAGCAGTTGTAATTCCCATCCCTTGTTTTACAACTTGGTCAGCAGCTTCATAAGTAAGGGTTCCTGATTTAGAAACGATACCAACAGTACCTTTTTTGAAAACAAAACCAGGCATAATACCTACTTTAGCTTCACCCGGTGTAATTACACCTGGACAGTTTGGACCTATTAGTCTACAATCTTTACCTTGAATGTATTCGTATGCTTTAATCATATCTGCAACAGGAATTCCTTCAGTAATAGTTATAATTACTTTGATACCAGCTTCTGCAGCTTCCATGATAGCGTCGGCAGCAAATGCAGGTGGAACGAAGATTATAGTAGTATCAGCACCTGCCTTTTCAACAGCATCTTTAACCGTATTAAAAACAGGACGATCTAAATGAGTAGTCCCTCCTTTTCCTGGAGTTACACCACCAACGACGTTTGTTCCATATTCAATCATTTGAGAAGCATGAAAAGTACCTTCACTTCCTGTAAATCCCTGAACAATAATTTTTGAATCTTTATTAACTAAAACACTCATACTATATATTTTATATTGATTTTTTATAATTGTGCTGCAAAAGTAAGACTTTCGATTTACTTTAGTCCGTTTTTACTTAAAATTAGTTAGGATAATTGACTCATTTGATAGGCACGAAAGAGTTTCTCGTCTTTTAATTCCCAAATCACAAAAAAATTGGCTAATAGCATTTCTTCTCTTGGGTTTTCAAATGTTTTCACATAATGAGAATAGCGAACAGCAATCTGATTTTTATCTTGGATTATTTGATTAATAACCACTTTTGATTTTATATAGGCCTTAGCCAAATCATCGGCTAATATTAATAATTTTTCTCTGTTCATTTGTAAAAAACCCTGGCTACTGTTCCAATCTACAAGAACTTCAGGATGCAAATACAAATCCAAAACAGCGCTATTTATTAATGCATCCGATTTGTAAAATTCTTGAATCATTTTCTTAATTGCCATAGTTATTTGAGTTTACTGAGAATTTCTGGTATTTTTTTGATATTAGCCAATTGCTTGAGTTTTTCTCTAGATTCTTCAATAGGAGTACCAAAATAGGTTTTACCACCGGCAACTGATTTGGTTACCCCAGTTTGTCCTAAGATAACTGCTTTTTCGCCAATAGTGATTCCACTTGTGGTTCCGACTTGACCCCAAAGGGTCACTTCATCTTCGATTATTACACAACCTGCAATTCCTGTTTGAGAAGCGATCAGGCATTTTTTTCCAATAACAGTATCATGACCCACGTGAACCTGATTGTCAATTTTAGTACCTTCCCCAATAATAGTATCGCCTGTAACTCCTCTATCTATAGTACAGAGCGCTCCTATTCCAACATTATTCTTAATAACTACTCTGCCTCCCGAAATTAACTGATCAAAACCCTCTGCTCTTTTTTTATAATAAAAAGCATCAGCTCCAAGAATTGTTCCGGCATGAATCATAACATTATCACCAATTATAGTGTGATCGTAAATTGAAACATTGGAGTGAATCAGACAATTTTTTCCAATAACCACCTGATTTCCAATAAAGACATTCGGTTGGATAATAGTCCCCTCACCTATTTTGGCAGATGCCGAAACCGACACATTAGAAAATTGGAAAGGTTTGAAATGATTCGTCAACTTATTAAAATCACGAAAAGGATCGTCTGAAATCAATAAAGCTTTTCCTAGGGGGCAATCCACCGATTTATTAATTAAAATGATGCTAGCTGGAGATTGAAGGGCTTTTTCGTAATATTTAGGATGATCAACAAAAACAATATCACCTGGAGCTACGACATGAATTTCATTCATACCAAGCACAGGAAAATCAGAATCGCCAACATATTCGCAATTTATTAAAAAGGCAATATCTTTTAAAGAATAAGTCTTTGGGAATTTCATAGGTCTATAATTGGCTACTTTATATTTAGTATTCAGCCTGATTTCAAGCAGAATACTAAATACGTAATTTATTCCTTAACACGTTCCATGTAAGAACCTGTTGAAGTATCTATTTTAATTTTATCACCTTCATTAATAAACAAAGGAACATTCACGGTAGCACCGGTTTCTACAGTAGCAGATTTAGTTGCGTTAGTAGCTGTATTTCCTTTAATTCCGGGTTCTGCATAAGTAACTTCCAAAACTACTGAAGCTGGCATATCTACTGATAAAGGCAAGTCGGTTTCGGTATTGATACTTACCATTACATTTTCTCCTTCTTTCAATAAATCCGGGGAATCCAAAATATTTTTGTTCAAGGATATTTGTTCGAATGTTTCTGTATTCATAAAATGAAACAAATCACCTTCAGGATACAGATACTGAAATTTATGGTTTTCAACACGAACTTCTTCGATTTTATGACCTGCAGAAAAGGTATTGTCCAATACTTTTCCGTTGGTTAAACTTCTTAATTTTGTTCGGACAAAAGCCGGACCTTTACCTGGTTTAACGTGAAGAAATTCAATGATTTTATAAATATCATTGTTGTATTTAATACATAATCCGTTTTTAATATCTGATGTTGAAGCCATATAATTCCTTATTTGTTAGTTTCTTATTGGGTTTATTTATTTTTCTTTTTATTTAATAGTTTCCGGAATAGCCTTTCATAACTCCTCGTGAAGAATTTCTGATAAAATCTATAATTTCGTCACGTTCCGGAGTTGCTTCCATCTCGGCTTCTATTATTCCTAAAGCTTGAGTAGTATTATAATTTTTCTGGTAAAGAATTCTGTAGATGTCCTGAATCTCTCTGATTTTTTCGGTAGTAAATCCACGTCTTCTCAAACCCACAGAATTAATTCCAACATAGGACAAAGGCTCTTTTGCTGCTTTTGTAAAAGGAGGGACATCTTTTCTAACCAAGGATCCTCCAGAAATCATGGCATGATCTCCTATTTGAATAAATTGATGAATAGCTGCTAAGCCTCCAATAACTGCATATTTCCCTACAATTACATGCCCTGCAAGAGCAACTCCATTTACAATAATAGCATTATCGCCAATATGACAATCATGAGCAATATGTGCAGTTGCCATAATCAGACAATTATTTCCAATTAGGGTTTGGCCCGATGCGATTGTGCCTCTATTTATTGTTACACATTCTCTAATGGTTGTGTTGTCTCCAATAATTGCCAAAGAATCTTCTCCTCCAAATTTTAAATCCTGAGGCACTGCAGCAATTACAGCTCCTGGAAAAATATTACAGTTCTTACCAATTCGAGCGCCTTCCATGATAGTAACATTAGATCCAATCCAAGTACCATCTCCAATAATTACATTATTGTGTATAGTAGTAAAAGGTTCAATTACAACATTTTTTGCAATTTTCGCACCTGGGTGTACGTATGCCAAAGGTTGATTCATAGGAGTTCTTTTATATTATTTTCTAGCTATTTGCGCCATTAATTCGGCTTCAGCCACTAACTTTCCGTTGGCATAAGCATTGGCTTGCATGTGGCAAATCCCTCTGCGAATAGGTGTAATCAAATCACATTTAAAGATCAGTGTATCACCTGGTAAAACTTTATGTTTGAATTTTACATTGTCAATTTTCATGAAATAAGTTAGATAATTTTCGGGATCAGGAACGGTACTTAAAACTAATATCCCACCCGTTTGTGCCATAGCTTCAACGATCAAAACTCCAGGCATAACCGGTGCTTCCGGAAAATGGCCAACAAAGAAATTTTCGTTCATGGTCACATTTTTCATTCCTACTACATGATTTTCCGACATCTCAATAATTCGGTCAATCAATAAAAAGGGAGGTCTGTGTGGCAATACCGACATGATTTTATGGATATCCATCAAGGGTTCCTGATGTAAATCGTAAGTAGGAACATAATTCCGCTGTTCGATTTTGATAATTTTTGCCATTTTTTTAGCAAACTGAGTATTAACAAAATGACCTGGTTTATTGGCAATAATTTTACCTTTAATACGAATACCGATAAGCGCTAGATCACCAATCACATCTAATAATTTGTGACGGGCTGCTTCATTGGGATAATGCAGCGTTAAATTATCTAGAATCCCATTGGGTGTTACAGAAATCTGTTCTTTCCCAAAAGCTAGTTTAAGATTTTGCATTGTTTTGTCTGATATCTCTTTATCTACATATACAATTGCATTATTCAAATCTCCCCCTTTTATCAAACCTTCGTCTAATAATGTTTCTAATTCGTGAAGAAAACTAAAGGTTCTCGCATCCGCTATTTCGGTTTTAAAATCAGAAATATTTTTCAAAGTAGCATTTTGTGTTCCCAATACTTTAGTACCAAAATCTACCATGGCCGTAATTTGATAATCATCACAAGGCATGACTAAAATTTCACTTCCAGTAGCTTCGTCAGTAAAGGAGATCACTTCTTTTACAACATAATATTTGCGTTCTGCATTTTGTTCTTCAACACCCGCTTTTTCAATTGCTTCAACAAAAAACTTAGAAGACCCATCCATAATAGGAGGCTCAGGAGCATCCAGTTCTATAATTACATTATCAACATCACAGCCAACAAAGGCAGCCAATACATGCTCAGAGGTTTGAATTTTCACTCCTAATTTTTCCAAATTAGTTCCCCTTTGAGTATTCACAACATAATTAGCATCGGCTTCAATAACAGGATTTCCCTCTAAATCAACTCGTACAAAAGTAAATCCGTTATTAACTGGTGCAGGTTTAAAAGTCATTTTCACTTCTTTTCCTGTGTGTAATCCAACACCTATAAGAGATATCTCGCTCTTTATAGTTTTTTGTTTAACCATGACTTAGTCTTTGTTATTAATTGTTTTCTTTAATTTTTCTAATTCGGTAACAATTTTCGGTAAATTTTTGAAATGCACATAGGATTTATTAAAATCAGAATATCCAAAGCTAGGAGTTCCCTGTAACACTTCACCGTCTTTTATATTTCGACCTACTCCAGATTGCGCCTGAATACGCACGTTATTTCCTATTGTTAAATGTCCTGCAAATCCAACTTGCCCTCCAATCATGCAATTTTTACCAATTTTGGTTGAACCTGCAACACCTGTTTGAGCAGCAATGACTGTATTTTCTCCGATTTCAACATTGTGGGCAATCTGAATCTGATTGTCTAATTTCACTCCTTTTCTAATAATGGTAGAACCCATTGTAGCTCTATCAATAGTGGTACAAGAACCTATATCTACATTGTCTTCTATGATTACGTTCCCTATTTGTGGAATCTTTGTAAATGTTCCATCTGCATTTGGTGCAAAACCAAAACCGTCAGAACCGATTACCGATCCCGAATGAATGGCACAATTATTTCCAATCACCGTTTCCGAATATACTCGCGTACCCGCAAAAATAGTAACATTATCTCCAATTGTAACATTATCCCCAATAAAACAATTCGGATAAATTTTGACATTGTCTCCCATTGTTACATTTTCACCTACATAACTAAAGCTTCCTAAATAGAGATTACTACCGTATTTTACATTTTCTGAAATAACTGAAGGCTGTTCAATTCCGCTTTTATTGTTTTTTACCTGATCGTAGAATTCCAATAATTTTGAAAAAGACTGATAGGCATCTTGGACTTTTATCAAAGTCGTTGTTAATTCGTGTTCTGGAACAAAAGTCGAATTTACTATGGTTATAGTCGCAGAAGTGGTATAGATATAATTAGCGTATTTTGGGTTAGACAAGAATGTCAATGAGCCTTGGGTTCCCTCTTCAATCTTAGACAAACTAAAAACTTCCGCTTTGAGATTCCCCACAACTTCACCATCTAAAATGCCTGCTATTTGTTCTGCTGTAAATTTCATTGTGGCAAAAATATAAAAAATTGATTTTAGTTGTTGAAATTATAGGAGTTGTTTTGGATAACAAATATAATATTTAGTTACCGGTTTAGATAAGGCTTTCATATTCAACTGATCGGAAGCTTCGACTACATCCTCAATTGTTTTGTCTTTTTTTAGTATTCTTATAGGTTCTGCTTCCTTACTGTAAGCTTGATTTTTTATTTTACCCTTAAAAATAAAATAATGCGTATCCTGAAGAGATATGTTATTTTCTTTAGAAAATCGTTCTGTCAAATAATGTATTTCTTCAAGAGGAAACTTATCGCTACTCAATTTAATTTTTAATAAATCTCTATTAATAATCATTTTACTGAGAGAACTGAGAATGAAATCATCCTGACTCTGCCACATTTTTAAAGCACTTACCACATCATAATCATCCAATTCGGAGAATTTATGCAAAACTGAATTTTCAAAATCAGCTAATTCCACTTTATTTTGCATAAAAAATAAGAGCGATTCACTGCAGGGCAAAAGGACTCCTTTTTGAGTTAATTCCTTGGCTCTTTTTAGGACTTTAGTCAAAATAAGCTCTGCCACCAAACTTGTTTTGTGCAGGTAGGCTTGCCAATACATCAATCGTCTGGCCATTAAAAATTTCTCTACAGAATAAATCGCCTTTTCTTCAATAACCAAAACATCGTCGACTACATTCATCATTTGAATTAGTCGATCTGAGTTGATATTTCCTTCGGCAACACCGGTATAAAAACTATCCCGTTTTAAATAATCCATTCGGTCCATATCCAATTGACTGGAAACCAATTGCAACATAAATTTCCGGTGGTATTCGCCTTTGAAAATCTGAATGGCTAAGGATAATTGTCCACCAAATTCGATATTCAGTTTATCCATAAACAAAAGCGAAATAGCCTCATGACTCACATTTTCTACGATACTGTGTTCCATAGCATGTGAAAAAGGGCCATGTCCTATGTCATGCAAAAGAATGGCGACAAATAAAGCATTTTCTTCTTCCTTAGAAATTGAAACTTCTTTGAAGCGTAAAACTTCAATCGCTTTTTGCATAATATGCATACAGCCTAAGGCGTGATGGAAACGGGTATGATGGGCTCCAGGATACACTAAATAAGACAATCCCATCTGGGAAATTCGGCGCAAGCGCTGGAAATAAGGATGTTGAATTAAATCAAAAACTAAAGGATTCGGTATCGTAATAAATCCATAAATGGGATCATTCAGGATTTTTAATTTATTTATTTGGCTCACAAGACACTTGTTTTAAAGGAACAAATATAAGAAAATTAAGCTCAAAACTGTTTAACATTTGGGAACTTAGAAATCAATAAAAATTAAATCTTTTTTATTCCCAAAAATATCACGTATATTACAAAATTACCGCGTATTTCGGAACAACTAAATCAGATAAAAACTGATTTACAGCTGATTTAGCTCCATCAATATTATGAATATTCATTTGAAAAAAAATATAAAAAAAGGCCTACAAATCATACTTTGGACATTCGTCTTCCTTTTATCATTAGTCGTATTATTGGCTTTGCTGATCCAAATTTCCCCTATTCAAAATAAAATTAGGGACGAGCTCGTAAGTTACTTTAAAGATAAAACGGATAATGAAATTAGTATTGGCAGATTAGACATCGAACTACCTGGTACCTTTGCTTTAGAAAAGGTATATATAGAAAGTCAAGAAAAAGATACCCTGTTTTATGGAGAGAATCTATCTGTAAATCTTAATTTGTTATTATTATTAAACAATACGATTCAAATAAACGATCTCGAATTGAGTGGAATTCACGCTCGTATCAAAAGAAACAAAGAAGGTGTTTTTAATTATGATTACCTTATCAAAGCTTTCGCGAGCACTGATACCAAAGTTAGTGATTCCGAACCAATGGCTATTCGCTTTGGTCGGATTAATTTGGATAAGATAAAACTCAACTATCAGGATACCTTAAGTAAAAATGATTTAGTCCTTTCTTTTAATCATTTTGATACTGAAATCACAAAGTTCGATCTAGCACAACTGGCTTTTGAAATCCCAAAAATTAAAATGGAGGGACTTAATTTAAAACTGAAACAAGGTCTTATAGCTTATAATACAAAAACAAAACCAGTGGATGAAGCCGGACCTCCTATGAAAATCAAATTAGGAAGAATTGATCTCAGCAAATTAAACATTCATTATGAGCAGGAAGAAAATCAAATTAATAGTAAAGTATCTTTAAAAAGAATGATACTACGAATGAATTTATTAGATCTGGCAAATCAAAATATAGACATGGAAAGTCTTGAAATTAATGGAATGAAGGGTGGTTTGATTTTAGGAAAATTACAGAAAAAAGAAGTTAACCTAGAAACTAAAGCAAAAACAGGCACTGAAAACGAAGCTTGGAAAATCAAATTAAATCAGGCTGATCTAAAGCTTATCGATTTTAAATTTGATGACAGCAATAGCCTGGCATTAACAAAAGGGATTGACTACAAACATTTGGATATCCGTGATTTTAACCTGGATGCAGAAAAATTAAAATACAGTAGCACAACAGTATCTGCTACTATTTATGCTTTTAAAGTTCGGGAAAAAAGCGGTTTGAACATTCAGTCTTTGAAAACGGAATTTTATTATGGTCCTAAATCAGCCTTTCTAAAAAAACTATATTTAAAAACACCACAGAGTATTTTGCAGGATGAAATTAGTCTGGGGTACACCTCTGTTGAATCAATAAGCACGAACAGTGGTGCTTTAAAAATTGATGCCTCCATTAAGGGAAGTGAAATAGGATTCAAAGATATTTTGCTTTTCCAACCTGATTTGGCTAATACCAATCCATTTAAGAGCAATCCAAATGCTATTTTAAAAGTCGGCACGGAGATTAAAGGAAGCCTGAACGAAATCCTTGTTTCCAAATTAGAAGTCAGCGGTCTTGGAAAAACAAAAATCATAGCCAATGGGCAAATAATAGGCTTGCCCGATGCTAAGAACGCCTATTTTGATTGGAGCATTCAAAAACTAGAATCTACCGCAAAAGATATCAAGGGGATTGTCCCAACCGGAACGATTGAGAATACGATTCAGCTGCCTCAGCAATTGTCTTTAAACGGAAGCTTCAAAGGACGAATAAATGACTTTTTTACTAATTTAAATTTGAACAGTTCGTTTGGGAAAGCCCAAATCAAAGCTAATTTTAATCAGACTAGAAAAAACAAGGAGTCTTATGAAGGAGAAGCTTACTTAAATAATTTTGATATAGGAAAACTTATTAAAGACCAATCGATCGGTAAAATAAGTATTCGTGCAAAACTAAGGGGAAGCGGATTAAATCCTAAAACTATAAATGCCAATATGAGTGCTAAACTCATTCGTGCCAATTATAATAAATACAATTACGAAAATGGTGTTTTACAAGCGAGTATAACAAATGGCGTATTCAAAGCGAATCTACTTATGAGAGATCCGAATCTGAGTTTTGATTTGGCTACAAATGGAAGTTTCCAAGACAAATTTCCTGCGGTAAAATTAAAACTAAATGTAGACATCGCCGATATCGAAAAACTGAACCTTCATGCCGGTACTTTAAAATTAAGAGGCCAAATTGATGCAGATCTAATCAATGCTTCCTTAGATTACCTCAACGGAAATCTAAACCTAAGAAATCTTGAAATCACGAATCCCACAGGAGAATTTAAAATCGATTCTGTTCACATCAAAGCTTTTGCAACAGCCGATATCCATTCAATCACGCTAAGTTCTTCCTTCGTAGATGCTGAACTCCGAGGTAAATATACGCTAAGTCAATTGGCTAATAGCTTAAGCTGTTCTGTTTCAAAATATTATGATTTAAAACTTCCAACTCGAAAAACAAGTGCTAAACCGCAGCAATTTGCTTTTAATCTGGCTTTAAAAAACAATCCAATTATACTGCAATTGCTTCCCGAAATTAAAGGTTTGGAGCCTATTTCAATTCAAGGCAGATACAATTCGGTAAATGATACTATTGTTTTAGAGGCGCTTGTTCCAAAATTAATTTATAATACCTATAGCATTAGCCAGGCGCAATTTAAAATAGAAAAGCAAGAAAATGCCTTAGCTTATAGTTTGCTAGTCAATAAAATTGAAACCCCTTCCTTTAATTTACCACATACCGAATTGACTGGTAAAATAGAAAATAACAAACTTGATTACAGCTTGCAATTAAAAGATTCCGAAGAGAAAGAACAGTATCTGATAGGTGGAACGTTACAGAATTCTAATTCCAATACGAAAATTAAACTCGATGATCGCTTAGTTTTGAATTATGAAGATTGGAAAATGGATTCCGATAATCTAATCCAACTGAGTAAAAACGGAATTCAAATAAAGGAATTGGTCTTAGAAAATGGAGCCGAGAATCTTAGTGTCCGTTCAGAAACCGAAATAGCAAATGCACCATTGCTTGTTAAATTCGAAAATTTCAAAATTGAAACTTTGACTAGTCTAATCGAAAAAGATTCTTTGGTTTTGGGTGGTACGATAAATGGTCGTGCTCGCATACAAAATGCAACTAAGAGTCCCCTATTTACGAGTGCATTGGAAATTTCTGATTTCAGTTTTAAGAAAGACTCCATTGGGAATCTCAGCATTAGAGTAAATAACGAAATTGCCAGTTTGTACCAGGCGGAAATTGTGCTTAGTGGTTCAGATAATAAAGTTGGATTGCTAGGAACTTTCAATGCAAAAAACAGTCAATTTGATTTTGATTTAAATATAGACCGACTGAATATGAAAAGCATTCAGCCTTTTAGCTTAGGAAATCTAAGCGAGAGTAGCGGTTTCCTTTCTGGAAAATTCGAAATAAAAGGAACTGCAAAAGCGCCTGAAGTTTTAGGTAATTTAAAATTCAATACTGTTGCTTTTCGTGAAAAACAGCTCAACTCCTATTTTAAATCCATCAATGATAAAATTGTAATTAACAAGAGTGGCATACGATTCGATACTTTTTCGATTAGGGATACAAAAGATAATATTCTGGTAGTTGATGGACTTCTAAAAACCACTAATTATTCGGATTTCGGATTTGATTTAACCATCAAAGCGGATAATTTCAGGGCTTTGAATTCGAAAGCAAAAGACAACGAATTGTATTTTGGCGAATTGTATCTGAGCAGTCGTTTGATGATCAAAGGAGATCTGAATCAACCTATTGTAGAAGGGATTGTGAAAATAAATAAGGATACTAAGTTTACGGTTGTTTTACCACAAAACGATCCTTCTGTAGCCGATCGGGAGGGTATTATTGAGTTCGTAGATTCGGATCAGCCCCAAACCAGTAAACCAAATATATTGGCAGAATCGATCCGGAAAACCCAGCTAACAGGGATTGACGCTTCGGTAAATATTGAAATTGACAAAGAAGCCAATTTGAATATGATCCTAGACAAAACTAATGGAGATTATATCAAAATGCAGGGAGAAGCGAGCCTCAACGGTGGAATTGATCCATCGGGAAAAACAAGCTTGAGCGGAAGATATGATTTTAGCGGTGGAACCTATGAGATGACCTTCAATCTTTTGAAAAGGAAATTTGATATCAAAGCAGGAAGTTATATCCAATGGACCGGAGAGCCTACAGCTGCTGATATGAACATTACCGCTATCTATAAAACGGAAACGGCGCCTATCGATTTGGTCAGCAACCAACTTGTAAATGAAACGCAGGAAGTACGAAATACCTATAAACAAAGGATTCCATTTGAAACCGAATTAATTTTGAAAGGAGATTTAATGCGACCTGATATCCGTTTTGATATTGTATTACCCGAGGGAATAAATACAGCTTCTTTTGATCAAATCCAGATTATAGAAACTAAACTGGCACAATTGCGATTGGAGCCTACTGAATTAAACAAGCAGGTTTTTGCTATACTCTTGCTGAATCGCTTTATCGGCGAAAATCCATTTTCAAGTGATTCAGGTGGCACAAGTACCGAATCCCTAGCCAGACAAAGTGCCAGCAAGGTACTATCGCAACAAATGAATAATTTGGCTGGTGATTTAATTAAGGGCGTAGATCTGAATTTTAATTTGGATGCAACCGAGGATTATTCCTCCGGTAATTTGGATAACCGTACTGATTTGAATGTGGGATTGTCAAAAAAATTATTGAACGATCGATTAAAAGTTACCGTTGGAAGTTCCTTTGGATTGGAAGGACAAGAACGCGCCAATCAAGAAACCAATACCATAGCGGGCGATATCGCGGTAGAATACCAACTATCCGAAGACGGAAAATACAGAGTCCGTGCCTATCGAATCAATCAATATCAGGTGGCGCTACAAGGTCAGGTAATCGAAACGGGAGTGGCTTTTGTGATCACCATGGATTACAACAAATTCAGTGAGTTGTTTCAGAAAGCAAAAAAAGAAAAAGTCAAAATTGAAAAGAAAGAAATCGACAGCAAAAATGATTAAAATGCGAATAAAACATAGTAGCACACTCCTCATACTCCTGTTTTTGGTTTCCTCCTGCAGCAATACTAAATATTTATCTGAGGGAGAATTACTTTATCTGGGTGCGAAAGTAAAAGTAGAGGATTCTTTGATTTCGAAAAAAGAAAAGAAAAAATTACAGACCGAATTAAAAGAATTGCTGCGACCAAAACCGAATAAAAAAATTGCGGGCTTAAGGGTCAAATTGTATTTATACAATTTAGCAGGTAAAACCAACAAAACAAAAGGAATCCGACATTGGTTGAGAACGAAAGCAGGAGAAGCTCCTGTTCTTTTTAGCGCAGCTGCTGTAGATTTCAATCAAAAAGTGCTTCAGAATTATGCCGAAAACAAAGGGTATTTCAAAACTAAGATTAGCTCTGGAACAACGCAAAAGAATAAGAAAGCAAATGCAGAATATACGGTTAGACCAGAGCGCCAATTCAAAATAAAACAGGTTGAATTTCCCAGCGATACCACTAAGACATTGGAGAAAAGTATAGCCAAAACCCAGGAGACGAGTTTTCTTAAAATTGGGGAAGCCTATGATTTAGATAAAATAAAAGCAGAAAGAGAACGAATTGATGCTTATTTAAAAGAGCAAGGTTATTATTATTTTAGTCCTGATTATCTAAAAATTCAGGTTGACAGCACTCAAGGAAACCATCAGGTACAATTGTTGGTTAAGGTAAAAGAGGAAACTCCTGCACTAGCTAGGAGAGTATTCCGAATCAATGAGGTAATTATTTATCCGAATTATTCAATCAATACAAAGGAAGATGCCAGACCAATCGATTCACTTAAAGAGCCTTCCGATTTCGTTATTATCGATCCAGATCCTACTTTTAAACCGCGCATTTTTGATCGGGCTTTGTATTTCAAAAAAAATGATCTCTACAATCGTATGAATCACAATTTATCCTTGAACCGATTAGTGAATCTGGGTACTTTCAAATTTGTAAAAAATCAATTCAAGCTGGTTGATTCGACTAAAAACTATTTGGATGCTTATTATT
>Ga0114962_10003010_pt1 | contig 13799 bp, 17 predicted proteins | sample C_130820_MF_Meta_FD_87017 | JGI IMG/M metagenome (GOLD analysis project Ga0114962, IMG submission 87017) | Freshwater microbial communities from Lake Croche, Canada to study carbon cycling - C_130820_MF_MetaG | ecosystem: Environmental > Aquatic > Freshwater > Lake | place: Lake Croche, Canada... | reverse complement strand
TTTCGGCTAATAGTTCCTCTGGTTTCTTCAATGCCTGGGATCTGGGCTTAGTCGCTTGTCTTGCCTTCGGAATCTATTGGCTCATTCTGACCTCAAAGCCGAGTACTTCTGGAGCAAATGAATTCGGACCAGGCTTACAATAGCGCACTCATTTTTGGCCAGCAGAGCTGTTTGATAATCGGCTTGTGAGTACTAGCGTCACAACTTGCACAAGTCCAGAACGAATTTATTTGCAGAGGCTAACCGCGCTATAGACTCGCGTCATGAACTTAACTACATGTCTTTGGTTTGATGGAACTGCTCGCGAAGCTGCTGAGTTTTACGTGAGCATTTTTCCTCAAAGCAGTATTGGCAACAACTGGATTGCACCAACCGATACACCAAGCAATGAGCAAGGTACAGAGGTCGTCGTCGACTTTACAATCTTTGGTCAGCCATTTATTGGATTGAATGGTGGCCCGATGTTCACTTTTAGTGAAGCTATTTCTTTCCAGATACCGTGTGCAGATCAGTCCGAGATTGATCGGTATTGGGACATCCTCACTAAAGATGGTGGCACCCCGGGCAACTGTGGCTGGCTGAAGGACAAGTTTGGTGTTTCGTGGCAGGTTATTTCACCACAGATGGAGCAGTACATTGGTGGATGCGATCCAGCAGGTGCCCAAGCTGCCACCCAAGCCATGATGTCCATGAGCAAGATTGTGCTTGATGAAATGCAAGCTGCTTATGAGCAGGCAGCACACGAGTAAGCGGCGGCGAACAAACATCCGCTTCACAAGCCTCACATCCGCACGCTTTACACAGGCTTTACGCAATCTAGTCATTCCTTGACTCAACCACTGCCAAGATTGACGCATGTCCAAAAGTGAACCCTCTGTCCCTGTTGCAACTTCTCTCACTGTAGGGAGAGCACTTCTACCTTTGCGACTCTTCATGGGTGTGACATTCATCTATGCGGGACTATTGAAGCTGACGAGCCCAGATTACTTAAATAGTGATTCACCTTTAGGTGTGCTGAAGCAGATGCAAGCTGCCGTAGGCAACAGCCCAATCGCTTTCATCCTGACGCATGCAATCGAGCATGCATCGCTCGCGGGTATCGCGATAGCTCTAGGTGAACTCTTTGTTGGTCTTGGTCTTCTCTTTGGCATCTGGACTCGTTTTGCAGCACTTGCTGGCTTCGGGCTTTCACTATCGTTTTTGTTGACGGTGAGTTGGGGAACGTACCCTTATTTCTTCGGCCCAGACATCGTCTTTATGGCAGCATTCACTCCGCTCATGATTGCCGGGGATGGCGGCCTTTACTCAGTTGAGGCAATGATTCGCAACCGCGTTCGTGCTGCTGCTGGAGTATCGCCTAGTCAAGTTCTAAGTGACGCACCTGTCGAGAAGCAGATTGCTCGCCGAACTCTCATTCAGTCGGGTGCCGTTGCTGGAGGTCTCGGTGTGATTGGCCTCGCTACTGGTGTCGTTGGTCGCAAGATGAACAAGGCTCAACCAACAGTGATTCCTACCGCAGTGCCGACGAATTCCGCCACTTCCACTGGCATCCCAACTGGTACCGGCACGAAGGTTGCAACCGTAGCTGATGTTCCCGTCGGTACCGCCTTCAAATTCTCAGATCCAGTTTCTGGCGCACCCGCATTCGTGGTTCAGCCGAAGAAGGGTACGTTCCTCGCCTACAGTGCAATTTGTACTCATGAAGGTTGCCCAGTGAACTACGACCATGGCCTAAACGGATTTGCATGCCCATGTCACGGTGCACAGTTTGATGCGGCCACTGGGGCAGCAACTCGCGGACCTGCACAGGCTCCGCTGCAGAAGTTCAACGTAACAGTTTCTGGAACCGATCTTTACATTGCCTAGTTTGTGTAGCTGGCGCCGAGAGGCAAGCATTGAGCATAGGCTTGCCTTATGACGAGTGAAGATTTGCGCACTGAAGGTGGCCTGCTCATTGATGAGCGCACTGTTGAGCAGCCTGAAGCAGGTGACCACGAGCGTCTAGCCCACTACGTCAAGAAGAACAAGATCGTCGAGAGCGCTGTTTTAGGCGCGCCAATTGAAGCACTCTGTGGCAAGGTCTGGATTCCAAGTCGCGATCCAGGTAAGTTCCCCGTGTGCCCTGAGTGCAAAGAAATTTATGAAGGTCTGCCTCAAGGTAAAGAGCCTAAAGAGTAGTTGCTCACAAAGTGTGAAGCTTATTTTCTTCAACATCTAGATTTTTCGCGTTGTTACGTCACGCCGTAATGAAAGAATGTGTCTATGAGTGTTGCCCCGATGGAAATCGCCGAACCTGGAGTGCTCACTGATATTCCCTGGATCACGCTTGTATGGAATGACCCCATTAACTTGATGACTTATGTGACGTACGTATTCCAAACTTATTTTGGCTATGACGAAATGAAGGCTCAGGCTCTGATGCTTGACGTGCATCACAAAGGTCGAGCGGTGGTCAGTTCTGGGAGTCGTGAAGAAATGGAACGTGATGTTGCTGCCATGCATGGATACGGTCTGTGGGCCACAACGCAGCGAGAAGATGCTTAATGTTTACTCACGATGGTAAGCAGGTCATCCTCGACCTAGAATCACAAGAGCTGGAGCTCCTCACGCAGCTTTATGGCCAATTGCATGAACTGCTGGCGCAAGATGAGATGGAAGTGGATGCAGACCCGCTCATTCAATTGATGAATATGAACGGTCCGACGGTCATACCGCAGGACGAGGCGCTGGCTCGACTCTTTCCTAATGCTTATCTGAATGATGAAGAAGCTGCTTCAGATTTTCGCAGGTTTACCGAGCCCGACTTACGTCGCAAGAAACTGTCTTGCGTGCGCGATGTCCTAGGACAATTGCAAATATTTGATGCCGCACGGGCACTGGATTCTCAGCAAACACAAAACTGGCTGCTCTCACTCAATGACCTGCGACTTGTACTTGGAACGCGCATTGGTGTTGGCGAACACGACGACGATGATGACCTAGAAGTCGATCAAGATGACGATGAATCCGCTATAGATCTAGACCGTGATCCAGGATTCTTTCTTTATGACTACTTGACCTACTTGCAGGGCACGCTCATCGACGTGCTCTAGTCATTGAGCCCTTCACGCTCGGCAAATTCTGGATCTTCATGCGCACTGTTCAGGCGTGCAATGCGATAGATGATTAAGGAAAAGGCACACTTAGCTGACATATCGGCAATCGAGTACCCACACTGACGCCCGATGAATGCAATCTGGGCATTCAAGTCAATGAGCGGCACAAGATAAGAAAGCGGGTACAGCAGCCACGTAATAGTGACAAGAAGGCGCAGTCTGGCTACCAAAGTAACGACTGCGGGTACTTGTCGCTCTAGTGATCGTGTGACTTGTATGTACAAGACATAGAGGATGTAAACAAAAGGAATCGCCGACAGAGTTCCGTACAGCAGTTTGGGGCTGGTTTGGGTACTGGCTTCGCCAATGTATCCCAAAATGATCATGGCAATCGATGAGGGAACTAACCGGCGAATTAGTTGTAGTCGAGTAACTCGCGGAAGGCCCAGGGCTTTGACTAGGGCTGTCAACAAGAGTGGGACAGCAAGAATCCAATCCAAATATCGATAGCACTCATTAAATGGAGTGTGTAGTGTATGCGCGGCATTGAAAGAGTCAAAGATTCGCCAGTAGTTGTAGGCAGCAATGAGGTTAACCATCGCCAAGATGACAATTGATTGGCGATATTTCGGCAAAACCCGCACATGATTGACCAGCAAGAAAATGGCTGAAACTAGCAGCGCAATCAGAGTGAGGGACATGCTGTTTGAGACGAGAGTGAAGCGATTGATGCCCAGTGTGCTGATGTCGATAGGGGAGTTCATCGTGAAGTTACCGTCGTGCGCCTTTTCAATTGTGGGTTCAGCGCATTGCGCTTTCTTCGATGTTATGGGTCTTGCAACGGTTTGACGACACGCCTGAGTAACATTTAGATAAAAGTAAAGGGTTTACATGCTCACTATTAGTCAAGACCTTGTTGAAGCACTGGTTGCTCACGCGCGTGCTGATCATCCTGATGAAGCGTGTGGTGTCATCGCTGGAGCTGCTGGTAGTGATTTGCCTACCCGCCACATCCCGATGATTAATGCGGCACGTTCAACAACTTTTTATGAATTCGAATCATCAGACTTGTTGAAGTTGTATCGCGAGCTCGATGCAAATGATGAAGATCCTGTTGTGATTTACCATTCGCATACAGCGACAGAGGCATACCCTTCGCGCACTGACATCTCTTACGCGTCCGAACCTTTCGCGCACTACGTGCTAATTTCCACGCGCGAAACCGGGAATGCAGAGGGTCCGTATGACTTCAGGTCTTTTCGGATTGTTGATGGCGAAGTGACTGAAGAAGAAGTCGTTATCCAGTCTTAGTGCTGGGCGCGCATGTGCTGCCGAAGAGTCATTTAACTGTTTGAAGTATATGCCCTTGTGTGGGACGCGGAAAATGTGTTTAACTACTGATGTCTTAATTATCAGGACATTAGGACATTGAGGTCAAAATGCTTTACTTTGCAGCCGAGTTAGAAGCGCGTGACGTTGAGGTCATAGCTGAACTTCGCGCTGCACATGAGGCACTCAGGCGACAGTCTGCTGTGCCGAAGCGGTGGTCAGGAGGAGTGCGTCAGCAACTGTGGAGTAGAGCTATCAAAGGTTCTAACACGATTGAGGGCTACAACGTAACTGATGCTCAGGCATTGGCAATTGTCAATGATTTAACTGCATCTGACAGCGAGGACTTAAGTGTCAGAGTGGTTACGGCCTACAAGCAAGCTATGGATTTGTTGCTTACCCAGATTGCTGATCCTACTTTTATGTGGCACCCGTCATTGCTCAAGGCCATGCATCACATCATGCTCAATTACGACCAAGCCAAGCGTCCGGGCCTCTATCGGCAGAGTCAAATCTTTGTACTCGATGAACAGAGCAATCAAAAAGTTTATGAAGGGGCACCCTGGGAAGATGTCAGTTCCCTCGTCCATGACCTAGTAGTTCAACTTGACGCCAACCGTGATACCGATCCTTATGTCAATGCCGCAATGGCTCATTTGAACTTGGTATTGATCCACCCATTTGCCGATGGCAACGGCCGTATGTCGCGCGCATTGCAGACGCTCATCCTGGGGCGCTCAAAAATCGCTGACCCGGAGCAACTCAGTATCGAAGAATGGCTTGGATCCAACACCCCTGACTATTACGCAGTCCTGCAAAAGGTAGGTCAAGGGAATTGGGCCCCGCATTCTGAGACGTTGATGTGGATTCGCTTCAATTTGAGAGCTCACGCACTCCAACTTGATAGTGTGCAAAGGCGAATCAGGCAGGCCAATGAACTTTGGTCGAGCATAGAAGAGGCCCTTGCTGCCGTACACATCTCTGAGAGATGTGCCGACTCGCTGCAGCATGTTGCCTATGGCCTGGAATTGCGACGTGCAGATCACATCTCGCTGACGGGTGTGGATGAGCGAACCGCAACTCGTGATTTCCATGCCTTAGCAAAGGCTGGACTTGTCATACAACAAGGAGCGACACGTGGTACTTACTACACGACTGGACCAAGTCTCGCGAAGTTGCTGAGCAAACATAGTCACCCGGCACGTACCGCATTGGCGGATCCTTACCCAGATCTGCGTGCAGAATTATATCGGTGATGACCAGTTAGTGGCCTGGGTCTTTTGTGAGAAATGTGCGCGTTGCAACGGGCCAGTATCTGGATTGTTGATGGCGAAGTGACTGAAGAAGAAGTCGTTATTAACTAGCCGCGGGGCTATTAAGCCCAGAGTTGACCGTCAAGAGCGTCTTCAGCGTCATCCAGGGTGCCCTCGTAAGCGCCAGTAGACATGTATTTCCAGCCTCCGTCACACACAATGAACACAATGTCTGCGCGCTCGCCAGCCTTGATGGCCTTATCCGCCATGCCGAGAGCAGCATGCAGGATGGCACCCGTTGAAATGCCAGCAAAGATTCCTTCTTTATGCAGCAACTGACGCGTGCGAGCAACAGCTTCACGTGGGCCAACTGAGTAACGCGTAGTCAGCACAGAAGCATCGTAAAGTTCCGGGATAAAGCCTTCATCGATGTTGCGGAGTCCGTAAACCAACTCGCCGTAGCGCGGCTCGGCTGCAACGATGGAAACATCTGGCTTATGCTCGCGCAAGTATCTACCGGTACCCATCAGCGTTCCCGTTGTACCAAGACCAGCAACAAAGTGAGTAATAGTCGGGCAATCTGCAAGAATCTCTGGACCAGTACCTCGGTAGTGCGCATCGGCGTTTGCCTTGTTGCCATATTGGTAAAGCATGATCCAGGTTGGATTCTCAGCGGCCAAGTTCTTGGCAACTCGAACAGCCTCGTTTGAACCACCAGCTGCTGGAGAGTAGCGAACTTCAGCGCCCCACATGTTGAGCAGTTGCGTGCGCTCGGGTGATGTATTTTCTGGCATCACGCAAATCAGGTTGTAACCTTTGAGTCGTGCGGCCATCGCTAGGGAAATGCCTGTGTTACCGCTTGTGGGTTCCAAGATGGTGCAACCAGGTGTCAAGAGACCGTCACGTTCAGCGGCCTCGATCATCGAAAGCGCAGCACGGTCCTTGATGGAACCTGTTGGGTTGCGATCTTCAAGCTTCGCCCAAAGTCGCACGTCAGCCGAAGGTGACAGATGTGGTAACCCAACCAGTGGAGTATTGCCTACAGACTCGAGAAGCGAATCAAAACGCATTAAATTCAGCCACCTGCAACGGCGGGAAGCACAGTGATGTTGTCACCATCAGAGATTGGTGCATCCAGACTGCCCAGAAAACGAACATCTTCATCATTGATGTAGATGTTCACAAAGCGACGCAGTTTGCCATCTTCAATAAGACGCCCGCCGATACCAGGGAACTGAGCCTCAAGATCTGCGATTACTTCAGCAAGAGTTGAACCAGCGCTCTGTACTGAACGTGCGTTAGCCGTGAAAGTGCGCAAAATGGTCGGGATGCTTACTGCAACAGACATGTCTATCTCTCTTGACAGGGAATTGGAATTGTTATTACAGCCTATTTCACACAAGGCGTCACGGCATAACTTGCAATTTATCAGGGGTAGCAAACTCAGTGTTTGCAAAGGAATTGCAAGAACTGTGCCCGGTAACTCGCTGGGCACGCGCAGTGAGGCAATGTCGCGTCACACATTACGCTTAACGCATGAGCAATCGCCCCATCGGAGTCATGGACTCCGGCGTTGGTGGACTCACAGTTGTGCGGGCCATTTTGGATCAGCTCCCTCACGAACCCGTCATTTACGTCGGCGATACCGCTCACGGTCCGTATGGTCCGAGGTCTATGGCCGAGGTTCGTCAGCTCGCCCTCAACGTGCTTGACTCGCTAGTCGAGCGAGACGTAAAGGCACTCGTCATCGCCTGCAACTCAGCAAGTGCCGCAATGCTTCGGGATGCACGCGAGCGTTATTCCGTTCCCGTGATCGAGGTCATTCAGCCAGCAGTGCGCCGAGCCGTTGGAGCCACCCGCACTGGACGCATCGGTGTCATCGGCACTGCAGCCACAATTAATAGCGGTGCCTATAGTGATGCTTTTGCAGCCGCTCCTCACATTGAGCTGACCTCAGTTGCCTGCCCGCGGTTTGTCGAGTTTGTAGAAGCCGGTATTACGGGCGGACCAGAACTAGTTTCGGTGGCGCATGACTACATCGATCAGGTTCTTGAAGCGGACGTCGACACCATCGTGCTTGGTTGCACACATTACCCGTTGCTGACCGGTGTGATTTCCATGATTGCCGGGGATGGTGTGACCCTGGTCTCGAGCGCAGAAGAGACCGCGAAGGATGTGTATCGCACTTTGGTGGAGAATGACTTGCTGCGCGATTCGACCCTTGAGGAACCAGTGCATGAGTTCCTGGCAACTGGCGCAGAATTCACGCAGTTGGCACACAGGTTCCTTGGACCTGAAGTCACAGAGGTTTATTCGATTTAGTGCCGTAGAGTCATGAGCGTGAATCTACGCTCTGATGGCCGCGCTGCCGATGAATTACGTTCTGTTCGTTTCACCCGCAAGTGGCTTGACCACGCTGAAGGCAGTGTGCTCGTTGAGTTCGGTGCGACTCGTGTCTTGTGTGCTGTGTCCTTCACTGAAGGAGTGCCCCGGTGGAAAAAAGGCAGTGGAGAAGGCTGGCTAACTGCTGAGTACTCGATGTTGCCTCGTGCCACACACACTCGCAGTGATCGCGAAAGTGTTAAGGGAAAAATTGGTGGACGCACTCACGAAATTTCTCGTCTAATTGGCCGTAGCCTGCGTTCAGTTCTGGACATGTCATCGCTCGGAGAAAACACCATCATGATTGACTGCGATGTTCTGCAGGCTGACGGTGGCACTCGAACTGCCGCGATAACCGGTGCATACGTTGCTGTAGCGGATGCTGTTGAGTGGGCGCGGGCTGCTGGACTCGTTGCACCCTCTGCTGTTGTCTTGCGTGATTCTGTCGCGGCTGTTTCAGTCGGCATTGTTGACGGTAAGCCTTGCCTTGATTTGCACTACGACGATGATGTGCGCGCCGATACAGACATGAATGTTGTGATGACCGGTTCTGGTGCCTTTATCGAAGTGCAGGGAACTGCAGAGAGAGAACCGTTTGATCGAGGACTGCTCAACCAACTCCTAGATCTAGCAACTGTTGGCATCGTTGAACTCACTGCTGCGCAGAAAGTTGCACTTGCTGCAGATCTGGGCGCTTAACTATGGTGACCAAAATTGTTCTTGCTACGCGCAATGCCCATAAGGCGCATGAGTTAGCTCGCGTGCTCGAGTCGCTTGGTCTTGATATCGAGCTGCTCACCATTGATGCATTCCCTGATGCGCCAGAGGTTGCTGAGACCGAACCCACATTTGAAGGCAATGCATTGCTCAAGGCTCGGGCCCTGGCACAGCACGCCGGCATACCTGCCATCTCAGATGACTCTGGCCTTTGCGTGAATGCGCTCAATGGAATGCCTGGCATTCTGTCTGCACGTTGGTCTGGTGCGACTGAGAACGTAGATTCTACAAATCTCAATTTGGTGTTGCAGCAAATTATTGATGTCCCCGATGGACGCCGCGGTGCACAGTTCGTGTGTGCTGCTGCTCTGGTGCTTGCTGATGGCCGTGAGTTCACAGTGCGTGGAACAGTCGATGGAAGGTTGCTTCGTGAAACTCGGGGTGATCAAGGTTTTGGGTACGACCCAATTTTTGTGCCTGAAGGCTTTGATGTAACAACCGCACAGATGTCTGCTGATGAGAAAGATGCAATCAGTCATCGTGGAAAAGCCATGCGAGCGTTGGCTCAAATTGTGAAGGACGTTCTCGGGAGCGATTCGCTCTAACCGAGGTTTTGACTTTCTTAGTGCTTGGTGCGGGAGAGGGGACTTGAACCCCTACACCCGAAGGCGCCAGATCCTAAGTCTGGTGCGTCTGCCAATTCCGCCACTCCCGCGCAAGCAGACCTATTCTGTCAGAAACTACCCGCTTCATGCGAATTGTGGTGCCTGGCGATGGCAAGCATGCCGATTGCAGCCACACCTGCTCCGATTCCAGCAATTGTCAGCGGTATCGATCCGTTACCGCTTCCAGCCGACCAGAGCAACCCACCCCAGATGCCAGCAATCAGAATCGCACCACCATTAAGTGATTGAAAAATTCCTTGCCCGCGTCCGTGAAGCAACTTTGGAATGGTGTGAGACACAACAGCTTTGCCGACGCCATCAGTGAGAGCCGGGAAGAATCCGTAGAGTGCGACTACTGCATAAACAACGGGACTTGGTGAGGTGAGTTGTCCAAGCGTGATGTACGTAATTGCGAATGCAATGAGCCCAACGGCGTAGACCGTGTGCGGCGAGAACTTGTCTGCGATAACTCCAGCAGGATAAGCCGCAAGTGTGTACACCGTGTTGAAGGCAATGTAGGCCAACACGACGTGTGTTGTTGACATGTGAATCTGTGCGAGCCGCAGTAAGAGCATGGTATCCGGAAGGTTAGTCAAAGCCACAGCAATGAACGGTATCGCCGAGGTCCAGAATGCACGCGGCATCGGAGCGCCTTCGACTGCCTTGGCAACTTCAGGTTTCGGCTTTCCATCCTTGATGAGGAAGGTGAGTCCTAAGGAAAGTAGTGCTGGGATTATTGCCCACCACATCACCGCTCGAACATTATTGTGAAGTAGCGACAGGCCAATGAGCGCAATGATTGGTCCAATGACTGCACCAAGTGTGTCAGCGCTGCGATGAAATCCGTAGACGCGTGAGTAGTGGGTGGGCTCGACTGAGTTGGTCAACAGCGCATCACGCGGCGTTGAGCGGATACCTTTGCCAATGCGATCGACAACTCGACCGACCAGCACGGTTGGCCAGATCACTGATGAGGCGACCACCATCTTGCCAATACCGGCAAGGCCGTAGCCAGCAGAGATGAAAGTCTTGCGACCATATTTATCTGACGCGCGACCCGCGTAATATTTTGAAACGCCCATCGCCAATTCGGCGCTACCTTCAACGATGCCAAGCACGATTGCCGGCGCTGCGAGAACGCCAGTGAGAAATAGTGGCATCAATGGATACATGATCTCGGATGCAGCGTCCTGCATGAGGGAGACGAGGCTGATGACTATGACATTGCGGGTGAGCCAACTACGCATGGGCTGTCGCAACTGAGATGAGAGGCATGAACTTACTTTATTCCTCCACACCATTGAGTTATTCCTTTGAGCCGTTTCCCTTGGCTCATTACGTGGAATTGTCAACACTGCAGTCATAGATTCATGTCTAGCTCCATGACAAAGATGCGTAGGCTAGGAGCATGTCATCAAAAGACTCAGCAAACAACGAGCAAAGCGCTGATCAGCTTGCGCAGGAACTCAAAGAGACTCGCGAGCGTCTCACGCAGACAGTCAATGACCTTACCGACTATGTTCGACCATCTAGTGTGGCGTCACGCAGTCTAGATAAGTTGACTGGCTTTTTTACTGATGCTGAAGGTGAACCTCGCGCTGAGCGCATTGCCGGCGTAGTTGCCAGTGTGGTCGGAGTACTTGGGCTTGTTAAGAAGTCCCGCGGCAAGGACTAATGAGTGAGTCTCACATTTTGTGAGACTACTTCTGATTGCTACACAATTCCAGATTCCTTTGTGATGGTTGACTCTACGGAGTTAGCGTCTAGCTGAGGATGTGATGGCAATGAAGCACTGGAAACTACCGCTTGTAGTGCTGCTCTTCGCTCTTATTCTGATCCTGGTGAGTTGTTCTAAGTACAACCCCAGCACACCTAACCCGACTCCCACGCCAGAACCAACCCACTCGTCGCCATCCGTCACTCCGACGCAGTCACCGAGTTCGACTGAGTCGCCATCCGTCACTCCGACACAGTCGCCCACTGCGCCCGTCATTGCGCCCGTCTATTTCTATGTGGTTGGAGACAGCGGCGTCGGACTGCGCCTGTACCGCGAAGTTCATCGCTTCGCTGTGACTTCTGATCGGGGACTTAGTGCATTGCGTATTTTGCTCAACCAGCGTTTTCACTCCAGCGATCCGGACTATTCCAATCTTTGGGCGAATGGGTCGGTGATCAATGGCATCACTCGCAAGGGGAGTCTGGCAACAGTTGACCTCACGATTGCGCACCTCAATGTGGGAGCCGAGGGTGAGATGCGTGCGATTGATCAATTGGTCTGGACACTAACGGCAAATGACTACTCAATCAGGTCAGTGAAATTTCGACACAATGGCAAGCTCATCGAATCATTTGCAGGACACGTAGATGCAACGGGCACTTTTGTGCGGGAAAGTGCAACGGATGTACTTGCCAGTGTTTGGGTCAACTCGCTCACCGTCCATGCCGGCGGTGAGGTGGTCGCCTCGGGTGTTGCTTGCACATTTGAAGCAGCTGTTCCTTGGCGCTTGTATCGCTCTGGAAAGGTGGTGCGCTCGGGCATGACGATGGCTGCGGGCGGTTGTCCAATTCGAGGCGCGTGGAAAGTCACAATGGCATACCTACCGAAAGGCTCGTTTGTCTTTGTGGCAAGGGATATATCACCTAAGGATGGGTCGGTTATTTCGCAGGATTCCAAGAGCTTTACCGTTAAATAGTGCTCCAAGTTGCCCTTCTAGTCATTCTGACTCTAAGATTGCTTTAGTTAAAGTCAGAATGACTCTATCGTGCGGCAGGAGGGCTAGCTAGTGACCGTTACTCATACACAGCAAGGTACTCAAACTGCCACGCTGGCTGTTTCTACGGTCATTTTTGCGCTCAGCCCGAATGATCAGGGAGAACTTTCTCTCACCATCCCCTTAGTCCGTCGAATTCGCGCACCATTTGATGGCATGTGGGCATTGCCGGGCGGACCGCTTGCTAGCGATGAAGATCTAGATGCCGCCGCGGCTCGCAATCTTGCTGACACCACTGGTCTCGAACCCAAGTACCTAGAGCAGCTTTATGCCTTCGGCAATGTCGATCGGTCCGTGGGCCAGATCCAGACCGAGCGCGTTGTGTCAATCGTCTACTGGGCGCTTGTGGGTAGCAAGGAAGCTCGACAGGTTATTCAAGATGACAATGTGCATTGGTTCACAGCTGATGCATTGCCAGACTTGGCGTTCGATCACAACATCATCGTGAACTATGCGCTCAACCGATTGCGCAACAAGATTGAATACGCGCGCATTGCCCATGGTTTCTTGGGTGAGACATTCACGCTCGCACAGTTGCGCGAAGTGTATGAGGCGGTTTTGGGTCGCGCGCTTGACCCCGGAAACTTCCGTCGCACGGTTGAATCATCAGGCGAGATTGTCGCAACGGGCAAGCGCTTGATGGGAACTAAACATCGACCGCCTCAGCTTTATCGATACCAGCGAGACATTCCGACACCATTTAGTAACGAGAAGCAGGAGAACGCAAATGACTAACAAGGCGTCAGTAGATGAACTGATTCAACTCATTGTTAGCGAGCCAAGTGCTGGCAGCACCTGCTCAAGTTCATTAGCTAAAGGCCCATGGGAGTTTGATACTGCAACGCCAAACTATGGTCCAGGTGCGTCAAGTGAAGATGTAATTCCTGCATCCTCACCGATTCAGGGAGTTTTGCCGGATGAATACAAAACAGCGAGCGTTGAAGAGCTTCATGAGCGCATCGTTGCGGCAAAGCAAACTCTCGGAGACAGTGTCATCATTCTTGGTCACTTCTATCAGCGCGAAGAGATTGTGGCTCATGCTGATTACCTGGGCGACTCATTCCAGTTAGCCAAAGCAGCACAGAATCATCCGGATGCCAAAGCAATTGTCTTTTGTGGTGTGCACTTTATGGCTGAGACGGCAGACATTTTGTCCGCACCTGAGCAAGTGGTCATCCTGCCTAACCTTGCTGCAGGTTGTTCGATGGCGGACATGGCCGACATTGATTCAGTGAATGAATGCTGGGAGCAACTTGAAGAGATCTATGGCACTGAAGTTGATGAGCATGGCCGAGTGCCAATCATTCCGGTGACGTACATGAACTCATCGGCAGCACTGAAGAGTTTCTGTGGTGAACATGGTGGCATTGTCTGTACATCCTCAAATGCTGAAACTGTCTTGAAGTGGGCTTTTGAACGTGGACAGCGTGTGCTGTTTTTCCCAGATCAGCACCTAGGTCGGAATACGGCAAAGGCTATGGGAATTCCACTTGAGAACATGCCAATGTGGCAAGGGCGCAAGCCACTCGGCGGTAACGATGAGCAGATGCTGAAAGATGCACAAGTGATTTTGTGGAATGGCTTCTG
>Ga0114962_10003008_pt1 | contig 13803 bp, 12 predicted proteins | sample C_130820_MF_Meta_FD_87017 | JGI IMG/M metagenome (GOLD analysis project Ga0114962, IMG submission 87017) | Freshwater microbial communities from Lake Croche, Canada to study carbon cycling - C_130820_MF_MetaG | ecosystem: Environmental > Aquatic > Freshwater > Lake | place: Lake Croche, Canada... | reverse complement strand
GCACGCAGTGCATGGGGGACAATTTTTTGTACATGGAAAACCTCCAATCAAATTCAAGTCATCAACGATCCCGCTTAAAGTCAATCTTGCGCACGACATCGAGCCACTGGGTTTTCTCAAAACTCAGCAACTTGGCAAAATCTTCTGGAGAACTCACCTGGGCATCAATTCCACTGGAGAGCATCGCATCTTGAACAGTTTTTGAAAGACTGGACTGTGCAATGGATTGCGAAATTTTTTGCACGATCTCGGCATTCATGTTGGCTGGCCCAATCAAGCCGTACCACGTGGAAATCACCACACCTGGGAGGCCTTCTTCAGCCAAAGCGGGCACATCGGGCATGAGGGATGAGCGCGCCTTGGTCGCCAAGCCCAGGGCCCGCAGGTGATCGGCCTTGATGTGCTGTATGACCGCTGGCGGGGTTGAAAACGTCAATTGAACGCGAGCCGCCAACAAGTCCACCAGCGCTGGTCCACTGCCCTTGTAGGGAATGTGCGTGGCTTTGATGCCTGCTTGGGAGAGAAAGACCTCCATGGCCAAGTGCGTGAGGCCACCGCTGCCGCCCGAGGAATAGCTGAGCTCATTGGGGTGAGATTTGGCATAGGCGATCAGGTCACGGGTATTTTTAATCGCCGAGTTGCTGTTGACCACGATCACCAAGGGAGTGGATGCCAAGAGGGAAATCGGCGTGAAATCTTTGCTCGCATCAAAGGCGAATTTTTGCGTCAAAATCCCATCAATGAATTGCGAGACACTGATGAATCCCAGGGTATAACCGTCAGCAGGGGACGCTGCAATGATGTCCAAGCCAATCATGCCCGATCCACCCGATCGATTGTCCACAATCACGGATTGATGCAAGGCCTCGCTGGCGATGAGGGCAAATTTTCTAGCGGTAAAGTCTGTGCCAGCACCAGGTGCTGTGGGCACCACCCAACGAATCGGTTTGCTCGGATAGTCCAAGGCCTGGGCGCCATTGAAGACCACCCAGACAAAGGGCATCAACAATAATGCGCCGGCAGGTCCGATACCTGAGCGTTTGAATGGCGAACGAAACACCCAACAGACAAGCGCGAGAAGCGAATTCCAAAATACCTGAGCTCGATCAAGTTCGACAGCGGGGAGATTGAGGGACTTCACAAACGAGTTGTCCATCAGTCGACTTTGATGTTATTTTTTTGAACCAAGCCCACCCACTTGCCAATTTCATCCTTGAGAAATTGCTGCTGCTCGTTGATGGGGACATTGATCATGCGCCCTCCATCTTTCTCAACTTGCGCCATGAACTCAGGGTCCTTGTTGATCGCGATGAGCGCCTGGCGCAATTTATTGACGGTGGCGGGTGGGGTGTTGCTGGGTGCAAAGACGCCAAACCAACTCTCACCGGTGAATTTGGTGATGCCAGTCTCGTTGATGGTGGGCACCAAGGGCAACAGTGGTGATCTCTCTTGAGCCGACAAGGCGAGGCCCTTTAACTTGCCGTTGAGGATGAATTGCTTGGAAGCCGACATGTTGTCAAACATCACATCGACCCGTCCAGCCATCATTTCTTGGTATCCCTGAGCGGCCCCTTTGAAGGGGACGTGGATGGTCTGAATGCCCAAGGCGTTGAGCAAAATCTCACCCCAGACATGCTGAAGTGTCCCAAGACCCGCAGAACCAAAAGTGATGGGCTTGTTTTGCTCTTTGGCAAATCTGGCAAACTCCGCGAGAGAATTGACGGGCATGTCAGGACGGGTGAGAAAGACAAAAGAATAACCTGAAATATAGCCAATGGGCACAAAATCCCGATCTGGCTCGTAGCTCAAGTTTTTGATCAAAGCCTTGTTCATCACCATGTTGAACAAGCCACCAATCATGAGCGTGTAGCCATCTGGAGCGGAATTTGCAACAAATTCCGTCCCAATCAAAGAGCCAGCTCCAGTTTTATTTTCCACGACCGTGGACACTTTGAAATGCTCTGAAATCTTCTGTGCGATTCGACGACCAATCAAATCGGTCCCCCCACCGGCGGCTTGGGGAACAATGATCTTGATCGGATGATTGGGAAAGTCGTTGCCCGGAGATTGCGCAAACACCAACCCTGAGCTCATCAAAGACACAAGTCCGATCTTGAGCATTGAAGTCCATCTTAAAACCAAGGGGTGAATCAACAGGTTTGTCATGGGGTCTCCATTCGGTGACTGAGTGCCACAAAGAAAGTGCCAAGAAGCAAGGCAAGGTCAATTGCAAAGACAAACCTATGCTAATGACAATTGAGTCCAGAAGATTCGGTATTTGTCTTCTACATGATTCGCACTATTTATGTTAGGTGAGTCCATTTGCCATCTTCCTTGTGATTGTTTTGAAAAGGTTCGCACAAAACACTTCACCCCCTGCTCACCCCCGACCCCGACCATCCATCTTGCTGCAAAGTGAGCGCTGCAAAGGACAACCGCACTGAAGTTGATTGGACACCCCCAGATCCATTCCACAAGCCTCGAGAGCCTCTTGATTGGACAGCGAGCAACGCACAAACTCATGAGACCACACTTCCAACGGTCCAATCCCAACCAGGCTTACACGCGATGAAACAATGGCCAGCAGCACTTGCCCTGAAAAGGAAGCCTTGAGCCTTGAGCCTTGTGTTCTAGCGTTTCTCTGGTGTCCCATCGGTGGTCACAGCGAGCTGCGCCGAGCTCAAAGCCCAGCGCCCGAAAGCGTTTGTCAGCTAAAATATCGACACACCATTGCCTCAGTCTCAATTTCAGTATAAAACCATGTCTATTTCCCAAGAAGTCAACGCAACCCTTTGTCAAACCGGCCCCAACACCAGCATGGGCCGCTTATTCAGACGGTATTGGATTCCGCTTTTGATTTCAAGCGAATTGCCTGACAACGATGGTGCCCCACTTCGGGTCACTGTGTTGTCGGAGAAATTACTGGCATTTAGAAACACCGACGGCACGGTTGGCTTGATTGATGAGTTTTGCGCTCACCGAGGAGTCTCTTTGTGGTTTGGCCGCAATGAAGAGCATGGGATTCGGTGCCCTTACCATGGGTGGAAATACGACGTCAACGGCCAATGCGTGGATGTCCCGTCCGAGGCCGAAGACAGCGGTTACGCCAAGCGCATCCAACTCACCTCCTACCCCTGCGTTGAGCAAGGCGGTGTGATTTGGGCCTACATGGGCAAGCCCAGTGAACAACCCCCACTGCCGAAATTCGAATGGAATTTGGTGCCCAGCGAAAACCGCTACGTCTCTAAAAGGCTGCAAGAGTGCAATTACATGCAAGCCATGGAAGGCGGCATTGATTCGAGTCACGTGTCTTTTTTGCACAGCGGCGAGCTTCACACCGACCCATTGCACAAGGGGACCAAAGGTGCCAAATTTCAAGGCGACAAAAAACCCTATTTCGAAGTTCAAGAATCCAATGGTGGACTGCTCATCGGTGCCAGACGGAACGCAGAGCCTGGCTTTTATTACTGGCGAATCTCGCAATGGATCATGCCTTGGTACACCATGATTCCACCTTACGGTGAAAATGCGCTCAATGGCCACGCCTTTGTTCCCATCGATGATGAAAACTGCTGGGTCTGGAGTATGACGTACAAGCCAGCGGCCGCCTTGAGCGAAAAAGAAATTCATTCCATGGACAACGGCGAAGGCATGTACGCTGAATTGATTCCGGGCACCTATTTACCAGCCGCCAACAAGCGCAATGATTATTTGATCAATCGTGAGTTGCAAAAGACGGGACGGTACTACAGCGGCGTGAAAGGCATTGGCATGCAAGATGCGTCTCTCCAAGAGAGCATGGGCCCATTGCAAGACCGAAGTGTTGAAAATTTGGTCTCGACTGACAACGCCATCATCATGGCACGCAACCGCTTGCTCAAGGCCGCCAAGAATTTGGACAATGGTGTGGCGCCTGCGGGGCTGGATCAAGAGTCGCATTTTGTGAGAGCTGCCTCGGTGGAGTTGCCAGTAGGGGTGCCATTCAAAGAGGCTGCTGCAGAAAACTTGAAAGCCAACATCGGCAAATCACACGTTTCAAAAATTTCAGTTTAAGTGAGTCGGTGTATGAAAATTTATGGGTTTTTTATTGCCGCTTTTTCGGCTTTTTTTCACGCATCCCTTGTATTTTCACAAACGCCCCCCTTGGCCGCCAATGCCAGCAACCCGCTTTTATTCATCGTGCCGTCCTCTGCCGGAACGACTGGAGACCAGTTGGCACGCTTGATCGGCGCCAAGATCACCCAACGCTTGGGCTCGCCCGTCATGGTGGACAACCGTTTGGGAGCGGGTGGTCTGATCGGGATCGACTTTGTGGCCAAGGCGCCTGCGGACGGAAAAACTTTTCTATTCTCTGCAACCGCGTTCAGCACGCTGGCGGCTTTGAGAAACGATCTGCCCTACGATCCCATCAAAAATTTCTCCCCTGTCATATTGCTGGGAACCAGCCCCTTGGTGTTTGCAGTGACCAACTCCATGCCCGCTCAAACCATGAAAGAGTTCATTGACTACGTGGGCAAACAACGTCCCAACTCTGTCAACTATGCCTCACCAGGCGTTGGCAGCGTTCACCACCTGACCATGGAGATGTTTTTGCAACACACAGGTTTGCAAATGATCCACGTGCCCTACAAGGCCAGCGCCAACTCGTTGACCGATATCGTGGCGGGGCATGTTCAGTCGGGTTTTGTTGTGCTGCAAACTGCTGCACCTCTGGTGCAAAACGGGAAAATGCGCATCTTGGCTGTGATGGGAACCAACCGTTCGCCTCAGTTTCCAGCATCCCCCACTTTCATTGAGTCAGGCTTGAACATGCCTGTCATCAATGCGTGGTTTGGAATCTCAGCGCCGGCCAACGTCTCACCCACCGCCATTGGAGCCTTCAATTCAGAGCTCAATCAAATCTTAAAGCTCTCCGATGTTCAAGTGGCCATGCAGAAAATGGGGGTCAATCCAGTGGGTGGTGCGCCCGATAAACTCGATACCTTGGTCAAAAACGAAATCAAAATCTGGAGCCAAGTGGTCAAGAAGGCCGATATCACGCTCGAGTAATTTCACAGAAAGCTTACATTTTGAACGCTCACTCCATCTTGGCGGCCGTCGCTTATCCTGATTTGCAAATTCAATTGAAGGAGTTTGAGGCACCACTCATCACCGAATCAACCGGGCTCATGAAGGTTGAAAAAACGGGCATTTGCGGCAGCGATTGGCCTTATTTCAAAACCTACCCCAGTAGCAAAGGCCCGATGATTCTTGGCCACGAGACCGTCGGCACGATCACAGACATTGGAGCTGAGGCGTTTTCAAGATGGGGGGTCAAGGAGGGTGACCGCGTGGCCCTTGAAGAGTATTTGCCATGCGGGCATTGCCATTACTGTAGGACTGGAGATTTTAGACTTTGCGATGAAACCGACACCTTGCTTGGGAACGGTATTCGGTATGGATCCACACCGACCTCTCTCGAACCGTCTTTGTGGGGTGGCTACGCCCAGTACCAATTTCTGCATGCCAAAACGGTTTTTCACAAAGTTCCTCGCTCCATGTCCTCGGACTTGGCAACTCTTGCACTCCCCCTTGGCAATGGGGTGGAGTGGGCTGTGTTGCAAGGCGGTGCAACACTTGGCAAATGCATCGTGATCCAAGGCCCAGGCCAACAAGGTTTGGCCTGTGTGGTGGCGGCCAAACAAGCTGGAGCCTCCCTGATCATTGTCACCGGTCTTCAACGCGATGCACATCGACTGGCCTTGGCCAAGGAATTGGGCGCCCATCACACCCTGTGCATTGATGAGGTGGATTTGCTCGAGAGCATTGCTGACTTGACCGGTGGCTTCTTGGCCGACGTGGTGATTGACTGCGCCTCTGGTGGAGCCGATACCATTGTCTCGGCCATTCAAATTGCCAGGAAAGGGGGGCTAGTGATGCTTTGCGGCCGCAAAGGCGTGCCGGTCGAGCAGTTTCACAGCGATCAATTGTTCAGAAAACACCTGACCTTGAGGGGCATGCGAGGCCACAGTTACCAAGCTGTGGAGATGGCCCTGGAGATCATCGCATCCAAAGAGTTTGCGTTGGAAAAACTCTGCACCCATCACTTTGGCTTGGGTGAGCTCAAAGATGCGCTTTTCACGGTTGGAGGACAAGGCCAAGCGGGCGCCATCCATTGCGTGGTCGACCCTTGGCGATGAAACAAGGGCACTGAACCACTCGGTCCCACCTCTCGAAAACTGGCCGACCTACTCGGCCTCAATGCCCGCTTGCTTGATCACCTTGCCCCAACGTGCGGATTCGCTGAGTTGAAATTGCCCAAGCGCATCTGGCGACGATAAAGCGAGCTCAGCACTGGTGAAACGCAAATAGTTTTGAACTTCTGCCGAAGTCGCGGCTTTGGTCAGCAACTCATTGAGTTTATTCACCACTGCGCTGGGTGTGCCGGCTGGCAAATACACCGCGTTCCAGTACGACATGTCATAGCCCTTGATGCCCGCCTCCTCCATGGTGGGGATGCTGGCAATGGAGGCGAGTCTTTTTTGACCGCTCACGGCCAACGCTCTGAGCTTATTGGCGTGAATTTGTGGCACTCCCGTGGCCGCATCGGTGAACATGAAATCGATTTGTCCACCCATCAAATCGGTGATGGACATGGGGTTGCTTTTATACGGGATGCTTTTGACATTGATGTTGGCCAGTTGCTTGAACATTTCACTCGCAACTCGGCTCGAGGAGCTTCCACTGCCGAAGTTCAACTCACCCGGCCTTTTCTTGGCCTCCACGATGATGTCCTCTACACTTTTGTATTTGGAGTTGACATTGACCACCAAGGCCATGTGACCAATGGAGAGCAAGGCCACCGGCGCAAAATCCTTGATGGGATCATAGGGCAAATTTTTGTACAAATGCTCATTGGCTGCATGGGTCGTGTTGGTGGTGTAGAGCGCCGTGTAGCCATCGGGCTGTGCTTTGGCCACGTTTTGAACAGCAATGAATCCATTGCCGCCGGGCTTGGGCTCGACAATCACGGGCACACCGGTGAGCTGAGAGATGACTTGTGCATAAGTTCGTGCGGCCTGGTCACTGCCAGACCCTGCTGCAAACGGCACGATGAACTTGATGGATTTGCTCGGATAGTCTTGCGCCAAGGCCAAGCCCATGTGCAATGCACCCAGCGCCCACAGCAAAAAATAGGCCTTGCCCAAAGCGGTAATTTTCATATCAATGCCTTTGTTGTGTTGTTCGGTAGCCCCCAAGGCTGCCCCCACGCATCAGCTTGCCAGGCAAGGCATGGCCCACGAGTGCTTCGGCCATGTGTGCGCATTCAATGAGGGCCTCCAAATCAACGCCAGTGGAGATCCCCATTTCTTCACACAAAAAAACCAAATCCTCAGTACAGATGTTGCCGGCCGCCCCTTTGTGCCCGGCAAACGGACAGCCCCCAAGTCCTGCGCACGAGCTGTCAAAGTGCTCAATGCCGCGAGAAAGTCCCACCAAGGCGTTGGCCAGCCCCGTGCCTCGGGTGTCGTGCAGGTGCAGACCCAAGCGCATCTCGGGCCATTGGTCCTGAACCTCCCCGATCAGTCGCTCCATGGACCTGGGATTGGCCCATCCCACCGTATCAGCCAACCTCAGATACGGCAAGGTCAGCCCATACTCTTTGAGCAACTGGACCAAGGCGTCAATTTTTTCAATCACAGTGCGTGTCTTGATGTCCCCTTCCAAATTACAACCAAACGCTGTCATCACGACAGCCGAATCAATGCTCAAGTTCTTGGCCATGCAAAACTCAATGATTTGACGCTGTTCGATCAAGGTGTCATGGGTGTTTTTGCCGGTGTTTTGGACTGAAAAACTCTCTGAAGCACTGATTTGTAGTCGACCGTGAACATCCAGGGGCGTTTGCATGGCCCGCTCCAAGCCCTTCAAGTTGAGCCACACCGAGGTATATCGCACACCAGGTTTGCGATGGATCAAGCAAGCCACCTCGTGAGCATCCGCCATGCCAGGCACCCGTTTGGGATTGACAAAAGAGACGGCCTGCACTTCTGCAAGTCCCGTATCGGCCAACGCCTCGATGAATTTCACTTTGTCAGCAGTGGAAATCGGCCCAGGCTCAATTTGAAATCCTTCTCGCGGGCCTTCTTCGTGGATGTGGACAGCCTTGGGATAGTGGCTCATGATGTGCACTGCCAGTTGTGTTCACCCAGTTTTGGTGCACCCGATGAAATGGGGGGTCTCACCCCATCAAAAGACAATGGCAAGCCGGTGAGGGAAAAATCTTCGCCAGGCACGGCTTGCCGGATCGACATGGCTTGGACCTGAGGGTGCTCCAGTGTCTCAGGCAAGGAAAAAATCGGCGAGCAAGGCACGCCCGCTGCTTCAAACACCTCGACCCAATGATGCTTGGAGTGCTCAAGCAGCCGAGGACACAATTCTTGGAGCAATTCGCCCTTGTGCAATAAACGCTGACGGTTGGTGGCAAACCGGGGATCTTGGGTCCACTGCTCTTGACCCAACACACCGCTCAACTTGGCAAACAAGCGGTCATTGCCACAACAAATGAGCAAAGGCCCATCCGCGGTGTCGAAAGCTTCGTAAGGCACGAAATTGGGATGACCTGAGGCGTGCCGAACGGGCAACTGTTGTTGGTTGAGGTAGGCCTCGCTCTTTTGTCCGTTCCACACCAACGCAGTTTCCAACAAAGAGGCATTGACCACCCCACCTCGATGGGTGTGCCGGCGCTTTTCCAGCATGGACAACACACCAATGACGCCCCACATGCCTGTGCCTTGGTCGCACACCGAGGCGCCAATTCGAATCGGTGGATCCTCTGGCCCGCCATTGGTGCTCGATAAGCCACTGAAGGCCTGAATCAACGGCTCGTAGCCTGGCCGCATGCTCATGGGCCCGGTGTGGCCAAAAGCGGAAATCTCGCAATAAATCAATCTCGGGAACCGCTCGCAAAGCGCCTGGCCATCCAACCCCAAGGCCAAGCTTACACCAGGGCGCAAGTTGTGGATCAAAATGTCAGCGACATTCAAAAGGCCAAAGAGCGATTGAATGCCTTGGGCACTTTTGAGGTCCAAGGCAATGGATTTTTTACCGCGATTGAACAAGTGAAAATTGAGCGCATCGCCATGGCGAAAGGCCGGCCCCATGTGCCTGGCATCATCACCACCATCACATTTTTCGATCTTCAAGACTTCTGCACCCAAGTCTGCCAAGATCGAACCAGCAAAGGGTGCGGACAAGACTTGTCCCAGTTCAATGACCCGAATTCCATTCAAGGGCAATGCTGGGTCGGGCTGAGGTGGTGAATTCATGGTGAGGCCAAGGTTCAAAGGACATTTCCTCGCCGCAGCACCCGCTCTGATCGAGGTCAACTGCGTGAGAGAGAATTCATTTTATCGCGCAAAAAAAACCACCGACGTAGTATTAACCAAGATACACACAGCCGTTACTTTGGGGTAAAGTGTTCTTGTCGTGATGAGGTCAAATGCAGCGCGTCACACAACGAGTCTTTGCCAACCCAGCGACACTGAATGCAACGAACAAGTTCACGCAGACCTCTGGGGTTTCCAATGTCGTTGAATTGGTGTTGAATTGGTGTTGAATTCGCGCAGAATTGACTTTGAATTTCCCCCAGGTATCCCGAACGTCTTAGGCATGATCAAAAGTATTTCTATTTTGAGTCGTCATCCTCATTTGAGCCATGACGAATTCATCCACCTGTGGGAGCACGAACATGCACCCTTGGCGAAAGAAGTGCCTCACCTTTTGCGCTATGTTTTATCGCCAGTTCAATCTCAGTTTGAGAGAAGTGACGTCCCCTCTCACGGCATTGAGGTCGACGGCGTGGCTGAACTCTGGTATGAAAGTCATGAGACCATGCAATTGGCAGCGCAATCGGCACAAATGAAAATACTCAGAGCCCATGGCGCTCAAATCATTGGACGCATCACCAATTGTCTAAGCCAAGAGATTGAAATCATCCCCTCACCACTGCACCACCGCACTGAGGCCAACACAGAGCGTTGAGCTCAGAAGCACCCCCCCATGAAAACACCACCCAACAGCCTCTCGATGACACTCAAACCCTGGGCTCCAATGGTTTGCGCTGCGGCAATCCTGCTCAGCTTGAGTTTGAACTTGAAAGCACAAACGCCCGCCTCTGCTGTCCAAGATTGGCCACAAAAAACAGTGCGCCTGATCTCGCCATTCTCAGCAGGCAGTTCCGTCGACATCATGGCCAGGCTCATCTCCGTGCCCCTATCAAAAATGCTCGGGCAAGCGGTGGTGGTGGAGAACAAAACCGGTGCCGGTGGTAATGTAGGCGCCGATGCGGTGGCCAAAGCAGCACCCGATGGCTACACCTTGGGGATCGTGACCACTGGCCCCATGGCCATCAACCCAAGCTTGATGGCCCATGTCCCCTACAACCCAAACAAGGATTTCGCGCCAGTGGTCCTTTTGGCCGCGGGCCCGAACGTCTTGGTGGTCAACGCCAACATGGCGGTGAACAACCTGGAGGACTTGATCAAACTCTTGAAAGCCAATCCAGGCAAGTACTCCTACGGCTCCTCTGGGGTGGGCAGCACCAATCATCTGGCAGGAGAACTCTTCTCCTTCAAGACCAACACCAAAATGATCCACATCCCTTACAAGGGCAATCAAGATGCGCTCAACGATGTGTTGAGTGGACAAATCACCATGACGTTTTCTGGCCTGCAGCCGCTTCTCTCCAACTTGCAAGCTGGCAAAATCAAGGCGTTGGTGATTGCCGGTGACAAAAGAATGCCCGCCATTGCGGATGTGCCCACGGTCGCTGAGTTGGGGCTCAAGGGCGCCGAAGTGATGCCTTGGTACGGTGTGGTGGCGCCTGCTGGCACACCAGCATCTATCATTCAGTTGCTCAACAAAAACATCACAGAGATCATGTCTCGACCCGAGATCTACAACCAATTCAAATCCAATGGCTCTGAGCCCAACACGGGCACACCTGCTCAATTTGCCGACTTGATCGCCAGCGACGTTGAGCGTTGGAGCGACGTGATCAAGCGCGCAGGCATCCAAAGTCCTTGAGGCGACAGCACTTCACGACATTTTCCAAGACCCAAGCACGGCGCTCCATGCAGAGCACACGGCAAGTGTGTCACCCTTTTTTTTGATGTAAACCAGAGGAGTATTTTTCAATGTACGCAGCCCCCCCCGTGATCGAGACTGAAGTGTTCACTCGCATGCCCGATAAATTCAGAAGAATGGGACACCCCTCGCATTGGGTCGACAAACGAGGTGCCGGTCCCGTTCACTCCTTTCTCGAAGGCCCCTCCTTCGACAAGGAAGGCAACCTGTATTGCGTGGACATTCCCTATGGCCGAATTTTTAAAATCAACCCCAAAGGTGAGTGGTCTGAGTTTGCTGAGTTTGATGGTGAGCCCAATGGGCTCAAAATCCACAAAGATGGTCGACTTTTCGTGGCAGACCACAAATTGGGACTGCTCAGTTTTGACCCCAACACGGCACAGATGAGCGTCATTGAAAACCGCCCCAACCACGAAGGCTTCAAAGGCTTGAATGACTTGATCTTTGCGGCCAATGGGGACTTGTTTTTCACAGACCAAGGGCAAAGCGCCATGAATGACCCGACTGGGCGCGCTTACCGCCGGCGCTCGACGGGCGAGCTCGATTTGCTCTTCAATGGATTTGCCGGACCCAATGGATTGGTCTTGAACAAGGAAGAAAACCTGTTGTATGTTGCCGCCACGCGCACGAACAACATCATTTGCATCCCCCTCTTGCCCAATCACGCAGGCGTGGGGAAAGTCGGGATGTTCATTCAACTCTCGGGCAGCCCCACTGGGCCAGACGGCATGGCCTTGGGGGAGAATGGAAACTTGGTGATAGTTCACGCAGGATTTGGCACCGTTTGGGTGTTCAGCCCATTGGGCGAGCCGCTTTACCGCATCAAGTCCTGCGCCGGCATGCGAACCACCAATGTGGCCTTTGGTGGCGAAGACATGAAGACGTTGTTCATCACTGAAGCCCATGACGGCGTGATTCTCAAAGCAAAGATGCCATTTGCGGGCAAAAAAATGTTCTCCCACGCTTGAGCTTTGGTCTAGAGCGCCCGGCTTTGCCTTCAACCCAGAGGTTTTATCACACCATGACATTCAAACCCTTTTTCACGCTCTTGTCTTTCATGATGTGCATGGGCCTATGCATGGCACAGCAGTGGCCCACCAAGCCCATTCGTTTGGTGGTGCCCTACCCGCCAGGCGGTGGGACGGATGTGGTGGCGCGTTTGATTGCGGAGCCATTGACACAGGCACTCAATCAATCCGTCTTTATTGATAACAAGGGGGGAGCCAACGGCATCATTGGCTGCAATTTTGTGGCCAACGCACCGGCTGATGGATACACCATCTTGTTGGTACTGCCCTCACAAATGTCGGTCAATCCGGCTCTTTATAAAAAATCCTCTTACGATCCCATCCAAGATTTCACCCCCATCATTCAACTGACTTCGTTTGAGGTGGCGTTGGTCATCCACCCCTCGTTGGAGGTGAACACCGTGACCGAGCTCATTGGCTATGCCAAGTCCCGTCCGGGCTCCTTGAGCCTGGCGTCAGCGGGCACGGGCAGTTCAGGCCACATGGCCGCGGTGTGGTTTGCCTTGAAAACTGGGGTGGACTGGGTGCACATCCCCTTCAAAGGGGCTGGGCCCGCCTTTGCCGATTTGCTGGCCGGCAGCGAACAACTCATGTTTGCCACCACCTTGTCCACCCTGCCCTATGTGCGCAGCGGCAAACTCAAAGCCTTGGGCGTCACTGGAGCAAGCCGATCTCCTGCAGCACCCGACATTCCCGCCATTGCAGAGTCAGTCCCGGGCTATGAGTTCACCCAGTGGCACGGTTTGGTGGCGCCCGCCAAAACGCCACCCGACGTCATTGCCAAACTCAATGGAGAAATTGCCAAAATTTTAAAAACGCCAAAAATTCGTGAGCGATTTGCTTCTCTGGGCTCAGAGGTGGTGGGAGGCTCACCACTGGAATTCGACAAGCTCATCAAAAGTGAGTTGGTGAGGTATGCCGATATTGTGAGAATCACAGGCATGAAGCCCGAGTAATCCCCAAAGGCCAAGCCACGAATTGATGCCCCTCCCCCACGTGCAATCGAGTCCAAGGGGGAATCCCGCCCCCCATCCTGAAGCCCTGCACTCGCCTGACATCATTGTGCAGGTGCGCAGTGGCGTGGGCTACATCACCTTGAATCGCCCACGTGCTTTGAACACGCTGAATTTGACCATGGTGAGGACCCTACACTCCGTTCTGATCGATTGGGAGAACAATGATGCTGTCAAGGCGGTGGTGGTGCAAGGCAGCGGGGAAAAAGCGTTTTGTGCTGGAGGTGATGTTCGAATCGTCCATGGGTATATTGCCCAAAATCACCCAGACTATGAGGTGTTTTTCGAAGAAGAATACGCGCTCAATCAATACATTTACCACTACCCCAAGCTTTACATCGCCGCCTTGCACGGCATCGTCATGGGCGGGGGAATGGGCATTGCCCAAGGGGCTGACCTTCGACTGGTGGATGAACACACCCAAATGGCCATGCCCGAGAATGCCATTGGCCTATTTCCTGATGTGGGAGCGAGTTACTTCTTGACCCGACACAACCAGGCCTTGGCCATTTACCTGGGGTTGGTGGGCAAGGTGCTCAATGGCAAGGACGCTCTTTTTTGTCGTCTCGCCGACTGGTATTTGCCTCACCACCGTTGGCCCAGTTTTTTCTCAAAACTTGAAGCCTTGGCCAGGT
>Ga0114962_10003002_pt1 | contig 13814 bp, 20 predicted proteins | sample C_130820_MF_Meta_FD_87017 | JGI IMG/M metagenome (GOLD analysis project Ga0114962, IMG submission 87017) | Freshwater microbial communities from Lake Croche, Canada to study carbon cycling - C_130820_MF_MetaG | ecosystem: Environmental > Aquatic > Freshwater > Lake | place: Lake Croche, Canada... | reverse complement strand
TCCCCTGTCCGTGGGTAAATCCCGGAATCTGCAAGCGTCCTCGCAAGATGCAGGAATGTATATACAGGACCTTCGTCGTCAGACCATTATCCAGGCCGGACGGTTGAATAACCAGAGCTTCACCAATGGTGTGGTGGAATTTTCATTGAGTACATCAAATGCTGCTATTTGATATTGGCGCAAATGTCGGAAAGTGGACACTCCAAAATCTGGACACCAACACCATCATAGCCGTTGAAGCGTCACCCACTACGTATCAACGCCTAGTGAAGAATGTTAGAGGTAAGGATAGCATTATTGCATTAAACTATGCAGTAACAAGTTCTCCGGAGATCAATGTAACATTCTACGAATCACAAAGCGATGCGTTGTCAACACTCGATAAACGTTGGTTAGAAGATCCGCGATCCAGATTTGGAGTAAACTCTCCATACAATGGGTATTCTCCGTATAAGAAAATACTCGTCAAGTCAATCACACTAGATGCACTGATTGCACAGTATGGTGTACCGGATCTTTTAAAGGTTGATGTGGAGGGCGCCGAGAATATCGCGATACGATCACTAACTCAACGAGCGAGACTACTATGCTTTGAATGGGCATCGGAATGGAACAAGGAAACGTACGAGTGCGTCGATCATCTTGCATCAATTGGGTATACCCGGTTTCATATCCAAGTTGAAGACTCGTATGATTACAGACCCAGTCAGTTCGAACATAACAAGAACTCTGTAAAGTTAGCGCTGTCTGGTACGAAGGCGATGATTGATTGGGGCATGATTTGGTGTTTTTTTTGAAAACTCGATATAAGAATGACTCATAGTATTTTGACCACTACATGGGAGTGTCATGGAAAGGGTATTCAATTTGTCAAGGAAAATATGGAATCGATTGTATCACAAACATATCGCCCGATTCAGTGGATAGTCTCCGACCACAGTAAGGACTCTGTTATCGAAGACTTATTAAAGTCGAGCGATATGAAGGGTGTAGAGCTAATTTATAGTCGTTATTCAGAGAACTATGGAAATGCAGGGCATAACTGGCATAATGCTCTAAAGTATGCAACTGGCGATACTCTGCAATATAACTGTATGGACGAGCGCTTTGCTCGTCCGGATGCTATCAAGGATGCGTTGGAGTTTATGAACAAGACGGGTGCAGAGTGGATTGCATGCTCGCAAATACTGGACCCCTATAATACTCGATATGTTCCCAAGTGGAACCCGAACATTATCAATCAGAATACGTTATCGGCATTTACCGCAGTTATTCTGCGTTCAAGTTTGAAGGATATCACTTTGGATCCGCAGTTCGCATACTACCTTGATTCCGAATGGTACTATCGTATCGGCAAGCGGGCTGGACCACCTGCTATTTTTGATAGTATCGTATACATTGGTCGTATTCACGAGTTCCAAATGACAGCCAGTATCGTGGCAGATGGTAAGAGGATTCCTCTCGAAGACAGTCGCCTCATTGCAAAGCATGGTAATCCACTTCCTAGGTGCGACTAGGAAAGAGTGATATTCTGCGTGCGAGGCAGACGCCGGCTCAAGATATCCTTCTTGGTTCCGCCCACGGACATGTCGTCGCCCTCCTGGATTCCCTCAATGGCGCGCAGGGCTTCGGCGACACGCTCCGGCTGATCGGCAAACTGCAAAAAGAGCTGTTGGCGCAAGGTCGAGCGCTTCAAGGCCGGACGCACGGTACGCTCCGACCGGGTGATGGTACCAAGAGCTCCCTCAACTAAAAAGTTATCGAGATTGTTCCCCTTCATGAACTCCAGAACTGTGGCACCCAGCCTGGTCTTGCGTTCACGAATTTCCTTGGCCTGCTTCTGGAGAGTCCGGAGTTCATCGTCGGCAGCAATCCACTGGCGGAGCGTATCGCGGATCTGATCGAATTCCATTTACCTTACTTGAGTATAAACTTCAGTAAATGCGTATTTGCTACATCATACTTACATGTGAAAAGTACCTAGACACCCGATGTAATTGGGTAGAGGACACGTGGCTCAAACGAATCGAACCCGACGATTCGTATTACTTCTTGTCTTCCATTCCGAATGAAGAACGCCGTATTCTTGGTTGGAAGACCCGGGATGATTACATGGGGTGTTCGACAAAGTATTATGAGTTCTTCAAGAACCATACTGTCGACGCAGACTGGATTGTCTTGGTCGATGACGATACCTTTGTGTTTCCTGAAAAAATGAGACGAATGCTTCAAGCATATACTTCGACAACCGAACTCGTGATTGGAAAAATCATTCCGCCGTACATCTCCATGTCTGGAGGTGCGGGTGTCGTGCTCTCATCTGCTCTCTACACAAGGGTGTGTGCTCATGTTCGGTCGACACAGGGTCCGGATGAACCCCTTCAGAATTCAGATGTACAGTTATTTAATTGGTTACGCGTCATGGGTCACTCCACATTTGTCTGGGATCGTAGATTCCATGCAAACTGTCATCGGGAAGACCAGGATATTCATGATGCAATCACGTTCCACTATGTGACGACACGAGACTGGTTTGAATTCTACAATCAATTGGGACGATCGCCGCGGCTGCCGCGACTCACTTGGGACGCTGGTTGTGAGCCTTGTACGCAACGTCGCTCCCCGTCTTGATCTTGAGTGTCGGACTGAACAGCTTGCGGTCCGTCACGGCCGTTGTGGTGTTCCAGACCTTGACGATATGGAACTGTCCCTTGGGACTGATTGTCACGCCGGCAATACAGTCATTGTTGGTCTTGAGCATTGAATTGACGAAGCAGTGCGCCATGCAGTCGACAAACACCGCGTGGGTATCCACGGCATCCACCTTCATCGACCATGCTCCGCCCTTGTCATTCTCCGGCGCGTCCCACAGCGGCGGGATGCCGGTCTTCATGAAGAAGAACATTCCGGATTCCCAGACGTCCTTCGGGATACCGTCGACAACTCCCCAGAATTCGTCCACGGTCTTCATTTCGTACACCTTGATGTAGCTGTCGAGGGAATAGTTATTGTCGTTGGGATCGTGATACCAGAGAGTCCACATTTTTGCCACACTACACTTGTGATTCTACGGTGCGATTCCGTTTTTCGCAAAAACGAAAGTCTGGATTCAAGAAGTAGAGAAGGGTGTGCAAAATGGACGTCTCTTCCTTGTACATGGCCCGCAACCTCCCCCGCGCCCCCCTCGCAGATATTTCCCAGATTCTTTCCAAGCTCAAGACGTCGTATCGGCCGATTCGCCGTCCCATTCTTCGTCGTGAATTCCATGCCCACCCTCCTGCCCCGGCGGAGGCAGCCAATTGGCGCGACAATGTGTTAGTCGATGTCGTCCGCAAGGTCCGCGAGAAGGACGATCCGGATTACGACGAGATCAATGCCGCCATCAACAAGGTGTCCAAGCAGAACTATGCAAAGATCGTCGAGTCGATCATGTCCAAGCTGGCCGCGCGCGACGCCATGTTCCGGCTGCGCATCACCACCCTCTTGTTCGATCGCGGAATCCGGCAGAACTGTTTCGCGCCCATCCTTGCAGATGCGTACCGCGACATTGCCAAGGCCCACGAGGATGCGCGTCAGGATCTTGTGACGCAGGTCAAGATGTTTGACACGCTCTACGATGTGAGCAAGGTGGTCCTCGTTCCATCCTCCACGGATCCGGGATTCAATGACGCGATCATTGCCTGGACCAAGCAGAAGGAAACCAAGCGTGGATTTGCCGTCTACACGTCCGAGCTCTTTACGCGCGGTCTTCTGGCGGACGGCATGATGCAGTCGATGGTATCCCAAGTGGGCGACGATCTGAAGGAGAGTATTGGGCTGGTCAAGACGCCGCCGGGCGAGGAGCACGTCGATCACCTGGTTCGCTTCCTGTTTGCGATTGCGTCCAAGGTGTCGTTTGTCAAGCCGCTCGTCACGGACATTCTTAAGATTCCCCGCCCAAACACGCCGAGTCTTACTATGAAGTCCCGGTTTAAGCTCGAGGATTGTCTCAAGGCATAGACAATGCCGTGTCCTCCGCCGAACAGCGATTTGTCTACCCTCGTGAAGCTGTCATTTGAAGATCTACAGCGCTACGGCTTGACGGGCAGCGCGTTGGTCGTCTACAAGGGGTGTTGGAACGATGCACGTGCACATCGTGAAGAGTACGGTATCGAGTATCCTGACCTTACTTTTTATGTGACACCTGCAGATGCTAATGCACGCGGACTAGCTACAGATCCTACACCACCCGGCGGACGGCGCGGCAGGAAGACTCGCAGGAAGACCTTGCGAAAGAGAAAATGAGCAAGATTCCTTCGCCGACCGTGCTCGCCCATGCCGCGAAACTGGCGATTGCCGAGGATCGTCCCATCTACCTGGATTACTACAATGACAGCCTCGACAAGAAGTGCTGCATTGGTGTCCGCGAGGAGGATAAGTGCCTCATCAAGTCCAACACGGAGTACACGTCGAGCATCGTGTCCATCACCCGTCTGAAGGAGGAGGGTGTCTTCATCGTGCTGACAGAGAATTCCCTGTACGTGGTGTCCAGTGATATCCCGATCAAGCGTATCGTGTCGTCTACAGAGACACCTGCGTAAAACACCATGGACTTTCCACCGCCCCATCGAATTCTGTATGAATGTTTGAATGATCGGACGACTCGAGAGCACTGGCAAGAGGTGAAGCAGGAGTTTGCAGGTCGATGTGATTTCGAGGAGATTGAAGCCACAGAAACCAACTCGGTCGAGGAATTTTCCGCGTGGCTGACCCAGTGGCTCTCCTTCGCGCCGAGCCAACCCCACAGAATCCGGCTTTTGATGATTTGGCATGCCCACTTTTTGAGTGCAGCGTGCCAGCAAATGATGCGGCGTTCCTTGGAAACTCGATCCTTCAAGTGCAGGGTATGGTTTCACTTGGAAGAACCCACCTTGCAGGCTGCGATTGTGAGTCGTTGTGTCGTGACCCGGATGCCGCAGTATACACATACTCCGATCGTGCACGGAACCCTGGATACGGCCTTGTGGGACGATCCTGTCGCTTACGAAGTAGCGCTTACTAAACAACAATGAGGGTCTTTACGGATGGATCCTGTACCGCAAATGGACAAAAGAACGCCAAGGCAGGATACGCCGTCTGGTTTCCGGAGCATCCCGGACTGTCGGAGTCTCATCGCGTTCCCGATGACAAGGCCCAAACCAATCAGCGCGCCGAACTGTCGGCAATCCACCGCGCAGCCCAGATTCTGGATTTGAATGGATGCGATGAAGATGTCGTGGTGTACACGGATTCTGCGTACTCGATCAGCTGCTTGACCGAGTGGATTGCTGGATGGGTTGCAAGGAATTGGAAGACAAGTGCGGGCAAGGATGTTCTGCACCGCGATCTCATTGAGGAGACGGCTACGCTCTTATCGAAGCGCAAGTCGCACAAGTTTGTCCACGTCAAGGCGCATACGGGTGGAACAGACGACTTGTCCAAACAGAATGATGTTGTGGACCGGATGGCCCGGGAATCCGTGGAGGGACGCAAGATTGTCGTGCCCACGGTCCCAAAGGACGAGCTGGCAACAGGGTGTCCTCTGACCATCCTGGGTCCGTCGGTTGCGCAGTCGGTGGTTCTGGACTGGGTCAAGACGCATCTCGACCAGTTCGATGCCGACCTAGTGAATAAGCATATGATGAAGCTCTTTGCAGAGAGTTGCAAGGCAAAGAAGATCAGTTTAACCAAACACGTGTCTCAACGCACGACGATGCTTCGAGCGGAGGTTGAAACCGTTTTAATCGAAAAGGTTGTAATAGAGTAAATGAGCATTCCGGTTACTGTCTTCCAGTTCTCGTCCCCTACATGCGCGCCGTGCACCCGGATCAAGCTGGCGATGGACATTATGCAGCAGGAGTGTGAGGGCGTTGTCGCGTGGCAGTCAGTCGATGTTACCCGGGATTCGTCCGGTCTTGTTGGGCGTCTTGCTGTCACGTCGTGGCCAACCATGGTGGTGATGGTCGGAAATAACGATTTCGGGCGTGTCGTGGGCACCAATGTGGGTGAGTGCTATGCTCTTGTCAAGCGTGCAGTGGCGGCTGCTGCGCCTACTTCGAGCAGCTAGTCGGCGCCTTCCCATTTCCAGACGCACCACCCGCACGAAGACCACCACTCTGCGTCTCGCCGGCCGCAAGGGTAGCAGTGGCACTCGAGGCACTTGTCGACGCATTCGCCACAACTGTGAGAACCGAACTCGGGAGGAAGCGAGGGTATGTGGACTTGACAATTGCATAGTACGCACCACCCGTTAACAGACCGTACACAATACCCCAAATGGCTCCATTCGACCCCGGAGTAATGCACTTGCTGATAGATGTCGCCTGTGCAGTATAGAGAGCCAAGAACGCAACCATCGATCCCAGTGCACCAGTCCAGCCCACATTGTCGATCAAGTCAATGATAAAGTACCAAAGAACGGTTGCTGTGATGGTGAGTGTCGGAGGAACTGCAACAGTGTTTGCCGAAACGCCAGACACTTGGCATCCATCGTAGTTTCCATCTGGCACGATGGGTGTAGGCGGTGCAGGGGCGGGAGGGGGTCCGCGCCCAGCCTTGGCGCTCAACCAACTAAACATCTTCATCAAGCCTCCGAACGTAGCATCGAGAACCTTTCCACTCACAGCACCTGTAAGACCTGCAGCCGTTCCGGTCCAGTAGACGCCCTGGTAGGTGAAGCCATCTGCAAGGAGCCCGAACAAGAGCAGAAAGTGGGGAACGTAGCGAAACAGGATATTCGGCGTGGCCGCACCACCGACTCCAATCCCGCTCTGCACCATGATAACGGCAACCACTCCCGCCAGTGCCGAAAGTCCGGCAAGGAGGATGGATTGCCACCAATTGAGTGACCCGGAAGGTTCTGATAAAGTGACCGGAGGCGGTGGCATCTTGTCTTCTTTCCAATACTTGTTTTGTCTCCTAGTTGACAATGGGTGCAGGTGCTTCGTGTAACACTGTGGACAAGGTAGACCCGTATCCGGGAAATGATGTCACCAATGGACTGAAACGCGCAGACTCCGAGGGATGTGCGAACTGCACCCTTACAGTGGACGACAGCAATACAGTCTCGAATGTCGACGTGCTCATTACACCGGACAATGTGAAGATAACTCCAGTAATTGCCTTGTTGGTCACATTCAATGAACAGCAGTACAAGATCACTGAACTCAATTGGATGTACCCGGGCCCGATCCGTGTGGAAGGCACGAATGCAGACGCCGTGCTTCGTTGCCGCTCGTTTGACGGAGACGGACTTGATGTGTTCGTTCCCTTGTCGACAACAACAAACAGTCCTGGAACGTCTCCAACAGATTTCTTTTCCGTACTCGCAGCTGAACTCGGAGGCAAGAAGGATCTCAAGTCGGTAGCCGTGGGACAGAATTGGTCCATGGCCAAACTCATCAAGGCGGAAGATCCGTACTTTACGTGGGTGAATGCAGACTATGAACGGTATGTGAAGTTCATGATTCCGTGCAGGGAACGGTTAATTGGTTGGCGCCCTCTGCGTGGCCCTCGGACGATCTACATGGCAAATGCTGTTGGGGTCCCGGATGGCGATCTTGCTATTCTCCGGAACCTGGTGACACGCGTGAGTCCCAAGGACGTCTTCAAGACTCTGCCGTACACGTACTTTTATCCGCCGAATGCACCGTGCGCTACATGCAAGAAACCGGTAAAGGCGCTGTCGTCAGCACCAAGCCCACTGTCGACAAATATTACGAATGCACTTGTTACACTTGCAATTGTATCTATCTTCTGTCTCGCAGTGCTCGTTGCGATTTACATTGCAAATTACAGCGGAGGTGGTGTGAGTGAGGCATTCTCCAAATTTATAACCAGCTTGTCCTCGCCAACTATCTTGTTCCTTGTATTTGGTCTTCTCCTTGTCCTTGCACTGGTCGTTGCCGGTGTTTCGGGAGCCTTTAAAACAAAAACGTAAAGAGGATCTTGCATGTAACCAATCGCAAAGATGGTGTGCGCAGTTCTCATTTCAGTGTCCGGATCCCTGTCCGAAGTAACACTCCCAGCCAAGACAACCGATGTCCTTGAATGGCTTCGCAAGAAGCTCAAGCAGCCCACACTGCAGTTCCAGGGCAAGTTCACACATACCGAGCGAACCCTTGCCGTGTTTGGAATTCCCTCCGATGATGAGGACGAGACCACGAATCAGCACATGCTTCCCACGCCCTTCCACGAGGATCTGTTTTCCGGCACGATTTGCATCATGAAGTCGAAGAATACGAATCTGGACGACTACGATGCACCGGCCGCCCAGTATGCGGATTTGCGCACAGTCGAGTACGAGGAGGTCTATCATTCGTGTACGTTCGAGGAACAGGAGGAGGAGGAGAAGGAGGAGGAAGAGGACGATCCGGAGCCTGAAGAGGAGGAGGAGACAGTGACACGTGAGGCGCGACCCGTGCATACGGTCCATGCTTCAAATGTACTGGTAGACCACCCGCTGCGAACTATTGTGCGCAACAAGTTTGATAGTAATCACGTGGAGACAGCCATCTTGCAGCGGTGTATTGCCGATGCCAAGAAGTGGTATATCGACATTGAGTGGGAGAATTCAGTCTTCACCAATATGTACCGCACTCGATCGGTCCAGCTCTACGGATGCCGCCATCTCTTGCAGACCATGACCCCGGACGAGTTTGCGAATACCACACCGATCCAACAGAATCCGGATCGATGGACCAAGATGGTGGAGGAGACGAGTGAAAAGGAGAAGGCGACCTACAACAAGAAGACGACCGCATCGATCTTCATGTTCTGTTCCCGGTGCAAGCGCAAGACCCAGTGCGATTCGTACCAGATGCAGACGCGCTCGGCGGATGAGCCCATGACAACCTTCGTCACCTGCCTCGAGTGTGACAAGCACTGGAAGTTTTAAGAAGAACAGGGCATCAGACACAGCTTGATATCACCCAGATTTGCAATCACGTACCGAATCATCAGAAACCAATCATTTTTCATGTGGATCTCGAGGTTGTTGGACAGGTTGGAGCACTTGGTAAAGAGAACCAGGTGCGGCAACGAAAAGGTCCCCGACACAATCTCGTGATCTTCATGCTTGGTTCGAGCGATTGTCATGTCCGATGTTGAATCACCCATCGTTACGGTCTGGGACGCAAACGGTCCCTTGCATGAAAAGGTGAGTGTGGATCCAACATTTTTGATATCGATTGTCTTGGCGGACAGCAATGTCATGTCACGGCAGATCTTTTGGAAATCCATCGAAGGCATGGTGATGCGCGTGGCAAACTCCGTCTCGGGCATGTTAATATCCGACTCATCCCGATCCAGCAGGTTCAGCTTATTGCGGATCCGGCGCTTCTTTTCGCCATTCTCAAGAGTGATCGTGATGTGATTGGATTCGGCGCGGCTCACGGAAAAGGTGATGGTATCATCATTGGTCACAGTCTTGACAATGCGGTAAAAGTGGTCAGTGTTGAGACCGACATCCAGCTTGGGCGCCGAGTGATTATACTCATAGTGCTCGAACTTGGAGGCCTGGAGCCGCATATGAGTGAGGACCGTGCGGGTATTGTCCATGGCAATCATCCGGATTCCGTCCTTGTCAAAGACCAGACTCATCTCCACTAACATCGACTTGAGACCCTCGGCGAGGATGCGGATCGGGGCAGTCTGCACAGTCTTTGCCACAACAAGATCGTCCGACAAGCTCATTTACCTCCCTTGCGTTTCTTTCTGAAAGTAGATTGACGTCCCTTTCCGCGACCCCCGCGGCGAGTTCCGAAAAACCCACGAGCCTGATTGACTACCGATTTAGATTTACGGAGAAGAACCTCCGGGCATGTCTTCATGAGGTACAGCTGATCTTCGCGCGAGAGATTCTTGGCCTTGATAATCTCATTTCGTCTTGCCTTTGTCGGGGCGCTCTGCCATTCTTCACACATTTGCGCAAGAGCTATCTTACGAGCAGGGCTTAAGTGATCTTGTTCAACCATCGGATTGAATCCAATCGATGCATTCGGGTGATCAATGTCTGTAGTTGTGGTGAGGGGATTCACAAGGGCAGTCTGGCGAACTTGAGCTGGAAGTTGACGAAGTACGCCAAGGGGGCGAACAGGAGCCCTGGGACGAGCCGCAGGAGCCGGTTCTTCGGCCCCAGGTGCGGAATCTGAACGCTCGGCTACTTCAGGAACCGCTTCAAGTGGAGGAGGTGCAGGGCGTGCAGGGCGTGCCGGAGTCGGAGGCACAGAACTCGCTAGACCCGCACGAGGTGTCATCATAGGATCGGATCCAGATGACGCAGAATTACTCGAATCGTACTGGGCAAGGGAAGGATCCAATTGTTCAAGTTCATCTGCAATAATCGGAGTTTGAAACTGGCGTTTCAGTTTCGTCCAAATTTCATTACCGATTGACTCTTGTTCTTCCTTTGAAAAGCTATTCCTTGCCTGTGGAAGAAGACTGCCGAGACGTATAAGAGGGCGGTTCTGTTCAACCGCTTGCACGTACCGCATAATGAAAATACCACGTGGTGATGTGTAATCCGTATTGCTTCCGCGAACTTGCCGGGCCCGGGCTACAGCGGCTGCAAAGATCGGATTCAGTACGGGTGCCCCGGGAGCAGCCGCAGGAGCAGGGGCAGGTGGAGCCGCAGATGGGGCTTCAGACGCAGCGACACTTCTTTCATCACCACCCTCACCACCACTCTCATCTGAATCGACTTGTCCTGGCAGGGCTGCGATTTCCTCATCACTGGGTCCAACAGGAGGTTCGGCTGCAGGTGCGGGTGCCGGTGGCGGGGGAGCAGCCGGCAAGATACTGCGCATCGCTTGATGAGGTGCCGGAGATGGACGCTGGAGTTCAGCAATCATAGCATCTGCGTTCTCTAGAATGGCTTGGTTACCGTAATTTCCGGGTTGAGGAATTCCTTCGGGTGCAGCGGGAAGATCACCGTTCAATGCACGAGTTACGAGTGGAGACAGAGCTGCGAGTTCAGTGGTTGGCGCTGCGGGCCCCGGTGCAGGTTCCGCCGGTGCAGGTTCCGCCGGTGCAGGTTCCGCTGCCGCTGGAGGTGCCTCTTGGGCCGCTGCCGCTGCCGCTTGGTCTGGTGCCGCAGGAGGTGCCGCAGGAGGTGCCGCTTGGGCCGCTGCCGCTTGGTCTGGTGCCGCAGGAGGTGCCGCTTGGGCCGCTGCCGCTGCCGCTTGGTCTGGTGCCGCTGCCGCAGGAGGTGGCGCTGCCAGAGGTAGAAGTCCAGTCCCGGCAGCGGGATGCAATGGATTTGGAACAACAACAATTGGCGGAGGACCGGGAACTCGACTAGGGCGGGGAGGCGGTGGAGGTGGAGGCCGACGAGGAGGTGCAGGAGGAGCTGCCCGCTGATTTGCAGCAGCTTGAACTTGCTGTTGTCCAGCTGCTGGATCTTTCCACAATAAGGCCGCGGCACTAATGCCGAGAACCTCCATTGCAATCAGTGCTTGACCGATGCTGACCATTGTATCACTGCTCTACTTTTTTGGACTTAAAAGAGAGGTGTAAAAGTCTTACAATGAAGGACGTGTGGGCTGTCGGGCGTCCTCCGATTGAAGCCGTTAGGGTTCCTCATGTGTATCGGTCTGGTCGTCCAACCGGATCCTACGATCTTGTCATTGTTAGTCTCGTACACCAGTCGGCCGATATGGTCAAGTACCTGGCAGAGAATCTCAAGAAATACGTGAAGGGCTCGTTTGTCTGGATCGTGCACTACAATCACTGGGATTTCATTGACGAACGTGAACTGCCGGACTTTGCATGGCTGCATCGTGAGCCGATTGAGACACGAGCCTTTAGCCGATCCATTACGCATGCCGTGTGTCGGTGCATGGAGTTCTTTCTGGAGACGGCAACATGCAACAATTTCTTGATGATGAGTTCCGGATCCTCTTTTTTCAGGGAGTACCAGGTTCCCACTACGCCGCGGATCGCAATCAATTCTCCCGAGTATATGCTCTTTGATGGAAAACTTCTTCCTCACCAGGAACCGATCCCGATCGGTCATGCAAAGGGTCGCGGATGGCACTGGGAGGTGTTTGCAACCGATGATCATGTGAACGAACTCTTCATGCGCCGCGGGTTTCGCTGGCTGCGTGGAGGTCAGTTTTCAGGAACAATGTTTCCGTGTGAAGTGGGCTTGCAGATGGCATATGAATTCAAGGAAATTGAGCAAAAGCCGTTCGAGCCGTTCATTCACGATTATCCCGGCGAGGAGATCCATTTCGCGACCTATGCCTACAATTACGCAATCGAAAAGGGACTGACCATTCATCCTAGCGAGACGATCATTTCATGGGGAGCTGGTTATAATATCGAGTCGCCGGACACGATCCGAGCCTACCGCGAAGCTGCACGTGTCTTTCCGGGCATGGGTCATATCGTGTGCAAGCTAGCCGAATGGACCTCTCATCCAGTCCGGGCGTTCCTTAATGACGTCGCATAAAACTCGTCGTCGCATATAAGTAGATGAACCAGGAGGTCACCGAGGCATTTAACGGCAGAAGCGATGCTGATATACTTGAAATTGTACGGAACATCATGAATGGTGGTGAGGAAACTATCCTTAACCTTCCCGACGATACCCTAGACGGCAATCATAAATTTGATTTTGTGGAAGCAGATGGCGTGAAGTATGTGTCCCTTTACACTGAACAAGGCACTGTTCTTGTCACATTTAAGCGTGTCGGAGATGATGGAACTATCCTGATGGGAATGTACCCAGCAGCTGTTCCAGATGATACGATTGAGTATCATTCCCTTCATAACCTCGTAGCTGGTAAGTCCAGGAAGCGCAGACGTCGTACGCGGAAAACTCGTCGTGGGCGGAAAACTCGTCGCCGCGTCTAGTGGCGCCGTGTGAATGCGTGGCCGCTGTGGGCACGCGCAGACTTCTTGCGCGAGACGATCCGGCCCCACTTGTTCATCTTGAGATCCTTGCGCGTCAAACCGCCCGGTGTGTGGGCCGCAGTTCCATGCCACACCTTACGGCGCGATCCCACGGCCGCCATACGACGACCACCCTGCTGCGGGGGCTGGGAAGGAGGGTTGGGCCGAATAACTCCCTCCTGGTAGGAAGGCGCCGGGGCTGTCTCGGGCGGCGGAGAGTATCCAAGCAACTTACGAATGGTTTCCATTTGTGTTTTACGCAGACTTTTTAAATGAGCGAGGCAGGAACTGTGCGGGTGCTGTGGGTTGTGTGGGTTCTACATATCCAACCTGCTCGATCTTTCCGCAATAAATGTCGTTGGTCCACTTGAAGGGGAATTCAACCGCGTGCTCTCCAATCCCGCGCAATTCAAAACTGTAATGCACGAGCATGTGCGACATGATCTTTGGATAGATTTGCAAGGCTAGAAAATCTTGGTCGTGACCCATTCCAATTGAACTCGGATTGTTCTTGAATGCTTCGTATTCCGCATGGATGTTGAGCCCAGCCTCCTTGCGAAGTCCCCATAACCCGCCCATCATGGATGTACTATGTTGAGAGTTATCGCGAATGGTATGCGCCCAGTACCCGCTCTTCATGAAGGACCGGATCGCCCATCGATCCTTCCAGTGGATCCGACTGTCTGCATCCCGAACTAACATGGTCTCGACACCGGGCTCGTCAATGGCATAGAACCGGTGAATCATATTCGCAGCTCCCACGACGCCCGTGTACCGCAAAATCACATTCGGTGCAGTCGCAAGATGCTCGATATACCTAGGATCGACATCGGATCCCAAATACACAAAGACCTTCCAGTCCGGAAAGTACTTCAAGACCAAATTGATATTCTCATTCATTG
>Ga0114962_10003001_pt1 | contig 13816 bp, 12 predicted proteins | sample C_130820_MF_Meta_FD_87017 | JGI IMG/M metagenome (GOLD analysis project Ga0114962, IMG submission 87017) | Freshwater microbial communities from Lake Croche, Canada to study carbon cycling - C_130820_MF_MetaG | ecosystem: Environmental > Aquatic > Freshwater > Lake | place: Lake Croche, Canada... | reverse complement strand
ATTTTGCTTTGGTGGGGCAATCTCAGCGCATCGCTTATGAGCGAAATGAAAAATCAGCGCATGAGCCTACATCGATGCGTCGCTCAAGTTGTGGTTGCAGTTCGGGAGGACATACTTGTAAAACTGGCGATAGTGCCAAATCAACGAGCAATCAGTCTGCTGGTTATCAAATGCAAACGAAGAAAACAGCACGACCTTGGATGTTGAGTCATTAGTTTGCAATGCGTTTTAAGTCTGTGATTTTTTCCACATGTAAGTGCCATGTTCTTTTGTTTAATTTAGGGGAAAAAGATGAGTAATGTTGATAAAAATCAATTTGTGAAAAAGTCGATGGTTTTAAGTGCGCTGTCACTGGCTTTGGGTCTCTCAATTTATGTGGATACGTCCGTCGCGGGCGATTTTCCAACAGCAAAAGTGAATACAACAGGACTTTCTGTTACAGATGATGTGGTCAAAGTGGGGATTCTTCACTCGGCAACCGGCACCATGGCGATTAGTGAAACGGGTTCAATTCAAGCGGAAAAACTCGCTATTGCGCAAATCAATGAAGCGGGTGGTGTACTCGGTCGCAAAATTGAAGTGATTCAAGAAGATGGCGCAAGTGATTGGCCAACGTTTGCGGAGAAGTCGAAAAAATTACTTGAAAATGACAAAGTCGCTACCGTATTTGGTTGCTGGACATCGGCTTCACGTAAAGCCGCTCTGCCTGTTTTCGAGAAAGATAACGGCTTACTTTTCTATCCTACCTTCTATGAAGGACTTGAACAGTCGAAAAACGTTTTTTATACCGGTCAAGAAGCCACGCAACAAATTTTGGCAGGTTTAGATTGGATTGCTAAAGAGAAAAAAGCAAAAACGTTTTATTTAATTGGTTCTGATTATATCTGGCCTCGCACGTCGATGAAAATTGCGCGTAAACATATTGAGCAGCATTTAGGCGGCACGGTGGTTGGTGAAGAATACGTTGCTTTGGGTGATACGCAGTTTGGTTCGGTCATCAATAAAATCAAGCTCAAAAAACCGGACGTGATTTATGCAGCGGTGGTTGGCGGCAGTAACGTAGCTTGGTTTAAACAGTTAAATGCAGCGGGCTTGAACGCGAAAAAACAAAATATGCTCACTATTTCAGTGACTGAAGACGAAGTACTCGGTATTGGTGGTGAAAACTTGGAAGGTTTCTATTCTGCAATGAAATACTTCCAAAGTTTGAAAAATCCCAATAACGACAAATTCGTCGCTGAATTCAAAAAAGCCTATGGCGAAAAAGCCGTTATTGGTGACGTAACACAAGCGGCGTATTTAGGTCCTTGGCTTTGGAAAGCAGCGGTTGAGCGTGCAGGCAGCTTTGACGTAGATAAAGCCGTTGCAGCGCTTCCAGGTTATGAATTATCCACCGCGCCTGAAGGTTATGTCAAAGTCGATCCAAATCACCATTTGCTCAGCAAATTGCGTATTGGTCAATGGCGCAAAGATGGTCAAGCCGATATGGTTTATGAATCGGGTTTAATCAATCCAGATCCATTCCCAAAAGGCTATCAATAAGCCATGTCGTTAACTTTTTAACTGTATAGCGTTATTTGCAGCGCAGATGTTTTCAGTCTGCGCTGCAAAGTAACTGATTTTTAAGAAAGATTTACGTTCATTTGCGTGATGTGGAGAAAGGCTATGTTTGGCTATTCGATGGAAGAAGTGGGCAATATTGTCGTCATGCAGGGTTTTTCGGGGCTGAGTTTATTTAGTGTCTTACTGCTAATGGCGCTGGGCCTTGCAATTATTTTTGGTCAGATGGGCGTGATTAACATGGCGCATGGTGAATTCATGACAGTGGGCGCCTATACCACGGTGTTTTTATCCAAAATGGCTGTTGAATTTGACATCGTCAATTCGTACTTTGTTTTTGCCATTATTGCCGCATTTATATTGGCTTTCTTTATTGGGTATTTTGTGGAATATGCGCTAATTCGGCGCCTCTATAAACGCCCGCTTGATACGCTCCTTGCAACATGGGGTCTGAGTTTGGTGATGCAGCAAATTTTTCGCTCAACATTTGGTGCAAAAGAAGTAAGTGCAGAGCTGCCCGAATGGTTACTGGGTTCGTTTAAACCCACGCCCGATATTGATATTCCAATTAATGGTGTTTTCGTAATGGGACTGGCGTTAATTGTCACGGTTGGGGTCTATTTATTTATGTTTCGCTCACGCGGTGGTTTGCGTATTCGCGCGACGGTGCAAAATCGTATGATGGCTGGCGCGGTGGGTATTAATACGCAAAAAGTTGATCGATTAACGTTTGCGTTAGGTTGTGGCATTGCGGGTGTTGCGGGCGCTGCTTTTACAACGATTGCCTCAACGGGTCCAACAACTGGCTCACTCTATATTGTCGATAGTTTTATGGTGGTGGTGTTTGGTGGTGCGGCAAGTTTGATGGGAACGATTGCCTCGGCATTTGGGATTGCCCAAGCGCAGTCTATTTTGCAATTTTTCATGACCAGTTCAATGGGCAAAGTGTCTACCTTGATGACCATTGTCATTATTTTAATGATGCGTCCAGAAGGGTTGTTTGCCTCAAAAGTGCGTAAATAGGGAGGGCGTTATGACTGTATTTTTAGATAAATGTTTTGGTGGCAAACAGGGTGCCGTCAATTTAGCAATATTAGCGATTTTACTGTTGGTTATTTTCCCGCTGTGGCTGGATTTATTTCGTTTAGGACTTATTGGTAAATATGTCACGTATGCGTTTGTTGCCGTCAGTCTTGTTTTGCTTTGGGGGAATGGGGGAATTTTAAGTTTAGGGCAGGGCATGTTCTTTGGTCTTGGCGGTTATTGCATGGCGATGTTTTTAAAATTGGAAGCGTCAGATCCCATTAGCACAAAAATTCAAACCACGCCAGGTATTCCCGATTTTATGGATTGGAATCAGATCACCGAAATTCCTTGGTTTTGGCTGCCGTTTAAAAGTTTCCCCTTAACCGTATTTTTTGTGCTGGCGGTTCCGACTTTTTTAGCGTTTATTATTGGCTACGCCATGTTTAAACGTCGCGTGGGTGGTGTGTATTTCGCCATTATCACGCAAGCGATTGCACTCATTTTGAGCATTTTAATTGTGGGGCAACAAGGCTACACCGGTGGTGTCAACGGCATTACGGATTTGAAAACCCTGCTTGGCTGGGATATTCGAACCGATAGCGCGAAATATGTTTTATATTTCATCAATGCCAGTTTGCTCATTGGCGTCATTATAGTGAGCAATTATGTCCTGTCGTCCAAATTTGGCATGTTGCTGCTTGCCATGCGCGATAAAGAAGAGCGCGTGCGTTTTTCAGGCTATGACGTTTCGAGTTTTAAAATCTTTATTTTTTGCTTTGCCGCGATGATTTCAGCGATAGGTGGCGCGATGTTTACGCTGCAAATTGGTTTTATGTCGCCAAGTTTTGTGGGTATTGTGCCATCGATTGAAATGGTTATTTTTGCAGCTGTGGGTGGGCGAATGTCTCTCATTGGCGCGGTTTATGGGGCGCTTCTAGTAAATTTTGGTAAAACCATGTTCTCTGAAAATTTTCCTGAATTATGGTTGTTTTTAATGGGCGGCTTATTTATTGCCGTGGTGATGTTCTTCCCAGATGGGTTAGCGGGGGTTTATCGTGATCATGCCAAAAATTTCAATCTAGCAGATTGGTTGATTGCACGTTATACCAAATGGTTTAAAAAAGAGGCCAATATGCTAGGAGATAAAGTATGAGTAACACGGACTTTATTTTGGCAATTGAAGATTTAACAGTGTCGTTTGATGGATTCAAAGCGGTTGATTCGCTGTCAATGTACATCGATAAAAACGAATTACGCGTTGTGATTGGACCCAATGGCGCGGGAAAAACCACGGTTTTGGATTTAATTTGTGGCAAAACTAAATCGACAGAGGGGTCAATCAAATTCAACAATATTGAAATGACCACCTTATCTGAACATGAAATTGTTCGCGCTGGCGTCGGACGTAAATTTCAAACACCGTCTATTTATGAAAATTTATCCGTATATCAAAATTTAGAAGTGTCCTACCCTGTCGGGCGAAGTGTTTGGGGAAGTTTAACGTTTAAGCGTACACCTGAATTAAGTGCGCAAGTGCGAAAAATTGCCGCTGAAGTGTTACTCACTGAGCATTTAGATTTAGAAGCTGCGCTACTGAGTCACGGACAAAAGCAATGGCTGGAAATTGGCATGCTTCTTATGCAAGACCCTGAGCTCTTAATGCTTGATGAACCGGTTGCCGGCATGAGCGCAAAAGAGCGTGATCAGACCGCAGAACTCCTCAATCAAATTTGTCAAAATCGTTCAGTACTCGTGATTGAACACGATATGGAATTTGTGAAGAAAATTGCGCATAAAGTGACTGTATTGCATCAAGGTAAAATTTTAGCTGAAGGCTCGATGGAAAAAGTACAGGCCAATGAAAAAGTGATCGAAGTCTATTTAGGGCATTAAACGCCGTTTTTTTAGTTCACCACGGTAAGGAGAATTTCATGTTTGAAGTGGTTGATTTGCATGTGAGTTACGGTCAAAGCGAAGTCATTCATGGACTGAGTTTTAAAGCAGAAAAAAATGAAACGCTCGCCATTATGGGGCGCAATGGCATGGGAAAAACGACCCTTTTTAAATCATTGATGGGCATTTTGCCAAGTCACGCGAGTAAGGCTGAAATTGATGGTGATAGTGTCAACGGGATACAAACTTATCAGCGCGTGGCAAAAGGCTTGGCGTATGTGCCACAAGGTCGGATGATTTTTCCAGCAATGACCGTTCAAGAAAATATTGAAACCGGACTCGAAAATTCAGCGTCGAGTGAAATTCCTGAAGATATTTACGCACTGTTTCCCGTTCTCTACGATATGCGCAAACGTAAAGGGGGCAATTTATCGGGTGGACAGCAACAACAACTTGCCATCGCTCGCGCACTTGTGACCAATCCTAAAGTGTTATTACTAGATGAGCCCACCGAAGGTATTCAGCCGTCAATTATCAAAGATATTGCAAAAGTGCTTAATGATATTCGCAAAATGCGCGAAATTACCATTATTGTGTCCGAGCAAGTGCTGAGTTTTACGATGGCGGTAGCGGATCGTATTATCGTTATCGATAAAGGAAAATTTATTCACGAAGACCTTCGTGAAAATGTTGATGCAGAAAAAATCAAAGGCTATTTGTCAGTGTGAAAACACAACACCCCCGTTTAATCGATGCAAAAACGCAACAGATGTTTCAAATTGGTCAAAAAAATCGTATAGATTTTCATCTGTTTTTTCAAAATAAGTGATTTTGTTGGTAACTTCTGCTGTTTTTCTTATTAGTGATGAAATGATAAATGAGGTTTTGTAGTAATTTATTATTTTAAATTTCCGGTAAATGACTGTTTTAAAATGTAATATCTTCAATATTGCCCTCTCTTGGTTTTTTTAAAAAAATCTTCCCTTGAAATTTAAAAGTCAATGCGTCAAATGACTAATGGGTTATTTGACGTATTGTGCGAAAGTGCTACAAATTCAAAAATGTGTTCGACCACCTAGTGGCAGTAATACGTCCATAAAGCGTTTTATGTTCATATTTTAAATTTACTTTTATTCTAAGGGGACTCACTTATGAGTACTATCAAACAAGTTTCAAGCGGGCGTTTTGCTCGCGTCTTATGTGCAGTAGCACTTTCAACGCTTTCGCTTGGGTATGCATCGGATTCATTTGCTGGGGCAACATTTAAAATTGACGATTCTAAGTGGATCAGCTTAGGCGCTGGTATTCGTTCTAGCTTCACAGCGCAGGAATCTGCAGCTGGTGCGACTGGCGATAAATGGAGTAATGATTTCAACCTAAACAACGCACGTTTATATGTCAACGGTCAAGTTCACAAGTATATAAAGTTTGAGTTTAATACCGAATGTTTTCCTTGTACGGGTGCGAACGGGGGGAACATGTTCGTGCTTGATGCCATTTCTAAATTCGAAATCACACCCTATTTTAACGTTTGGTTGGGTCGTCAATTAGTACCTGCAGAGCGCCGTGAATTGAACGGGCCTTTCTATAGTGCCATATTCAGTATTTACTCAGGTGGTACCCCTTTTGAACCCTCAGATTATAACGTACGTATGTACAGTAACGGCTCATCTGCTGGTGCAAGTGGTCGTGATGATGGCGTAAATATTTGGGGTTCGGTTTTAGATGGACATTTGCAATATGTGGCTGGTTTCTTTCGTGGATTAAATGGGGGGCCAGGAACAGCCAACCAAGATCGCAACATTCTTTATGCTCAACGTGTCTCTTACAACATTCTTGATGTTGAGAAAAATCCTGGGTACTACACATCAGGAACTTACTACGGTAAAGGGGGGCATATTTTAACTATTGGTGCGTCTAATCAGTATCAAGAAGATGGCGCGGGCGTTCTAGGTAACGGTAGTTTTCGTGGTACAGCTGTAGACGTTTTATATGAAAAACCCCTAGCTAACAATATGGGTGTCATCACGGTTAATGGGGAATATAAAAACTATGGCATTTCAAAAGGGTCTGTCAATTACGATCAAAGCAAAGGCTTTGGTATGTTTGAAGGTGATGCCTATGACGCAAGTGGTATGTATTTAATCCCAGGTAAAGTGGGTATTGGTCAATTCCAACCTTATGTTCGTTATGTCAACATTATGCCAATCAACAGCACCAATCGTAATATTTATGAAAGTGGTTTGAACTATATTATTGATGGTCACAATGCCCGTGTTTCCTTGATGTACCAATATGGCGACTTGTTAAATAAAGGTAATTTAAACTTTGGATCAGATGTTGCCGGTTCTGCTTCACATGCTTTATCGCTCGGCTTCCAAATGCAAATCTAATTAACTATTTACGATAACGGAATTCAATTATGACAATGAAATTTTCAACTACTTTGCGCAAACTTGCGTTAACCACTGTATTTTCAACCGCGATGTTTGGTTCAGCCTTTGCTGAAGAAGACACGATTAAGGTAGGCGTTCTACATTCACTTTCTGGCACCATGGCGATTAGTGAAACCACGCTTAAAGACACCATGTTGATGCTTATCGATGAGCAAAACAAAAAAGGGGGGTTACTTGGTAAAAAATTGGAAGCGGTCGTTGTAGATCCTGCTTCAAACTGGCCACTTTTCGCTGAAAAAGCGCGTGAATTGATTACAAAAGATAAAGTATCTGCAATCTTTGGATGCTGGACATCAGTTTCACGTAAATCCGTTCTTCCTGTTATTGAAGAATTGAACAGTTTACTTTTCTACCCCGTGCAATATGAAGGTGAAGAGTCGTCTAAAAACGTTTTCTACACAGGTGCTGCGCCAAATCAACAAGCGATTCCAGCGGTTGATTATTTGATGAATGATTTGAAAGTACAACGTTGGGTATTAGCGGGTACGGATTATGTTTATCCACGTACAACCAACAAAATTTTGGAAGCGTATTTGAAATCTAAAGGCGTTGCGTCTAAAGATATCATGATTAACTACACGCCATTTGGTCACTCTGACTGGCAAAGCATTGTAGCTGATATCAAAAAATTCGGCTCAACTGGCAAAAAAACCGCTGTAGTGTCAACTATCAATGGTGATGCGAACATTCCTTTCTACAAAGAACTTGGAAACCAAGGCGTTTTAGCTGAAAAAATTCCAGTTATTGCGTTCTCTGTTGGTGAAGAAGAATTATCAGGCATGGATACCAAACCCTTAGTTGGTCATTTAGCGGCTTGGAACTACTTCATGAGTATTGATAGTACCAAAAATGCGGCGTTTATCAACCAATGGCATGAATACACCAAAAATCCAAAACGTACCACAAATGATCCAATGGAAGCGCATTACATCGGGTTCAATATGTGGGTAAAAGCAGTTGAAAAAGCGGGTACAACCGATTCAGCAGCTGTTCAAAAAGCGATTATTGGTGTTGATTTTCCAAACTTGACTGGTGGTACGTCAAAAATGTTGCCTAATCATCACATCAGCAAACCCGTGTTGATTGGTGAAATTCAAGATGACGGTCAGCTGATGACTGTATGGCAAACCAATAAATTAGTCGATGGTGATGCATGGTCTGATTTCTTGCCAGAAAGCAAACCCATTATTGCTGATTGGACGTCGCCCATTAATTGTGGCAACTACAATACCAAAACTAAAAAGTGTTCAGGTCAAACTTACTAAGTTAAGCTAAACCAGTCACGCTTTAACCTGACGGGGTGCGATGACCTGAGCTTTGAGCTGGGTTGTCGCCCCCATCATTTCGCTTAATACGTATCCCTTGGAGAGAAAATGAAAGTGAATTCATTGAAAACCGATTTTCTTCTACACGCTTTTTTTCTGTTAGTGTTCTCATTTGGTGTTCATGCTGGGGATAATTCAACGGCGCAGCAACCTTTACTTGACGCCCTGCATAATCTTCAACAAGGCGCCATCAAAGAACGTGAACAAGCCATTGAGCAACTGTCAGAAATTCAAAGTGAACGCAGTTTGCCGATTTTACGCGCCTTACTTGACGGTAAATTATTCACGCTAAAATCAGATAATCAACTCGTTATTGGTGAAGATAATCATCATGGTTATGACATATCAGATGCGGTTAGCGGACTTGAACTTGATAGCATTGCGCGTAGCGATGCGACTAAAATCAATTTAACCAATAATTTGCGTGTATCGCTTAGAAAAACCATTGGTCAATTAGAATTAAATGCGCAAGATCCGGCCATTCGCTTGGCGGCAGTCAAGGCAATGGGCGGTGACGATGATGAAAATGCGTTAGCACTCCTTCATAAGCGCGCCACTGTAGAAAAAGATGACAATGTAAAACAGGCTATTGACATTGTTTTTCTCTTAAAAGATATGAATAGCAGCGATAAAGCGTTGCGTATTCAAGCCATAGATAAACTAAAAGAACGAAATAGCATTGACGTTGTTAATCGTCTCAATGTGATCGTCGAAAAAGATGAAAATGGGAATTATCTTGAAACGGATTCCGATGTTCGCAATTTAGCGAAAGTCGCTCTAGTTAAAATTAACAGTCGGTTGCAATTTTACAGCACGATTGAAACGGTCTTTTTTGGACTGAGTTTAGGTGCGGTGCTTGTGCTTGCGGCAATTGGTCTTGCGATTACGTTTGGTGTGATGGGCGTGATTAATATGGCGCATGGTGAGTTGATGATGCTGGGCGCTTATACCACATACGTCATGCAGCAGTTAATGCCTAATCATTTAGGTGTGTCGCTGTTTCTGTCCATTCCTGCTGCATTTGTGATTTCCGGTTTAGCGGGGATTATTATCGAGCGCGGTATTATTCGATTTCTCTACGGTCGTCCGCTTGAAACCCTGCTTGCCACGTTTGGCGTCAGTTTAGTCTTGCAGCAAAGCGTCCGCTCTATTTTTTCTCCGCTGAATCGCAGTGTTGCCACACCTGAATGGATGAGTGGTTCGTGGCAAATCAATGATTTTCTGTCGCTGACATGGAACCGTTTTTATATTTTAGTGTTTTGTTTGCTTGTTTTTTTCGTGTTGTTGCAAATTTTAAAATATACCCGTCTAGGGCTTGAAGTTCGCGCTGTGGCGCAAAATCGCAATATGGCAAAAGCCATGGGCATTCCAACAGATAGAGTCGATGCAATGACATTTGGTCTTGGTTCGGGTATCGCGGGTGTTGCTGGGGTTGCGCTGAGTCAAATTACCAATGTGGGGCCTAATTTGGGTCAAGCCTATATTGTCGATTCGTTTATGGTCGTGGTGTTTGGCGGTGTGGGTAATTTACTGGGTACCTTGGTGGCGGGTTTTTCACTGGGTATAGCGAATAAATTCTTAGAGCCTTTTGCTGGTGCTGTACTGGCTAAAATTTTAGTGCTTATTTTTATCATTTTGTTTATTCAAAAACGCCCACGTGGATTATTTCCTCAAAAGGGCAGAGCAGCGGATTCTTAAGGTTTTTGGATATTGACACAATAATAAATTTTTAGTGGATGTGATACATGGAATTAATGAAATTAGGTCAAGATAAAACGTGCATAACCGTCCTTGGCATATTAGCCGCAGTGACGTTTGTTATCCCTTTGTGCAATTGGATTTTTCCTGCTGATTCAGCGTTGCATTTTTCGGCATATACCGTATCGGTGCTTGGAAAATATTTAACCTTTGCACTGCTTGGTTTATCGCTGGATTTAGTCTGGGGATATTGCGGCATTTTAGCGCTCGGGCATGGTGCTTTTTTTGCGCTGGGTGGTTATGCGATGGGGATGTATTTGATGCGCCAAATTGGCACACGCGGAGTATATAGCAACGCCAGTTTGCCCGATTTTATGGTGTTTTTAAATTGGAAAGAGCTGCCTTGGTATTGGTTTGGATTTGACCATTTTGGCTTTGCGATGCTGATGGTCGTTTTAGTGCCGGGGGCATTAGCGTTCGTGTTTGGCTATTTAGCGTTTCGCTCACGCGTAACGGGTGTTTATTTATCCATTATTACGCAGGCGTTAACGTATGCGCTGATGCTCGCGTTCTTTCGTAATGAAATGGGTTTTGGTGGGAATAATGGCTTAACGGATTTTAAAGACATTTTAGGCTTTAATATCCAATCTGAAGCCGTGCGCTCAATGCTTTTAATGTTGTCGGGTATTGCTTTGATTATTGCTTTTATGGTTTGTCGATGGCTCGTCAATACCAAATTAGGGCGCGTGGTGACAGCGATTCGAGATCAAGAATCTCGCGTGCGTTTTTTGGGGTATCGCGTTGAAATGTTTAAATTGTGGATTTTTGTATTCGCGGCAATGATTGCAGGTGTTGCGGGTGCTCTTTATGTCCCGCAAGTGGGCATTATCAATCCAAGTGAATTCTCTCCGCTAAATTCTTTAGAAATTGTGGTTTGGGTGGCGATTGGCGGGAGAAATACGCTGTATGGCGCGATTATTGGCGCAGTGCTGGTCAATTACAGTAAAACGGTGTTGACAGGCTTGATGCCGGAGCTTTGGTTATTTATGTTAGGCGCGGCGTTTGTGGTGGTGACTGTCTTTCTGCCCGACGGACTCGTTGGGTTACTGCGTCGCAGATTACAGGAGCAGCACGCATGAGTCCACATGAATTTCCCATGACAGATCATCTGTTTCATGAAGGTGTTGTTGACACGCGTCACGGACCTATTTTATATCTTGATGATGTTAGCGTCAGTTTTGATGGTTTTAAAGCGTTGAATAATTTATCGCTTGTGATTGATGCAGGCGAGCTACGTTGCATGATTGGTCCAAATGGCGCGGGTAAAACCACGTTAATGGACGTGATTACAGGAAAAACACGCCCCGATTCGGGAACGGTCTTTTTTGGTCAAACGATCGATTTGCTCGAAATGGATGAGCCTGATATTGCGCAAGCAGGGATTTGTCGCAAATTTCAAAAACCAAGTGTATTTGACGCACTGAGTGTGTTTGAGAATTTAGAGCTCGCACTTAAAGCCAATAAAGGTGCATGGGCGACGTTGTTTCATCGTTTAAATGGTGAACAGCGCGACAAAATTCATCATATTATCGAAACGATTGGTTTAAAAGCGAACTATCAACAGCGTGCAGGTATTTTGTCACATGGTCAAAAACAGTGGCTTGAAATTGGGATGCTGCTCATGCAAGAACCTAAAGTCATGCTGGTAGATGAACCGATTGCCGGTATGACGCATCAAGAAGTGGAGCGTACTGCAGAATTACTTGTTTCATTGCAAGGTGAGCGTTCCATTATTGTGGTTGAGCATGATATGGAATTTGTTCGCTCTATTGCCACCAAGGTGACCGTCCTTCATGAAGGAGCAGTATTAACTGAGGGAACGATGAGCGAGGTTCAAAATGATCCACGCGTGATTCAAGTGTATTTGGGAGGGTAAAGGACGATGCTTAAAATAAATGGATTACAACAATATTACGGTGAAAGCCATACGCTGTGGGATTTACAGCTTGATGTCCCCGAAGGGTCTTGTGTGTGTTTAATGGGACGCAATGGCGTCGGGAAAACCACATTATTGAAATCAATTATGGGACTGGTGCCCGTTCGCGGCGGAAGTATTGAAATGGACGGTAAATCGTTAACCAATGCAAAAGCCCAGTCACGTGCAGAACTGGGTATTGGCTACGTTCCACAAGGGCGAGAAATTTTCTCGCTACTCACCGTTGAAGAAAATCTGAAAACGGGTTTGCGTGCGGCGAGTAAAATGGGTATTAAAAAAGTCCCTGACCACATTTTTGATGTATTTCCCGTGTTAAAACAAATGTTAAAGCGTCGTGGTGGGGATTTATCAGGCGGTCAACAACAGCAACTTGCGATTGCTCGCGCGTTAGTGTTAAATCCTCGTTTACTCATTTTAGATGAGCCCACTGAGGGTATTCAGCCAAATATTGTCAGTGAAATTGGTGAAGTCATTATTCGGTTAAATCGTCAGCGTGGAAACCCTATTCCTATGCCGAAAAAAAATCCTTATGATTTGGGCGAAGTCCATGAAGCGATTAATAAAATCAACCATGAACTTGGCGTGACAGTTTTGCTTGTGGAGCAAAAATTACCCTTTGCGCGTAAAGTGGCGGATCGTTTCTGTATTATGGATAGAGGACGTCACGTAGCTATTGGTGCAATGGACGAATTGTCTGAAGACATGGTGAAACGTTATCTGACGGTATAACATGGGAAAAAGTGAATGGAAAAAGGCTGGAAAGCGCAATTAGAACTCGAGTTTGCAAAACAAGGCGAAAAAACGCTTTTAGTTAAACGCAAGCAATTTGGCCCTTTAACGGTTCAGCGCCCCTTTTATCCTGAAGGCGGTGTATGCCATGTGTATGTGCTGCATCCTCCCGGAGGAATTGTCGGTGGCGATCAGTTGCATTTTTCCATTCATGCGCGGGAAAATGCTCATGCGCTGATCACAACGCCAGCTGCAGGAAAATTTTATCGCAGCTCAGGCAAGCAGGCCACGCAGCAGGTAAATATTAATGTTGACAACCATGCGATGCTCGAGTGGTTGCCGCAAGAAACGATTATTTATGATGGCGCAAAGGTAGTTTCAACGGTGAATATAGCATTGGCATCGCAGGCGCGTTTTATTGGTTGGGAAATTTTATCGCTTGGGCGCCCCGCATCGGTTGAAGGTTTTGATTGCGGCATGGCGCAGATGAATTGGCAGATTTATTGTGCGCATCGGCCACTGTTTTTAGAGCGTTTGCAACTCGATGCAAACGCGTTTTCTGCAAGTTGGGGATTGAGTGGGCTATCGGCTTGCGGCACACTATTTGCCACGCCCGTGTCAGAGAAAGGTTTAGAGGCGGTGCGCGATTTGATAGGAGATTCCGCTGGGCGCGGAGTGACGCAAATTGATGATTTGCTGATTTGTCGTGCAATCGATAGTCGAAGTGATAAATTACGCAGTTTTTTTGAACAGGTATGGAAAATTGTGCGCGAGGATACGCTTGAGCGCACGATTTGTCCGCCGCGTATTTGGGCAACTTAACGGAAAAATAACACTATGCAATTAACGCCAAGAGAAAAAGATAAATTATTGCTTTTTACAGCCGCCTTGCTAGCGGAGCGTCGAAAAGTACGCGGCTTAAAACTCAATTATCCTGAAGCAGTTGCGTTTATTAGTGCCGCCATTATGGAAGGGGCGCGTGATGGTCAAACGGTGGCTGAGTTGATGGAATACGGTCGAACATTGCTTTACCGTGAAGACGTGATGGAAGGTGTTTGTGAAATGTTACCCGATGTGCAAATTGAGGCGACATTTCCAGACGGAACAAAACTTGTCACCGTTCACAATCCAAT
>Ga0114962_10002999_pt1 | contig 13817 bp, 12 predicted proteins | sample C_130820_MF_Meta_FD_87017 | JGI IMG/M metagenome (GOLD analysis project Ga0114962, IMG submission 87017) | Freshwater microbial communities from Lake Croche, Canada to study carbon cycling - C_130820_MF_MetaG | ecosystem: Environmental > Aquatic > Freshwater > Lake | place: Lake Croche, Canada... | reverse complement strand
TTATTTATGATGACAAAAACAATGTTGTCAGTCGAGATACAAAAGAAAGTCAATTAAAAGCCGATGCTGTTGAAAAAGGGGAATATCGGCATTTCATGCTCAAAGAAATTTATGAGCAGCCTTTTGCCATTACGCAAACATTGGAAGGGCGTTTTATTGCTCAGCGTTTACAAGATAGTGCATTTGGGTTTGATGCAGCTCGCATTTTTGATCAAATCAAATCGATTCAAATTTTAGCCTGTGGCACAAGCTATCATGCAGGATTAGTTGCAAGATATTGGTTTGAGGAATTAGCACGTGTGCCATGTAGTATTGAGGTTGCAAGTGAATTTCGCTATCGTCATCCTGTATTAGCCCTTGATACGTTGGTTGTGACTATCTCCCAATCGGGTGAAACGGCAGATACCTTAGCGGCGCTTAAAGAAGCCAAGCGTTTAGGTGCAAAATACACATTGGCCATTTGTAATGTGCCTGAAAGTTCACTCGTGCGTGAATCTGATTTAGTCTTGCTGACCCGCGCAGGTCCAGAAATTGGCGTGGCATCAACAAAAGCGTTTACGACGCAACTTGTGTCTCTTATGCTCCTAGTACTTGCTATTGGAAGACGATTTGAGCTAAATCAAGTGTTAGAGCAACATATCACGGATGAGTTGTTTAAATTGCCGCGTAAAATGGAAAGTGTTTTGCAGCTGGATAAAGAAATAGAAATTTTAGCTGAGCGTTTTACAGAAAAACACCATGCTTTATTTTTAGGACGCGGCTCACATTATCCTATTGCAATGGAAGGCGCATTGAAATTGAAAGAGATTTCTTATATTCATGCAGAAGCTTATCCCGCGGGCGAATTAAAACATGGTCCATTAGCATTAATTGATGCTGAAATGCCGGTTATTACAGTTGCGCCAAATAACAGTTTACTTGAAAAATTGAAGTCTAATATGCAAGAAGTGTCTGCGCGTGGTGGGCAATTAATTGTTTTTATGGATGAAACACTATCGCCAACACCCGATGATAATGTTCAAATTATTAAAGTACCAAAAGTAGATAACCATATCTCTCCGATGCTTTACACCTTGCCGTTGCAATTATTGTCATACCATGTTGCTGTTTTAAAGGGTACTGATGTAGATCAGCCGCGTAATTTGGCTAAATCTGTGACGGTAGAATAAATGAAAATAGGAGAAACCCGTTTTGCACAGTAATTATAATACGGATGATTTACGCATTTCTGGTATGACACAGGTCATTGCTCCTGTTGAAGTGCATACTGAAATGCCAATCACCAATCAAGCTGCTCAAACTATATTTAATACAAGGCAGGCGATTCACAATATATTAACAGGTGAAGATGATCGCTTGGTGGTTGTAGTGGGGCCTTGTTCAATTCATGATACAAAAGCTGCTCACGAATACGGTATGTTGCTCAAAGAGGCAATAGCTGAATTTAGTGATGAACTTCTCATCGTCATGCGTGTTTATTTTGAAAAGCCGCGAACAACGGTTGGCTGGAAAGGATTAATTAATGATCCTGATTTAGATTCAAGTTTTAACATTAATAAAGGGCTGCGTATTGCTAGGCAATTATTATTAGATTTGAATAATAATGGTATTCCAGCCGCGACAGAGTATTTGGATTTAATAACACCGCAATATATTTCTGATTTAATTGCTTGGGGCGCAATTGGTGCACGAACGACTGAAAGTCAGGTACATCGTGAGTTAGCTTCCGGGTTGTCATGCCCAGTTGGTTTTAAAAATGCAACCGATGGAACGATTAAAATTGCCATTGACGCCATTGGAGCGGCGATGAGTCCGCATCACTTTTTGTCTCTGACAAAATCGGGACATTCCGCTATTTTTTCGACAACGGGTAATGAAGATGTTCATATCATTTTGCGTGGTGGAAATAAACAGCCCAATTATGATGCAGTGAATGTGAATCTAGTAGCGCATGGAATGGAAAAAGCGCAACTCCGCCCAAATATTATGATCGATTTTAGTCATTCGAATAGTTTGAAACAATGTCAACGCCAATTGATAGTGGGTGAAGATGTTGCGTTGCAAATTGCCAGTGGTGATAAACGTATCATGGGCGTTATGATTGAGAGTCATCTCAAAGCAGGGCAACAATCGGTTATCGAAGGGCAGCCTTTGGTGTATGGTCAAAGTATTACAGATGCTTGTTTATCATGGGAGGATACGCTGCCATTGCTTAAAAATTTAGCGAATGCAGTACAAAAAAGACGGAGTGTGAAAATATGATCATTTATGTGAATGGCAGCGAACGCGAAATTGCAGAAAACAGCACGGTTTTCGATGTTGTGACAAAATTAGAATTACAAGGCAAAAAAATAGCGATTGAATTGAATCAAGAAATTTTGCCGTTCCAATCGTTTGAAACACATTCTTTACAGGCAAATGATAAGTTGGAAATTGTGCATGCTATCGGTGGTGGACAGGATGACTCTTTTGTTATAGCGGGTAAATCTTATCAATCTCGTCTGCTTGTTGGCACAGGGAAATATAAAGATTTAGAGGAAACCCGTTTAGCCATTGAGGCTAGTGGGGCGGAAATTGTGACGGTAGCTATTCGCCGCACAAATATTGGTCAAAATGCCAATGAAGCTAATTTACTCGATGTCATTTCACCCGATAAATATACTATTCTTCCTAATACAGCAGGCTGTTATACCGCTGAAGAAGCGGTGAGAACTTGCCGCCTTGCACGTGAATTGCTTGGTGGGCATAATTTAGTCAAATTAGAAGTCCTCGCAGATCAAAAAACATTATTTCCAAATGTAGTTGAAACATACATTGCCGCTGAAATTTTAGTGCGTGAAGGGTTTGAAGTCATGGTTTATACCAATGATGATCCTATTGCGGCTAAACGCTTAGAAGACATGGGATGTATTGCGGTGATGCCTCTTGCTGCGCCCATTGGTTCTGGACTCGGCATTCGTAACCCCTATAATATTTTAACTATCGTTGAAAATGCAAATGTACCTATTTTAGTGGATGCAGGTGTTGGAACGGCTTCAGATGCCGCTATGGCGATGGAATTAGGGTGTGCTGGCGTTTTGATGAATACCGCAATTGCAGAAGCAAAACATCCAATTTTAATGGCATCAGCCATGCGCAAAGGAATTGAAGCCGGGCGTGAAGCATTTTTGGCGGGTCGAATGCCTCGAAAACGTTTTGCATCAGCTTCTTCGCCTATTGATGGATTGTTTTTTTAAAATACAAGTATTTCGCCCTATAATGGAGCGATATTTTCTTAACTGTTAGGTTGATATTATGCAGATTATTCAAGAAGCGTTGACATTTGATGACGTTTTACTCGTTCCCGCTCATTCTACTGTTTTACCGCGTGAAGTTTCTATGCAAACGAAATTAACCCGCGGTATCGCGCTTAATATTCCACTGGTGGCTGCGGCAATGGATACAGTCACAGAAGCGCGTTTAGCTATTGCCATTGCGCAAGAAGGTGGTGTTGGTATTATTCATAAAAACATGACCATTGAGCAGCAAGCCTTAGAAGTTCATCGTGTTAAGAAATATGAAACAGGCGTCATTAAAGACCCTATTACCGTGACACCTGATGTGAGTATTCGTGACGTATTAAAATTAACACAGGCCAAAAAGATTTCAGGCGTTCCTGTTGTTGATGGTGATGAATTAGTTGGGATTGTTACCAGTCGTGATTTGCGTTTTGAAACACGTTTTGACGAGCCAGTTTCGAGTGTTATGACACCCAAAGAGCGTTTAATTACGGTTAGTGAAAATACAAATCGCAAAGAGGTTCTCGCCTTATTGCATAAATATCGTATCGAGAAAGTATTGGTTGTAAACGATGATTTTCATTTGCGTGGATTGATTACCGTTAAAGATATTCAAAAAGCGAAAGATTACCCCAATGCCTGTAAAGATGAGCAGGAGCGTTTGCGTGTTGGCGCGGCTGTCGGGACAGGTGATGGCACTGAAGAGCGTGTTGCTGCATTAGTCAATGCGGGTGTTGATGTCATTGTGGTTGATACGGCGCATGGACATTCACAAGGTGTTATAGATCGCGTGCGTTGGGTTAAACAACATTATCCAAATGTGCAAGTGATTGGTGGCAATATTGCAACCGCTGAAGCGGCTTTAGCGTTAGTTGAGGCGGGTGCTGATGGTGTGAAAGTAGGTATTGGACCCGGTTCAATTTGTACGACGCGTATTGTTGCAGGTGTTGGCGTGCCGCAAATGACTGCTGTTAGCAATGTGGCAGCTGCACTTAAAAATACAGGAGTGTCAATTATTGCTGATGGTGGTGTTCGATATTCCGGTGACGTGGCTAAGGCTTTAGCGGCAGGAGCGCATGCAGTGATGCTCGGTGGTTTATTTGCCGGAACGGAAGAAGCACCCGGGGAAGTTGAATTATTTCAAGGTCGCTCCTATAAATCGTATCGCGGTATGGGCTCACTTGGCGCGATGTCACAACAACAAGGTTCAAGTGATCGTTATTTCCAAGAAGAAGCAGAGTCTGTGGAAAAATTAGTACCTGAAGGTATTGAAGGACGCGTTCCCTATAAAGGAACAATGCTTGCGGTTGTGCATCAACTACTGGGCGGAATTCGTGCGAGTATGGGTTATACGGGCTGTGCAACCATTGAGATTTTGCATGAAAAAGCACAGTTTGTTCGAGTAACCAGTGCTGGTATGCGCGAAAGTCATGTGCATGACGTCACTATTACGAAGGAAGCACCCAATTATCGAATGGAATAATTGCGTATTTGTTATTTTTGCTGAACGCCTTGATTCGTTATCAACAATCAAGGCGTTTGTTTTTTTACGTTTTAAAAATAGGTTTTGATTTTATGTTACTTATTCCTGCAATCGATTTAAAAGAAGGGAAATGTGTGCGTTTGCGTCAAGGGCGCATGGAGGACGATACCGTGTTTTCGGACAATCCTGTTGAAGTGGCAGGACGTTGGGTAAATGAAGGTGCACAACGAATTCATTTAGTGGATTTAGATGGTGCATTTGCAGGTAAACCTCGTAATGCTGACGTGATTAATGCTATTGCTAAGGCTTATCCTTTGGTTCCTGTTCAAATTGGTGGCGGTATTCGTGATGAGGCAACCATTGAGGCGTATTTAAACGCTGGCGTTCAGTATGTTATTATCGGTACAAAAGCGGTTCAAGAACCTGAATTTGTTCGTGAAATGGCAGCGAAATTTGCAGGCCATGTTATTGTTGGTTTAGATGCAAAAGACGGTAAAGTGGCAACCGATGGTTGGGCTACTGTGTCGAAATACGATGTGATTGATTTGGCATTAGAATTTGAACAAAATGGCGTTGCCGCGATTATTTATACCGATATTTCTCGTGATGGCATGATGCAAGGCGTAAATGTAGAAGCGACCGCACGATTAGCACGGGCGATTTCCATTCCTGTCATTGCCTCAGGCGGCATTACCAATCTAGATGATATTTATGCCTTAGGCAAAGTAAAAGACGATGGTGTGATGGGCGCTATTACTGGGCGAGCCATTTATGAAGGGACACTCAATTTTGGGCAAGCACAGAAAATTGCGTTAGCGTTTTAGGAAATAGCAATGAGTTTAGCAAAACGTATTATTCCGTGTTTAGATGTTGATAATGGTCGCGTGGTGAAAGGTGTTCAATTTGTGGATATACGCGACGCGGGTGATCCCGTCGAAATTGCCCGTCGTTATGATCGTGAAGGGGCAGATGAAATTACGTTTTTAGATATTACAGCAACACATGATAATCGTAATACTATGGTGCATGTGGTTGAACAGGTTGCCAGTGAAGTGTTTATTCCGCTAACCGTTGGTGGTGGTATTCGAACACTTGAAGATATTCGTCGAATGCTCAACGCGGGTGCAGATAAAGTAGGCATTAATAGCGCAGCGGTTTTTAATCCACATTTTGTGAAAGAAGCTGCCGATAAATTTGGTTCGCAATGTATTGTTGTTGCAATTGATGCTAAAAAAGTAAGTGCTGAAAATGAGCCACTTCGCTGGGAAATTTTTACGCATGGAGGGCGCAAAGGGACAGGAATTGACGCGGTGGAATGGGCGCGAAAAATGGTGAATTTTGGCGCGGGTGAAATTTTATTGACGAGTATGGATAAAGACGGAACTAAATCGGGTTTTAATTTACCGTTGACACGCGCGGTAAGTGAAGCGGTTTCTGTGCCAGTTATAGCATCAGGTGGCGTAGGGAATTTAGAGCATTTGGTTGAAGGTATCTTGGAAGGCAAAGCGGATGCCGTGCTTGCGGCGAGTATTTTTCATTTTGGCGAATATACTATTGGTCAAGCGAAAGCCCGGATGCAAGCAAGTGGTATTGAGGTGCGTTTATGAGTTGGCTTGATGAAATTCGCTGGACTGTCGATGGTTTAATTCCGGCCATAGCGCAGGATGTAAAGACGGGTAAAGTATTGATGTTTGCTTGGATGAATCGTGAATCGTTGCAATTAACTGTCGATGAAGGTTACGCAGTTTATTGGTCGCGTTCACGGGGAAAATTGTGGCGCAAAGGGGAGGAGTCAGGACATAAACAAAAAATTGTGCATATTCAACTCGATTGCGATGAAGACGTTATACTTTTAAGTATAGAACAAGAAGGTGGGATTGCTTGTCATACTGGGCGACAAAGTTGTTTTTATCGTCGATTAGTAAACAGTGAGTGGCGCATAATCGAAAATGTATTAAAAGCACCTGAGCAAATTTATAAATAAATAGTAGATGAATTTGTGAACAAGTTCACAGTTTTGCATCTAAACGTTTGATTATTAGAATTAGGAAGAATAGACTGCCACCTTGCGTTAAATTCAATTTTTGGAGGTGTGAGATGTTTTGTTTTACTGGTCAGCGCGCTGTGTTTTTATTGGGTAGCTTGTCTCTTCTTTGTGTTTCAGAGCCTAATTTTGCAGCACAAACAGCTAAAAAAATACAGCCGCAAAAAATAGCATCAACGTTTGCTTTAGCGAATTTGCTTAAGAAACACAAGACTAATCGTTTTGGTGGATTTTACGTTGCGTACTCGAATACAGGTGTCGTTGCAATGGCTGATGGTGCCGCAGAAAAATCCACTTCAGTTAGCCATACCGATACAAATATTCAAGTGACCGGCGTTGATGAAAGTGACCGTGCTAAAGTAGATGATAATGGCTACATTTATCAACTTGTCAATAATCAAGTGATTATCACTAAAGCGTTCCCAGTTGAGCAACTCAGTCAGAGCGCTATTATTGTATTACCCGAAGGAAATTTCTCCCCGACAGGGCTTTATCTTCAGGATGGTAAACTGGTGGTGGTTGGTAACACATGGCAAGAATTATCACCTCCTGTAGAATTTAAAAATACAACCTCACCAACCGCCAAAATGGCTTATGGTGGTTGGTGGGGGTATATGCGAAATACACAAACGCGCACAATAATTTACGATGTGAGTGATCAAACTAAACCTAAACAAATTCGTGATGTCGTGGTTGATGGTGACTATTTAGATTCGCGTCGTATTGGAAATTACCTGTATTTTATCACTCGCTCCTACCCACGCTATTTCATGATGCCAAGTTTGGTTTCAACGAATCCGTGGTTTATGAAAACCAAAGATATTTTGCCAAGTATTAGTGACAGTAAAGCAGGAAAAACATCAACAAAAACCATGGCACTTAAAGATGTCGTGTATTTTCCTGATTTTGTAGAGCCTGATTATGTGGTGGTGGCGAGTATTGATTTAGAACAACCTCAAAAAGAAGTGGTAACTAAAGCCTATTTAGGGGCGGGTGATTTGGTTTATGCGTCACATGAAAATTTATATTTGTCAGCATCTAAATATAACTTTGGGGGAAATGGTGATGTCGTTCCACAAAATATAACGACCACTCAGATTTTTAAAATTGGTATTAATGCAGGGCAAATGAATTTTGCCGCAGCTGGCGAAGTAAAAGGTACGGCTTTAAATCAGTTTTCTATGGATGAACAAGGTGATTATTTTCGAATTGCGACCACAACCAACAGTTGGTCTAGTGGAACGAATGAATCTTATAGTTCATTATTTGTTTTGAACAAGGATATGAAAACGGTAGGTAAAATTGATGAGTTAGGTAAAGGTGAAAATATTTATTCGACAAGATTCATGGGGAATCGTTGTTATATTGTAACCTTTAAATTAACGGATCCATTATTTGCTATTGATTTATCTACGCCTGAAAAACCAGTCGTAATGGGTGAGTTAAAAATTCCGGGATACAGTAATTATTTGCATCCCATTGATGAAAAGCATCTCATCGGATTTGGAAAAGATGCGGCTATTTACCAGCCTGAAAAAATAAACGAGGATAATCCAAATACTGATACACCTTGGTGGACTGGTGGTTCTGCATATTATCAAGGTATGAAATTAGCTTTGTTTGATGTGGCGGATATGAAGAATCCTAAGCAGATAGATTCAGTTACTATTGGTGATCGCGGAACGGATTCACCCATACTTTGGGATCATAAAGCACTGTATTGGGATGCAGAAAAGCATTTGTTCGGCTTTCCTGTTCAAGAGTCGCATTTAACAGAGCCTTTCGATGCTCAAAAACCGTGGAATTATGGCAAACCTTCCTTCCAAGGTGCTTATATTTATGAAGTTACACCTGAAAAGGGTTTTACACTTAAAGCAAGGCTATCACAAATTCCAGTTGATATGAAACCTAAAACGGAGAGCTATGATGATTATAGTTACAGTTATTGGGAGTCAGAAGCGACCAATTATTTTGTAGATAGAATTTTGCGTATAGATGACAGTTTATACACTTTATCTAGCAATCAGATTACTGCTTATAGTTTAGATAACTATAAAGAAGTAAATACGTTAATGCTTAAACCTCAAGTAAATTCTCAAAAATAAGTGTCTTTATTTAGTTGAAAAGCACTTTATAGTAATCTTATTACTTGGTTACAGTTTAAGGGGGATTTAAGATTGTCCCCCGACAATGTAACCATTAGCGAAACTTTTTAACAATACTTATGCCAAATTCGACATTTAAAAAACTGAAAATGCCTAATGAAATTGATTTGTCTGCAAGACGCAAATTCTTAAAAAATATCACCTTTGGTTCGTTCCTGTTTTTGACGGGCACACAAATTGCTAGTGCGAAAGCCAAGCATATAGTTGAACGCAAAGTTGTTACACGTAAAATAGCAGAAAAATCCAGTGTTAAACCAGTTGCTGTCGCTTCAAAAGGTCATCAAAAACTGAAAGCAGCTATCACTAATCGATTGGCAAAAAAAAGTGAATCGCATGATAAAAAGCTAGTTGCCGTTCATACATCGAGTAAAACTAAAACTGAGTCGCATCATATTGCAAAAAATGGGCATCATGAAACGATAAAGAATCATAAGTTGGCTAATGCGCATCATCACAATGACACGCGTCACCATAAAGTAATCGCGTCTAACTCGAAGCGCAGTGTTATGTATCGTGATAATGCACTCGTTTTAGATACGCGTGAAGAGCGTCAATTATTTGTGCAGCACATTCCATCAAAAATGATTGCACTACAAAATCCCCATACAGGCGATCATTTAAAGTTGACCTATTTTGAGCGCGGCCTTTATATTGAAGACGCCCTTCAGGAAATTGATTATATTTTCCGTGATCTTCACACAGGCGATATTCACCCCGTTGATCCTGCATTACTCGATCAACTTTATGAATTAAAGCTAAGTTTGAATGTAAGTCGTCCGTTTAATATTGTTTCGGGCTATCGATCTCCAGAAACGAATGCAAATTTGCGTCGACACAGTGATGGTGTTGCGAAAAACAGCTTGCACATGCAAGGTCGGGCAATTGATATTCGTCTTGATGGTTATGATACAAGAACGATTAGAGATGCCGCGCTGGCAATGCAACGCGGGGGTGTTGGTTATTATCCTGATTCAAATTTTGTTCATATCGATACAGGAAATATCAGAAGTTGGGGCGTTTAAATTTTACAATCGTGTTTTGACTAGATCATAAATTTCTTGGCTGCTCACTTCAGCATCACTCAAAATAGCCGTTAATTCGGCTATTTTTGTTTCTGCAAATTCTCTATCTTTTAAGCTTGCTGCGTTAATGTATACATTGAGAGCCGCACTCTTTAAACCTGCATAACCAGACATAACAGCAACACCAGCGTCACTAATAACGGCTGTATTGCCTTTTTTTGCGGCAATTTTACTTAGCGCTATGGCCTGAGCGCAAGCTTTTGCGCATGCTAAAGGAACATTGGTTGCTTCTCTTAAAACGTGCTGAATAGCCGCACTTCGTGCTATTTTTTCATCGTCGGTTTCTTTTGGTAGCGCATACGTTGCCATTAATTCATCAAAAATATCGACATCTGCTTTAATCATCGCAGTTAATTGTCCACGCAATATTTCAGATTGATTTAACAATTCTTTCATGTCATTTTCAACTTCAGCATATTTAAGTTTGCCGATAGTTAAATTACATACCATGCTCGTTAATGCGGCTGATTGAGCTCCCATTAGTGCGGAGGCGCTACCGCCTCCGGGGGTCGCGTTTTTGCTAGCTAATGTATCTAAATAAAGCTGTATTGAACTATCTTTGATTTGAGTCATGTTAAAAATTAAAAGTAGGTAGTGGATAAAATGATGTAATGAATAAAATTATCACGTGCGGTTAGCATTTCCCCGATACGGCTAATTTTGCTATTATGATACGTAACATACCGCAGAATTGACTTACTGCGAAAGACTTTCGCTGTTCATTTTCTCAATTTATGACAATTCCATCTATTGTAATTTTCACTGACGACCCCGGTTGGCATGGTAAACAACTCAAATACGCATTTGCAGAATTAGGTTTTCAAAGTGATTTTGTATCACTGAGTGCGTGCAGTTTCAATTTATCGCGTCAAAATGAGGTGCCGATTTCAATTCCGCAATTTGAAAAAACATTACCTTCAGCCGCATTTGTTCGCGGCGTACCAGGTGGCTCGCTCGAAGAAGTGACACTTTATTTAGATTTTTTACATGGATTGAAAATTTTAGGTATTCCTGTTTATAACGATGCACACGCGATTGAGCGAAGTGTTGATAAGGCGATGACCAGTTTTTTATTGCATCATGCTCATTTACCGACACCCAAAACATGGGTGTTACGTAGCCGTGATGAGGTACTTAACTTAGCGCGAGAAGAATTGGCTGCAGGCCATTTTTTGATTAGCAAGCCTTTGTTTGGCTCTCAAGGAGAGGGCATTCGGCGCATTGAGAAATTAACAGATATTCCTTGGATATCGAGTAGTCATGGCGTTTATTATTTGCAGCGTTTTATTGACTGTACAGGTGACGGGTTTTCTGATTACCGTGTTTTTGTGATTAATGGTCAAGCGATAGCCACCATGCGTCGACGCGGTAAATCTTGGCTTAACAATGTAGCGAAAGGTGCGAGTTGTGAGCGTGTTGTGCAAAATATAGAAATGAATAAATTGGCAATTAACGCTACGAAACTGTTGAAAATGGATTATGCAGGAGTTGATATTATTGAGGATTGCAGTGGACAGTTAAATGTAATCGAAGTGAATAGTGTACCCGCATGGAAAGGTCTTGAAAGTGTATTTGACGGCAATATTGCGCAACTACTTGCACAGGATTTAATTAATCGACATATTTTAAAAAAATAATGAACACGTTTAGTACAAACCAACTGGAACAATTTTATTTGCAAGCTTGTGAAATTGAACTGCAAGCGTTCAAGCCGGGCAACGTGAGTATCTATGCAGATGGTCATGATATGACGGTTGAAGATTTTCGGCGAAGCGCCAAAGTGAGTGCGTCACCTTTGTGTGAAAATAAATATTCTCTTGGAGAGAAAATTTATTATTCAATTAAAGCGACACGAGATGCAGTGGGATGTAATACTAATTTAGGTATTATTTTATTGTGCGCGCCACTAGTACATGCCGTGCAAATTTATCCAAATGACACGCTACGTGCTGCGCTTTCAAAAGTATTAAATAACACGACAATTGATGATGCAAATTGGGCGTTTCGTGCGATTGCGTTAGCGTCCCCCGCTGGAATGGGTACTGTTGAAGAGCAAGACATTACCCAAAGTGCCACGGTTACCCTGCAAGTTGCGATGCACATGGCTTGCGAGAAAGATAGGGTCGCTTTGCAATACATTACAGAGTATAAAGATATTTTCGATTTAGGTGTTTTGAGTTATACTACACACTTCAATCGGTGGGGTAAACAGAGTTGGGCAGCAGTTGCAGTGTATGCTGAATTGTTGAGTCAATTTCCGGATAGTCATATCGAGAGAAAATTTGGGAGTCGGTACTCTGCAGGGATTAGTACAATGATGCGTAAGCTTTGCGAAAAGCTACACAGCGTTGATACCCTTGAACAGGTTAAGCCACTGCTCTATCAGATGGATTATGAGCTCAAATCACAAGGCTTGAACCCAGGTACTTCAGCTGACTTGACTGTGGCAACAGTATTAGCCGTATTTTTAGAATGTTCTCTCTATGCGTAGAGACAAATCGGAGACATGAGAAATGTCCGTATTAAATTCAGTTTTATCATTTTTTTGTTCTAAGGAGAAAAATAGCATGGCAAAAATCAATAACTTGCGCGTTGGTGAATCATTAGTAGGCGAAGGCAACGAAATCGCACATATCGATTTGATTATTGGTCCACGTGGTAGCGCAGCTGAATCAGCTTTCGCAAACGCGTTAACTAACAACAAAGACGGTTTCTCAACTTTATTAGCTGTTGTTGCTCCTAACTTGATGGTTAAACCAGCAACCATTTTATTCAACAAAGTAACAATCAAAGGTTCTAAACAAGCTGTTCAAATGTTTGGCCCTGCACAACGTGCTGTTGCTATGGCTATTGCTGATTCAGTTGAAGACGGCACAATCCCAGCTGACGAAGCTGATGATTTGTTTGTATCAGTTGGTGTATTCATTCACTGGTTAGCAGAAGACGACGCGAAAATCGAAGAATTCAACTACAAAGCAACTAAAGAAGCATTGGCTCGCGCTGTTGCTGGCACTCCAACTGCGAAAGAAGTTGTTGCTGCTAAAAAAGAAGCAAAACACCCATTTGCTGCAAACACTGTTTAATTTTCTTTGAGTCTTCGGACTTAACGCGAATGAGCAAAAAACACCTCAGCTTGCTGGCCTATTTTTTTGTTAAAATTTTAAATTTTCCGCAGTAATTGCGCCTAAATGAAAAGCGCTAGCCAATAAAACTGCCTTTACATTATATTTTTTTAAAATATCAATATCATTCATATTACGCACGCCACCTGCAGCTATAAATTGTTTGTTTGGATGCGCCTCATTAAAGTGCTGAAGTTCTTTGCTTGCAACGCCTTGTGAACTTCCAACTCGCGCCAGCGTCATGATGATGACTTCTTTAGGCCAATAGTTAGGTTCGCGCCATAGCTCAGTTGCACCTAGTCTTTCACCGACTACTCCATGATCTAGGGATAAAATAAATTCATGATTAAATTGAGCGAGATAAGTTGCGCAGTGTTTATCAATATATTCACTGCCTAAAATCGGTATGTAATTTTTTGGAAATTCTTGGGGAAGGATTTTACCTGCATCAATCCAAAACGTTATTGAGGGGAAATCGTTGAGAACTTGGTGAATAAGCGCTGTATTATTGCCGCTTCTTGTAATAGCGTTTAAATCGGCAATGTAGAGCGTATCAAACGCATGCATTCGAAGAAATCCATTTAAAATACTGTAAATGTCTGGCTGATTGGATAATACACTTTGTAATGGCTGGTAGTCGTCG
>Ga0114962_10002996_pt1 | contig 13823 bp, 11 predicted proteins | sample C_130820_MF_Meta_FD_87017 | JGI IMG/M metagenome (GOLD analysis project Ga0114962, IMG submission 87017) | Freshwater microbial communities from Lake Croche, Canada to study carbon cycling - C_130820_MF_MetaG | ecosystem: Environmental > Aquatic > Freshwater > Lake | place: Lake Croche, Canada... | reverse complement strand
CATTAAGTTTCAAGAATTTATCTTTAGGGTTAAACGTAACCCCATCATCAACAACTTCATCATATATACCCTTTCCAAGTCCACCAATACCACCAATAATTGCACCTGGTCCAGCACCAACACCAGCAAAAGGTAATCCAGCAAGAGCACCAGCACCAGCACCAGTAGCAGTAGTTGCAGCTAATCTACCTAATTTTTTCTTCCAATTATCACTCCAATTATCAGTTTTTTTCTTTTCACCAACAATTGCATCAAAACCTTTACCACCCAAATAACCACCAATAACACCAGCAAGACCAGCAAGACCAGCACCAACTGCGGTAATTGCAGTCATACCAGCAGTAGCTGTACTAGCAACAGTTGTTTCACTAGCAACAGTTGTTTCAGCAAGAGCTGTTTCACTAGCAACAGCTGCTGGAGATGATTTTTTAAAAATATTTTTTAATCCGTCAAAAAAACCACCACCTTTATTTCCAGTTAAAAATCCTTTTGATAACATCAAACCATTTTGAAACCAAGTAATATTATCTAATAAAAAACCAGCAAGTTTTGTACCCATATAAGTATAAAAAATACCTTTTGGACCAAAACTTAAAAGCAGTTCACCAATAGTTTTAGCAATTGGTAAACTAGCTTTAACAAAATCACCAATTTCTTTACCTAATTCAGTCAATTTGGTTTTAAAACCATCTTTATCTTTAAAAAAGTCTTTCACCAACGGACCTAAAACACTGTCTATCCCATCAATAATTGGTAACATAGCTGTTTTTACAGTATTAATAATATTTGTTATCTTCTCATCAAAACTTTGAGCAGCTTCAGCACGTTCTTTAAGTGATTTGGCTTCACCCATTTGTGCTTTGATTAAACTTGTACCACTAGAACCTAATTCATTTAAAAATTTTTTAGAACCATTAACTGTAATATAAGCTTTACCATTTTCATCTATTTCGGCTTTATTAATTAAAAATTCTTTCATTTCTTTAGCTTCTTTACCAGAACCAAAATCCAATGAAACTTGTGATTTAATTTTAGTAAATTTTGCAGCATTTTTACCAGCAGTTGCTAAATCTTCATATGACAAACCTGTTTGTTCGGCTATTTTTCTAAGTCTATGCATTTCCAATGCAGATATTTCAAACTGTTTATTTTCAGAATTAAAATGTACTGATGATTCAGCAGCTTTACCAATTTCTTCAGTTAAACCAGTTATATCATTACGAGCCATATACATTAAATGAAATGGGTCGGCTAATTTTGCCCAATCCCCTCCCAATACTTGTAATTGAGCCGACATATCAACAGCACCTTCAATATCAAACAATTTATCAGCCATACCAGTGGCAAAATTCATATCAACACCTAATTTGGTAACTGTTTCAGCCATTTTTTTCAAACCGTTAACACCACCTTTAAAATTATACTTGTTAAGTAATTTGATATTATTCTGAATATTTTTAACAACTTTAGATGCATTTAAACCCATTTTACTAGCATCATTCATTGTTTGTTCCATATATTTAGAAGTAGCTTCAACTGATAAACCTTGGTTATTCATTTCAGCAGCTAATTTAGCAGCTCCTTGAATTCCCAAACCAGTTGCTTTGGCCATGGCAGACATATTGCTTAACGCTTCTCCTCCAAGTTGAACACTTCTACCTAATTCTTCACTATAATCACCTTGTAATTCTGCTAATTCTTTAACACCCATGCCCCATTCATTGGTTGACATAGCTGTATTTCTAATTGTGTTATTTAGGTCAGTTGCAGAATCACCAACCAAACCCATAGATAAAGCTGATTGTTTAATAGCTTTATCCATTTCAAATAAACCAAATGATTTTAATCTACCAAATGAATTTTCCATTAAATTAGGTAAATTTCCAAAACCTTTAACCAAACTTGCACCAGCAGCCGCAAATGTCATTTTGAATTTATCTGCGTCTTTAAGTTGTTCTTTTAATAATTTTCTATGTGTGAATAATTCAAGAGTTTCTTTTCTTAATAAATCTAATTTATCTTTAGCTCCTTGTTTTTCATCTTCGGTACCTTTTTTGGTTTCTTTACCCAATTTAGCCATTAATTTTTTATTGGCTGCAATTGTTTGATTAATTGAAGTGATTTTTTTTAAACCTCCTAAATAACCATCCAAACCGCTATTAATTTCTTGTTGTAACCTAGCTTGTTCTTTCAGTAACTCAACCTGTCTTTCTAATTCTTTTTCTGATAACGGCATTTTAATTATTTATTAGGTTTTTTATTATATTTTTTTATAGGTGTTTGATATCCTTCACTATTAATAAATTTAAGATTAATTTTTTCAAAATTTGGTTCTTGCTCAACATCAATATCACCTTTTTTAACAAAACCGTTTATTTCGCATTCAAAAACATTTTCTATATTTGTTTTTTTTGCGGTTATAATATAACCTTTATTTTTACCTATTTTTAATTTCCAAGTTTTTGTTTCGTAATCATATTGTTCAACAATAGCTTTTTTAGCATTTTTTTCATCTTTTGTAATTTTAAAATCAGAGCTAATTTGATAATCTTTATTATATGAAATAAATAAAGCTATTTTACCTTTTTTAAATCCATCATTAATAGTTGCTTTGTTTGTTTCGTATTTATCTAATATCTGTAAGGTAGGTAAAATTCCAGTACCAGGTGCTTTTTTACCTTTTAATTCTGCCATGAACAAATTTAAAAAACTAGGTTTTTTATAAAAAGCTTGTTTTAAATATGGGTCATTAATTATATAATCATAAGCTTTTTTACCTTTTTCTATCATTTTTTCATCATCATTTTTTTCATCATCATTTTTTTCATCATCATTTTTTTCTGGTTGTTTTTCTGGTTGTTTTTCTGGTGTGACTGTTTGTGTGTAGTTTTTTACACCTTTAATTTTTACAATTTTTAAATCACTTGTAGGACCAGTTTTTTTTGTAGCGTGAAAAGTTAAATTAAATGTATTACCGTTGTCATTGGTTGAAATAACATTTTTATTGATAGAATATTCATAAGCAGTTCCATCATTTTCGCCATTTCCAGGATTTAATTTTATTGAAAGTGTATTCCAATTTTTTAAAATTTTAGCTGTATCTTCAACAATTTCAAAAGTGAAAACATAGTTATCATCATTGGTACATTTTAAAACAAAATTATTACCAGATTCCATTTCAAATTGTGTTGTTTTATTTTGTCCAACAAAATCTAAAATATGTAATACTTTTTCACCTAATTTTTCCATAACTTCATTAGAATATTTAACCTTGGCTTCTAATATATGGTTTTTAATAGATTTATATTGTTTTTCAGTAATAATTAGTTTCATTTTAATCTTTTTTTATAAATATCTAATAAAATAAAAATCCCCAATGAATGGGGATTTTTTTAATTAACCAATAGGGATTTCGCCAGTTTTTAATTTGTTTTTAAGTTGTTGTCCACTAATTTTTGTTGTTCTATTACCTTTTCCATTTTTAACTTTTGACTCTTCTTTCATTTTTTCAAAATGTTCTTCTTTTTTATTAATATCTTTAACTAATTGTCCTAAAAAGAATCTTCTTTCATACGTTGGCATAGCCAAAACATCAGAGTAATTCATACCTTTCATATGTTGGGTACAAATCCAAATTTCATCTAACAATGGTACTTTATAATCTGATGTTAGGCCAAAAAAAGTTGACGTTAAGTGGAAGAAACGTGGCAACAGACCCACCTCTAGGAGTCTTGATGTTGATATTCATATCAACACCGCTTTCAATTTTTGATACATAATTATTAAATTCTTTTGAATCACGAATTCTTATTGAATTAACATAATCTTTTATAAAATTTATATCTCTATTTCCGTTAACTTCAACAATCATTCTTTGCATGATATATGTTGAAGAATTATTAACTGGAATACCAGCTTCTTTTTCAGCGTCAATAATTTTTTCAAGTTTATCAGTTTCACCACATGTTAAAAATTTGAATTTAATATTATCTTTGCTTAATGGAAATTGAAAATCAAATAAACCTTCAGCATCTGGCTCAGCACCTAAATTTTTTATTTTTAATTCATTAAGATTTATTTCAGTATCAAACGGTTCATTATCTTCATCCAATATTGTTATTTGGTACATTTCACCATAAGCCGTAGCTCTAAGCCAAATCATAATAGCGTTACGGTCACCAATTAAAAGGTCTTTATATCTTAAATCACTTTCAAGTAATTTTCTATTAAATAATATTTCCAAAAACTCACCACTTTGTAGTAAGTTAGGGCTTGTAAGAATGTTTTCATCAGCAGTAGTCATATATGAAACTCTAACACTAGGTTTTCTAGAATTATAAGTTTTACCTTGAGAAGGCAACGGAATAACATCAAATGCTGAATTATAGTTAGGTTGACTCAATTCAATAATATAAGGATTGATATTTGAATTAACTTGACCATAATTTTGTGGTTGTGTAATTGGTTGTTGTGCTGGACTTTGATATGAATTTGTCGGCATGTTTTGAGTTATATTTTGTGTATTATTTCTTCTAACAGAAGCTTCTTCATACTTTTGTTGATAATTTTGCGTCTGACTTGAATTATTAGCCAATCGTTCGTCACGAATACGCATCTGTTCTTCAGTTTTTTTTCTTATTTCCAAAACTTCTTGTTCGTATTTTGTCAAAGCTCTTGGTGGTGGTGTTTCAGCTAATGATAAGTCTTTAACAACGCCTTGTTGGTTGTGCATGTTTAATTGTTCTTCAGTTCTTTTTCTCATCATTTCAACAGCATTAGCTTGTCCAGCTGGTGTATCTTGAGAGCCCATAGAATTTACATAAATTTCTTGAGTTGCGGCCATTTTTTCAGCTTCAAAAGCAGCTTGTTTTGCTCTTTCATCAGCAGCCCCTCTTTCTTCCTTGGTAGGAAATACATTGGGTTTTTTATCCATTTTAAAAACGTTTAGTTTCTTGTTATAACTTTCTAATAAATATAACAGTTAGAATTTTTTTGTAAATGATTGAGTTTAAAATAAAAAAGGTCATTTATTGTTGCAAAACAATAAATAACCTTTTTGTATAAAATTTTAAATAATTGATAACCAAATAAGTATCAAAATAATAATATTGCACGGTCAAAACGCAATGTAGCTGTAATTTCTGCAATACCATCATCATCCATTGACAAATCACCAAAACCTACGTTGGTAAGCATAGTACCATCTAATAACCATTTTTCAACCACAACACCAGTTGGGTCAAGCATTTCAAGTTCTACTGGACGTTTGTAACCAGCAGCATAGCCTTGACGACCTGTAATAGATTCAGAGTGAAGACGAACCCATTCCATAATTGCTTGTGATGCAGATGGCCCAATTGGGTCACGGAAAGTAACATCAATTGCTTCCCAATTAAAACGGCCAATAACCCATGTAGAAGTATTAAGGAATTGAATTTCTACTTCGTTTTGTGTAATTGAAGGTCTTGATGCAGATGCCAACCACCATTGTTGAATCCCAAGGTCAGCTGGGAATGTAATAAGCCAACGATTCTTTTTCTTAGGTTCGTAAGGCAAAGGCATTTTCATTAATAAATCAGCCATGTTGTATTTGTGTTTTTAAATTGTATTCTTATTTGATAATAAATATCTAAAGAATTATTTTTTTAAGAAATTATCTTTCTTTACTATAAATATGGTTAAAAAGCAAAATATACTTGCTTTTGTGGTTTTTTTTTAGTACTTTTGTAAAATGAAAAAATTAAACTTTACCAAAGAAGAGTTAGAAAAAAAATATAATGAAAGATTAGACACATTTTTAGATGATTGTGAACATGTTTCATACGTGACTGGTGATATGGTATGTAGTTTGGTAAATCTTTCTTTAAAAGATTTTGGTGTTGAATTAGAATATAAAAAACTATATAAACTTTATATTGATAAGGTTAAGAGTCTTAATCTTACTGACGAAGAATGGCGTGAAAAATATGGTATACCAGAAATCATTTCATTAATTTATGACTTAGTTGAAAAAACTTTATTTATAAAGTAGAACACCTAATCAAATTAATATTTTTTTGGTGTTTACAATTTATTTTTTTATGATAAAATTTTAAATTGTTTTTGCTATCTGAAGATGTGACAACTTTCGTCAACTCAAATCTATATTTTTTAACCACTTCTTCTGGTTTAGGTTTTTCTTCTGATGATTTATCTTGAATTTCAAAAATTATTTTTAAATTAACATAACGAAACTCAAAAGTCTTTTCCCTTAAAGCTTTTAAGGTTTTTTCATCTTTTTTATATTTTTTAAATATTTGATAATTAACAACGTCCGAACCATTATTAGGTATTTCTCGATGAGTAATTCTAATATCATTATCCAAATCAGAAAGCAAGTTAGATATACTTTTTGTTCTTAAAGAAGCTAATTGTATATTACCTGTTTGGTCTTCATCTGTTTTAAGTTTAGAATGTGTTTCGGCATCAGTAGACGTTTCAATATTTATTGAAAGTATTTTTCCATTCTTTTCCAAAATTTCATCAATTATACTTTTAATAATATTAATTCCATCAGAACTTAATGTTGAACCATTATTGATAAATAAATCATCACTGCTCAATTCTAATTTTAAAGAATCTTTTATAACAATAACTGTTTTAACAGAGTCTGGTTTATTCTTATCAGCATCCAAATCAGCTTTTTTTAAAGCATATCCTTTGGCTAATTCAGCATCCAAACTAACCAAATTATCAACAACCTTGGTATTAACATTATATTTTATATGGTTATCTTTAGCAATTTTGTTGAATTTGTCTTTGATTTTTTCAGCGTTTTTGGCCAACAAAGTATCTGGATTTTTCATTCCTTTTTCTTGGAAAGCTTTTGCTAGTTCTTGTGTTTTGGTTTCGTCTTCAAGAGTTGTCTTGATTTGAGCCATGGTTTTTTCATTGCTAAGTGCGTCTTGAGCCATCGCTTTATTAGGACCAGTCAAACCAACACCCATAAGCATTGCAACACCCAAAACAACCTCTTTCCAGCCTTCTTCTAATAGTTCTGGACCTAAGTCTAGGTTTTCATTTAAAACGCTATTAGAAACCTTTAAACGGGTTTCTTGTTCACGTAATAAAATAGCTTTGTATTGCTCCGATGTTATTTTTATTTTAACCATGATTACTTTCTCTATAAATATTGTTATAAAACAAAAAAGCTCCCAATTTGGAGCCTTTATGTTTATTTTTGATTAGATTAGATGTTATTGAATGAAGCACCAGTGTTCATGATAACGAACTCAATTTGTATGAATTCAAGACTTCTAGTTGGTTTCAAGAAGATTTGACCAGTCAATTGATTTCTGTCGATATCTTCTGGGCTGCTTGAAAGAACAACACGGAAGTCAGTTAAACCTCTTTCAGTTCTGATGTTATCCAAGATTGGATTAACAAGAGATAAGAATTGGTTTCTAACAACTGCATCATTTTGTTCAAACAACAATCTGATAGATACAGCAGAGATAAGTTTTCTAGCTTGTAACAACAATCTTCTAACGTTGATTCTGTTAAGAGCAGTTTCTTTAACTTGAAGAGTTTTGTTACCCCAAATTTTGATACCATCAGATGTGAAGGTAGCGATTGGGTTAATTCTGTTCTCATAAAGAAGGTCTCTTTCTGCAAGCGTAAGTTTTTTACGAGCTTGGATAGCATCAACATCACCACGTTGGACACCAGCAACCGCAAACCATGGGAATGCAATGTTGTCAGTCAACGCAATGTTACGTACTACGTCTCTGGTTGGTGGAACAAAAATCAATACGTTGTTTTCAGCGTCATTGATTTGAATCCATGGCCAGTAAGTACATGTATAGTTGCTGTCAAATTGGTCAGTCAAGTAATCAACTGTTTCTTGTGCAGTTAATATTTCACCATTATAGTAGTCTGGTGTAGTTACAATGTACAATGAGTCAGCTCTTTCTTGTTCAACCATTTCAATTGAAGCTTCAATCAAGTTGGTATTGTCAACCGTGTCAATACCTGGAGTTGCAAACACATTGATGTTTACAGCTTCTGGGTTTCTAAATGTCCAGATAGCTTCCAAATATGCATAGTAGTCAGAGTTGATACCCACATCACCATTGGTGAGTGTTTTGTTTTTAAATGCACCACTCATCAAACCAGCTTGACCTTTGGTTCCATTGATAATGAAACTGTCAGTGTTGGTTCTTCTAGTATTGTATATATCCCAACCATCAAAACCACCGTAAGGTACAAATGTAAATTTACGAGAGTAAAGTTTTTCGTAGTCAGTACCAGTTAAACCAGCGTCTGTTCTAAATTCAGCATTACCAGTTTCAAATTCAAATATAGGACTGTAAGTTCCACCACTGTTATTGATGTGGATAACAACATTGTCGATAGTTACACCAGTAGCATCAACGTCCATGTGGAAACCTTTGGTCATACCAGTCCACATATCTGGAGTTGTTGTTGGAGGAACACCTTTGTAATCAAAGAAATCAGCATCAATACCTACAGTTTCAGAAATACCTAAATAAAATTTACGTTTGTTTTCAAAAGTTCCGTAAGTTGTTTTGTACATAACAGTTGGGTCAAGTACACTTGTATTGCTGTTTGTTTGGTAATCACGAATTGGGAAACCAACAAAACCAGCTGGGAATGCATCACTTGTATTTGAAGTATCGTCCATTTCAATCAACACGTAAGATGATTTAGAAACGTAAACACCGTCAGTAGTACCAATTTTTCTTGCTACATAATTAGCAGAAGTTGGGTCCATTGTACAACGAGTGTAAGCTTCCAATACTACTGGTTGTGCATCAGTATCATAGAAACTTCTGATGTGGATATCAAATTCTTTAGCATCTGGTTTGATGTTAAGAATAGAAATTTTGAATTGTTCGTTTGCAGCGTTACCATCAGAGATAGTAATGAATCTAAACAATCTCAATACTTTATTACCACGCAATTCTGATACAACATAAGGAGTTTCAGCTGATTGGTATTCTTGAAGATAATCAGAATAATCTTTATTGTAATTGATAAGTGTTTGTTTGATACCTTTGATTTTACCTTCAGCATTAAGAGTTCTGAACAAATGGTCGTAAAGTTCTTCTACGAACAATGCAGTTTTACCATCTTGTGCACCTCTACCTAATACTTTAGGCAAGTAGTTTCTTTGTGTTCTATCCATAGAAACTGTATAGTCAAATAATCCTTGAAGACTTGAAAAACCACTCAAAGAGAAAGTTCCTAATGGGTCGTTGGTTGCAGCTGAATAAGCTGGGTCAAATTGAACAGCTGTAGCACCAGTAATTTCAAATGAAGGTAATTGAGTAGATACATCAATTGTACCTCTTGAGCGTAACAACGCTACAAGTTGGTTTTCAACATCGCTGTATGAAGAACCAGAGTAGTATACTGTAACACCAGTTGTTGTACCTGTAATGATACCAGTACCATTGCTTCCGTAATTTGTAGAATCAACATACAAGTTGAAAGATGCACCTGTGAAAGTAGAACCTATCTTGATAAATGAAGCGTCTATGTTTTGAGTAGAACCAGTGTTAGCTGTTCCTAAGTAAGACAAAGCAGCTGTTAAGTTGCCAGCGTTAATTAAAGATTGAACCAATGGGTCAGCAGATACAAGGTTTGTAATCGTACCAGCAGATGTAGCTGAGAAACTAATCAATGGAGCATATGTTGAACCACCACCTGTAGTACCAGTAGTTGTTATATCCAAAGCAGCGTCAAGAGTAATACCCCAAGCCCAACCAGCATCATAACCAGAAAAACCCAGTACTCTTGTTACGAATAATTGGTTTGATTGAGAAAGATATGATTTTGCTATATAAGGTAACTCATATTGTGGTGCACCAGTATCTTTTACTTTAGTAGCGTCTAGACCACCGAAGAAAGATTGGAACTCACCGTAGTTACTAATAAAAATTGGTTGGAAAGCTGGTCCCATTGTGGTTTCACCTACCAAACCAAGGGTTGTTACACCTACTTGTCGTGTAACAAATGTTAAGTCTTTTTCTGAGGTATAAACACCTGGACTAACGAATACTTGTGTTGCCATATTGTTTTTTGTTTTTGGTTTATTATTTACTTTATCGTTTTGTTTATTATAAATATTCGGTTTTCTTCAAAAGTAGGTCACATCAAAAAGATATATTTATTTTAGTATGCTTTTTTTCATACTTTTGTCATACTTATAGGAAAAAGCTCTATGAAAAGGGATAAAAACATTAAAATTACTACAAAAACCCATGAACTACTTAAAAAGTATTGTGAGCAAAATGGTCTTAAGATGTTTTCATTTGTCGAAAAATTGATTCGTGATACATGTACACCTAAAAAAGATATATATGGGGAAAATTAAAATAAACCACCAGTAGATGGGTCTGCTAATAAACCACCAACCATAGGGGTTAATTCACTACCTGTTAAATTATTAGGAATTATTGGTGTTTTTCTTGCAACTCCATTCGGTAATTGATTGATATATCTGATTCCAATATTACTACCCTTGTTTGCATTTTTTGTGGTTATCAAAAGTTGAAGTGGTTTAGTTAGTGCACAATTGCTTATTTTGATAAAATTGGATATCTTTTCAAAATTATCTTGAAATTGTATTATATAGTTAGTTGTATTAGATGATTGAATATAAGTTGGATTTTTTGGTGTACCATTAAAAAATTGATTCATTGTTAATGTTGAACCACCAGCAATTTGTATTGATTTAAAAGGAATCTTATGTATGTTAACCAAAGTACAATTTCCATTTATGTAAAAATCAGTCATAATAGATGTTGGTCCATAAGTTGGATAGTTATTAGAATAACTTGTATTTTGTGTTATATTTGAGTAAACATTTCCAGCTAAATAAGTTAATGTACCCGAACCATAACAAAACGGTTCAACACCAATAATAGCTAAAGTACCAGACGTATTGATAATAATATTATTATTAACAGTTACTTGATTTAAAACAGTTGCATTTGAATTTCCTGGAATAGTTATTGTATTATACCCAGTTCCATTAAAATATAATGTTGCAGTTCCACTCAATGTACTATTAATAGCACTACCACCATTTTGAATTAAACTACCTAAATATAATGTATTACCATTAATAACTAACAGTTGTTGGTTATTTCCACCTGGTCCACCATATGTAAGTTTTTTAGTATAGACATCACTACCAAGTGTTATTGTTAAAAATTGAGTTAGACAACTAATATTAGTCCAAATAACACCAGTATTAGTTGAAAGAGTGCAATTACCTTGTATATTTAATGTTGAATCACAAATTATATTACCTTTTGTATAGGTTATAGTACCTGTAGTATAAGCAATAACAGATGACAATGTAAGTGTGCCAGAAGTATTAAAAATAACATTTAAACCTAATGTACCAGCAGCTGTCCATGTTCCAGTTCCACCAGTACCAGTAAATTCAATACTCATAGTACCTTGATATACACTACCAGCACCAGCATAGCTTAAGTTTCCTGTATTACCAGTTGTCGAACCAACATAAAATTTATAAGCACCGTTGTGGTTTTGTGTTTGTGTTCCATTGCCAGCATTGAATGTCAATGTTCCATTCACATAAACATGACTATTAAATGTAAAAGTAGATGTAGTAATAGCATTGTCAAATATAAGATTACTCCAAACTATATTTGAAAAACCACTATTAAAAACAAACGCACCTAACATTACTGAAGAAGCAGTCACAACTGTACCAGCGGAATAATTAAATGTAGACACACCTGGTGTTAACGGATAAAATTTATTTGCTGTTGAGGTATCAAGTGTTATTGTACCAGATGTGTTGATTATAAAATTTGAAAAAGTTAACGTACCATTAGCAGTAGCACCAACTGTTCCAGTGCCATTTAAAATTACTGCTGGGTTAAATGTTGTGCTTACGCTACCACCACCAGTTCTTATTCCACTACTAATAGTAACGGTATAAGCCGAACCATTTACGGTTATCAGCGTATTGTTAGACACCCAGTTACCAGTTAAATTAAGATTACCATTTAAAGTTACAGTTTGTGATGTCGTAAAGTTACCACCTATAGTCCAAGCATCAGCAAATGTTATCGCAGCTGTTGAAGTTATACTGTTTGGCCAAGTTTTACCATTACTGGTCAACGTTGCTGTAGCATTTATTGATAGCGTACTGGTACCAGTAATAGTCATACCAGAACCCAACGTAACGTTTCCAGATACCGTTAAACCATTAGTCATAATCAATGTACTGGTATATGCTGAAAAGTTAACTGAAGCACAAACCCCAGCAACATTCATAGTACAACCCCCACTATTTGCATCTAAAATAGCGTTATCAGCTGATGTTGGCACAGCACCATTAGCTGGACCACCACTTGATGTGCTCCAGTTACTGGCAGTACCCCAGTTAACAGTGTTATTTCTAAAATAATATGTAGCCATAATTAACTATTAATAATCACCAGCAAATGCACATGCATCAAATTGGTCAGCAGCTGATGCATAAAGTGATTGACAGACTGCCATTAACTGACCAGATTTCATTATTATTGGTTGGTCAAATGTGTATATTGAGGTTGCACCAATAGCTGTCGTTGAACGTGTTGCTGTGGCCGTTGCGACCTCACCTAACAACCTATAGTTGGCACCACCAGTATCTGATAAGAATATACGATGAACCATGTTTGATGAAGCAGCTGCTGTTGTTTGTGAGTTACGGAAACGCACACCGTCTACACGAGTACCGTTGGTACCACCAGTAACAACTGGATATAAAGTACCAGAACCGTCTGATGCTGTGTTTGCTGAAAGTATTCTAGCTGCACTAAAGTTACCGTTTATGATAAAAATTGGAGTTGTATTTGCTGGCATGTTTAATTATTGTTTATATTTAAAGTGTTATTTTGTGATTGAGCTTCTAATTGTTCTTGTTCTACTTGTTGCATATAAGCATCAATTTCTTCTTGAGTTTGTTCAGTTATTGTTACGGTCATGATACTATTCACGACTTCTCTAACAATTTTAATTTGTTGTGTAGAACCATCTCCATGACCTGTTTCGTAACTTATATAAATACCGTCATTATAGTCAATAACTGGTTGTGTGTAAATTACTGGAGTATCTGATGATTCTAAAATTGTTCCGTCCAATGTTGTATAATTCATATTTTTATTTTTAAATAAAGTTATAATAGTTAAATAAGTTACCAGCACTTGTAGCAGTACCAGTACTTGCATTTATTGTTACGTTACCAGTACCACCAGTTGGGTTTATTGTTATGTTGGTACCAGCAACTATTTTTGTAACTACGTTACCTAAATAAGTAGTTGCACTGAATGTATTTGCACTTAATCCATTGCTGTAATAAGTAGCACCAGTTACCGTACCTCCTGTAAAATTAGAACTAGTTGTACCTGTGAATGATATTGTGTATGAATTATTAGCACCAGTTACACTAATATTGCTACCACCAGTTAACCCTGTAATACCTTGAACTGTTGTATTGAACCCACTTACGCTAAATGTACCACCTGTACTGTTGGTGAACGTAGTTGTTCCATTAGAGTAAGTACCACCTGTTACAAAAGTGTCTGAAACACCAGTTACTGTAAACGTACCACCTGTATTGTTGGTAAATGTTATAACAGAACCAGATTTTGTACCACCTGTTACCCTAATGTCAGTAGGTAATCCTAAATAAGTAGTTGCACTGAATGTATTTGCACTTAATCCATTGCTGTAATAAGTAGCACCAGTTACCGTACCTCCTGTAAAATTAGAACTAGTTGTACCAGAAACTACAT
>Ga0114962_10002995_pt1 | contig 13826 bp, 4 predicted proteins | sample C_130820_MF_Meta_FD_87017 | JGI IMG/M metagenome (GOLD analysis project Ga0114962, IMG submission 87017) | Freshwater microbial communities from Lake Croche, Canada to study carbon cycling - C_130820_MF_MetaG | ecosystem: Environmental > Aquatic > Freshwater > Lake | place: Lake Croche, Canada... | reverse complement strand
AGTTTGGCGGAGTCGATGAAGCTGTTAAATCAAACTCTGGCTGGCAAGGTCAAACAGATGAGTTTGGTGGAGTTGATGAAGCAGTTGCGGCCAACAAACAATCAACTAAAAATGTCCAGGTTGGAAAAAATGGTCAAAATGTTATACGTCCTCTACGAAATCCATTACACGAATATGCATCCTATACCTACGCACTAGCATTGCATGCTCTTTCAAAACAGGACTACAACGACATGGTTGATAGTCCCGGCGGCGGGTGGAGACCAACACATACCTTGATTGCCAGTGGCGGCAAGCGTGGCGGCCTAGGGTCAGGATTCAGTCGCGACCCAAACTGGGAAGAAGATTTCTTTTTTGAAGATCTAAAGGTATCCAGTATCATTGGCAGTAGCGCAGGCAACAACGGCACAAACGCAATAGCATTATCCTTTCAGCTGATTGAGCCCTATGGCATGACCTTGATCGATAGATTGATTGATACTGCTCGCGAACTTGACGTACCAAGTTATATAGAACTTCCTTATCTGTTACAGATAGATTTTTACGGATATGATGATGCTGGCACGTTGAACAATGTCGAGGGACAAAGAAAATTCATTCCAATTAAATTAATCTCTTGTAAGATCAAGATCAACGGCAAGGGTGCAGAATACGCAATTGAAGCGGTGATCAATCCTCAGTCAGCATACAGCGAGGCAGTTGGATCCTTGCCTGTTAACTTTGAAGTTTCTGCAACTACACTAGAAGATTTTTTTAGGTCAGATTCTGCAGATGAATCTACAACTAAAACTCTAAACCAACGAGAAGAAAGCATACAAAAATCAAACCAGGCATCGGCCAACGGTGCTACCACGGTGGCCGATGGAAGTGACAGTAGATTTGCACGGCAAGGAACCGCTAAACCAACATCAATAAACACAAGAAGTCTAGTGAGTGCATACAACACCTGGCAGGAACTTACTGTAAAAAATAATAATGCAGTAGAATACAATACTATCTCAATTCAAGTTGATGAGCGTATTTTAGCGCATGGTGGCGGTGTTATTACTCCGCCTAAGGTTGAGAGTAGTAAGCAGGTTGCAGAAAAAGATCCTAACAGCAATAAAACACAAAGCGATGTGGCACGATCAAACGCCAATGGTGGAAAGAGTGCAACTCCAGATTTCTCTAAAGGTAAATTTACATTCAACGCTGGTACCAGTATTATTGCTATTATAAACACAATAATGTTAAGCACCGAGTATATACGTAAGCAAATTGTTGATCCGGATGTGGATGCTCAAAACAATGCAGACAAGCTCAAAGGTCCTGTGCAATGGTGGAAAATAGTACCCAAGGTTAAATTTAGGAAATTTGACACACAAAATAAGAGACAATGTTACGACACCACTTACACCATAGTTCCCTACACTGTGTATAATAGAAGCCACCCTGATATTCCTAAAGCAATGCCTAAAGGATTTATTAAAGATTACCACTACATATACACTGGAAAAAATAATGATATCATTGATTTTAGTATAGAATTAGACAGTACATTCTATACAGCAATCACAGTGGACAGGGGTGCAAAAACAGCGGCCGCAGGACCTCAGGCAGTTCCAGACGAGTCAATCGATGATGAAACTGTGCCCGAGATCCCGCCGGGCGAGGATCCAGCTAGATTCCATACAGCATCAGTGAATGCACCCAAGACACAGCCCAAAGGATCGCAACAGAGTGCGCAGTCGTCGGTAACCACACAAAAAGATAGCAAGGCTGTGGCCGCGACATCAGCCGCTGAGCACATCAAAGAAGGCGCTGATACCATAAGTGTAAAATTAAAAATCGTAGGGGATCCGCACTTTATCAAACAGGATGAAGTATTCTGGAGTCCAGATGCAATAAAAGCCACAGGTGGCACCTATGGCGAACCAGGAAGCCTAGTAGGCGGATCTATATCAACAGATGGCGGACAGGTGCATATACGGCTTACCTGGAAAACTCCGGTGGATATTGACGATGTCACTGGCGGGCTAACAGAAAACTCAAAATATAAATCATCGTCATTGAGTGGAATATATCAGGTACTAACAGTTGACAACACGTTCAGTCACGGCAAATTTGAACAGGACATTGAATGTATTCGCCTTCCAGATCAACCACAGGACTATGCAGTCGCATCATCGACTGAATCAGATATCCGTCCTGCCATGCCCGAAAAACCAGAAACACCCCAATCAAAACCAGTGGCTTATACCGCATACGGCTCAGTCTATTCCAATGATATGGCTGGCGGTGGCGAAGATCAAACAGCAAAAAATACAGATGGAGAAGATTCAGGACCTGACAACAATACACAAGTGAGTCAGTCCTCAGAAGAAGATCTAACCGCAGGAGAAGCCAGCGGCGACAACGCATCAGCACTAAGTAGCGTAGCACAATCAGATTCTGTAGAAGCAGTTAACTCAGACACATTCGATACATCGTTTGCGTAATATAAAAGGATAGCAAGTGGCACAAGACAATCAACTAGGCAGTAAGGTCCCCGGGTCGTACAAGGCATCAAATGCAAGTGGTACTAATCTAAATCCGGGGCCGTATGAAGCGCAAGTGGTCAACGTTCTTGACACTACTCGCGCTGGTCGCCTGCAGGTATGGATACCAGACATAGGTGGTGGTGACAAGGAAGATCCTAAAAATTGGTATACCTTAAGCTATGCTAGTCCCTATGCTGGTATGACCAGCATGCCAGCAGAGAACGAAAAAAACACAACAAACAATTATCAGAACACAAGACACACATACGGCTTTTGGGCAACGCCGCCTGACGTGGGTAATATTGTGTTATGCACCTTTATCAACGGAGACCCGGGTCGTGGATACTGGTTCGCTTGTACCATTGACAAATTAGGCAAAGGCATGGTACCGGGCATAGCAGGTGGTACAAAAGATAAAATGGATGTTGAGAATCTAGTAGACTCAGCTTTATCAAATAGCCTGACAGATGAAAGTGTGTGGCCGCTTTCTGAGTTTCAAGAGAATCAGGGCAAAAATGTTAGTGGCCAATTTATGTCAGTTAAGAAGCCACCACATGAATTCCAGACCAAGCGTTATATTGCTCAAGGACTAGACAGAGATCCGTTGCGTGGAGCAAATAGCTCTAGTGCTCAACGAGACATTCCGAGTAGCGTGGTTGGAATCAGTAGCCCCGGAAGAAAACTGGTAGGTGACACAGCAGATAATCCTGACCTACAGAGTAAAATTGCATCAGGTAATGTAACAGAAAAAGACCTGTACACTATTGCACGTAAAGGTGGACACACCTTTGTGATGGATGACGGAGACTTTTTTGGTAAGAATCAACTCATGCGTTTTAGAACAACCATGGGTCATGAAATACTAATGGATGACGCTGAACAGATGATGTATATCATCAACAGCGAAGGCTCATGCTGGATAGAGCTAGCTGGCAATGGACAAATGCACATATTCACCAGCAGTGGGTTTAATGTTAGAAGCCAAGGAGACATTAATCTACACAGCGATACCAATATCAGAATGCATGCTGGAGACAGTATCAGTGTGTTTGCCACCAACAACATTGATATAAATTCACAGAACTACAATCAAACATCAACCAGCGCAACTGTGATATACGGAGCCACAGTACAACTTGGCTCCAGCGGTGCCCTGAATCTAAGTGCCGATGGCGTTGGTAGTTTTAAAGCAGGTAGCACTCTACAGCTCACAGGAAGTCCTTTGCATTTAAATACCAGTACCGGCCCTACAGTATCGCAACCTACTGCTATACCTCTGCAGGTACATAATGATACTCAGCTGGACGGCGGCACAAATCTTTGGACGGTCCAATCAGGTATTTTAAACAGTATTGTTACTATAGCACCTACCCACGAACCATGGAAAAGAGAAGGTGGCACAGATAGTGCATCAGCAGTCTCGGGCGGGTAATCATGGCAAATATAAATTCTATACCAGCGTTGATTCCTTTTGTAACACAGCAGATATGCTTGCCGGGCAATGTTGTTCTTGATGCTCGCGGAAATCCTGTATTGAATCCTGATGGCAGTTATAAAACATCTGGAGTTGAACTACTAGACCCAGGGCCAGCAAGTGCAAAAACACAAACAATCCCTACCAGTGTGCAGGTTCCTAAGAGTTTTTTAGTAAGTTACGCAAATCCTGCTCCGCCTGGCGGAATTGATAGACTGAGCCTGCTCCAGGTAAAAGCCACAATGACCATGATGGGAAAAGCACTCAGCGGGTTCAGCTACACATTATTAAACAGCAGTAATCAGATTGGAAAATACCAATTTAATGCATCCATGCTGTACAATCTAGGATATTTAAAACTAAGTCACATTGATGCATACTCAGATAATGCAATCAAATATACAGATGCATGGACTGGCAAAGACGGAATTATCAATTTGAACACCTGGTTTCTAAGCACTGGTGTACAAGAAACTGCTATGTACAATCTATTGACCATAAACTACAATTACATGACACAGGCACAGATTATCAAAAGCGAAGATAATCTATGTACTCGTGCAGGTATGCTGTGCGTAGCGCACATACTGGGTATCGACAAAGCAAGAGACTGGCGCAAAACAGGGCAAGGACTAGACATTGTTGGCAACAGCGGCAGTTATTTCTTTGCACTAGGACGTTATGCAGTGGACGTTCTAGCGTATCTAACAATATAATAAATATTAAACTATGGCAAAATCACTATACAATGGTTTCAGTACCTACAATAGAACAAAAAAGTTTCATCTAACCGATTTTGATTTGGTTAAGCAGGATCTGTTCAACCTTTTTAACATTAAAAAAGGTGAGAAACTGATGAACCCAAATTTTGGAACAATCATTTGGGGAATGTTATTTGAGCCATTTACCACAGCAGTCAGTGATGCGATCACAAATGATGTGAAGCGCATAGCCAGCTACGACCCAAGAGTGCATTTAAACAGCCTGCAGGTTAACGAGTACACGCAAGGGTTACAAATTGTAATGTCACTGACCTATCTTGCAACAGATCAATCAAGTACCCTTGTGGTAAATTTTGACAGAGATAGCAAAACAGCATCGTCGGGTACTGTGCCGGGCGCCGGATCAAAGTAGCATATAAAAATACCATATTTTCATGTGAATAAATACTCTATAACGGGTGGAATCACATGGCGGCTACTACAAGACAAACAAACTTATTGATCCAGCAAGACTGGACTAAAATCTATCAGACCTTTCAAAACGCTGATTTTGAAAGCTACGATTTCGAAACTCTTCGTCAGAGTATGATCAGCTACCTGCGTAGCTACTATCCAGAAGACTTTAATGACTTTTTAGAAAGTAGCGAATACGTAGCATTAATTGATTTGATTGCATTCTTAGGACAGAGCCTTGCCTTCCGCACCGACCTAAACGCCCGCGAAAACTTTCTTGATACTGCACAACGCCGTGACAGCGTACTTAAACTTGCACGACTGATCAGTTATAATCCATCTCGCAATATTAACTCCAGTGGGCTGGTTAAATTTGATAGTGTGAGTACAACCGAAGATATCATTGACAGCACCGGCCTAAACCTAACCGGGATTTCTGTATTCTGGAACGATATCACAAACGGCAACTGGGCAGAACAATTTGCTTTGATTATCAATGCCGCATTGGTTAATAGTCAAATGGTTGGTAAACCAGGACATACTGCTACTATTTTTGGTGTGCGTACAGAAGAATATAGTGTTAACCTGCTGGCAGGAATTGTTCCAACATTTCAGTTCAATGAATTGATTGAAGGAACACAAATGGACTTTGAAATGGTTAGTGCAACGTCCGCTAAAGAAACCTACATATACGAAAAAACACCAAAGCCATCTCAGACATTTAATATTCTCTATCGTAACGATAATCTAGGCAACAACAGCAACAACACCGGTTGGTTTATGTTTTTTAAACAAGGAACACTGGCCACCTTAGATTTCACATTGTCGGACAGTTTACCAAACCGTGTGGTAAGTGTTAACGTAAACAATATCAACAACAACGATGTGTGGGTATTCCAGCTGGACGCAAATGGCAATCCTAGCACACAATGGACTATTGTGGAAAGTGTAAGTGGATACAATGTTATATACAACACCACAACTCTGAGAACCATTGTTCAGGTCAATACTCGTGCCAATGATCAAATTGATCTAGTGTTTGGCGACGGTAGCTTTGCTGACATTCCTATTGGTACATTCCGTGTCTATTATAGAACTGGCAACGGATTACAATACAATATTACTCCTGCAGAAATGCAAGGCGTGTCAATTCCAATCACCTATGTTGGGCGCAATGGTCGCACCGAAGTGTTAACCATCAAGGCCAGCCTACAAAACAATGTTAATAACTCTACTCCGAGAGAAACGCTAGACAACATCAAGACCAAAGCACCACAGCAGTACTACACACAAAATCGTATGATCACTGGCGAGGATTATAATACCTTGCCGTTTACCATGTTCAGCGATATCTTAAAGATTAAAGTTACCAATCGCAGTTCCAGCGGAGTGAGTAGATATTTGGATGTGTTAGATGTAACTGGAAAATACTCAAGCACAAATATTTTTTGTGACGATGGAGTAATCTACGAACAAGAAACAATACAGTTAAAAACCTACAGCCCTCCTAACAATGGAGACATCGCAGGCAGTTTGAATCAAGTTATTAACAATGAACTTTTTGTCAACAATCTGGTTCCGTTTAATCAGTTTGTTTATAATTATTTTACTAGATTTACCACGACAGACATCAAGACCAATGGCACAATTTTTTATGTGGCATGGACACAGTTGACCATTGGTACCAATCAAAGCACCGGATTCTTGGCCACAACCGCTAATTATACATCAGCAAAACAGAATGGCACCTATGCGATTCCTCTACAGGTAGGCGCTAGTAGCTCTACAAGTATGCATTATGTAACACCTGGTGCAATTATCAAATTCAGAGCCGCAGTAAGTAACTCGGTTACGCCTTATCACTTTGATTCAATGAATAATATCATTGCTGGAGAACCAAGTTTACCCGGCGACCGCAATTACATCTATGCTACTGTGGTCTCGGTAAATGGTGATGGCACCAATGGTGGAATTATTTCAGCAAATAGCCCAGGACCAATTGTGCTTAGTGCATTTATTCCAAACGGTGCAATCATTGATCAGGTTATTCCTAAATTCTATAATAGCATTCCTAGCCGGGTGCTGTTAACTGCGGCCACACTGGTAAACGGACAAAAAAACTTTGGATTACGTTTTGATCAAGTTGGACAAACATGGTCAGTTATACAACCACAGGATTTAAAATTAACTCAAACAAACAGCACACTAGTGGTCACTGGATCAGTTAATGCTGAGTGGAGTGATAGCTATGCTGGCGACACCAGCGCCAGCGGTCTGGACAGTAGCTGGGTGCTTTCATTTGTAAGTACCAGTACTGGATACAACATCTATTATAGACAACTGAATTATATTTTTGAAAGTGAAAAAGAAACAACTTTCTACTTCGATCCTAAGGTGCGAGTTTATGATAGTAAAACCGGTAACACCATAACTGATCAGATCAAGGTTTTAAAAAGCAATAGCGACCCAGATACCGCAGGGTCCTTGTATGACGATAAGACCATGTTTATCTTGTCAATGATAACCGATCCTGATGGTTACCAAAACGTGAACAAAATTCTACTACAATACCCAGATTCAAATCGCGACGGTATTCCAGATAACCCAGATCTGTTTACAGAAATTGTTAATCCATTGGTTAACTCAGTTAACAAAAACGTATACTTCCAACAGGTGTATACCACCACAGATAGTTATGTGCAGTATCAGGTACTTCCAGCTGGTGCAGTTGAGTCTGCGTTTGGCTCGCAAGCAGACATTGTTAACGTGTTCACGCAGTACAACAACGGTCAGGTATTTTATGCCTATGCAGAAAATTTATTCTATACCCTGAATGTGGTTACGTCACTGGGTGTTACCACACGTAGCCTGAGTGCGCCAATCGCCAATGGAACACAGTATCTCTGGTATCCGGGCCGTCAGAGCTTGTATTTCCAATACCGCCATGCGGCTTCGTCGAATCGTCGAATCGATCCTAGTCCAAACAACATCCTGGACCTGTATATCATCACCAGCCAGTATGCTAACAGTTACCAGTCCTGGATCCAGGATACCACTGGCACAGTCGTAGAGCCTACTGCTCCGACCACTGACCAGCTGGAATCAGCATATTCTAAATTAGAAGACTATAAGGCAATGAGCGACACACTGATCTATTCCAGTGGAAAATTTAAACCATTGTTTGGATCAAAAGCAGACCCGAGCCTGCAGGCAACATTTAAAGTGGTTAAGAATGCTAATATTGTTATCAGTGACAACGATGTTAGATCTGCGGTTGTGGCCGCAATTAATAATTTCTTTTCCATAGCCAATTGGGATTTTGGTGAGACATTTTACTTCAGTGAACTGAGTGCGTACCTGCATCAGGTGCTGGTTCCTAACATTTCAAGTATTATTATTGTGCCAACAAGCACCGGTCAGTCATTTGGTAATTTGTATCAAATTAATGCTGAACCAAATGAAATTGTAATTAGCGCGGCAACAGTTGAGAATGTACAGATTATATCCTCAATCACCTCTGCAAATTTATCGTGATTTTTAAAGTAGTAAATACTAGATACACTAAAGAGACTAACAAATATGGCCGCTTCTATTAAAAGCCTGAACCTTTTACCAGAAATATTTAGAACTGATCCAAACCGGAAATTTATCGCCGCGACTGTTGATCAACTTACTTCAGAACCTGATTTCAAAAGAATCAACGGCCTTATTGGTCGACAGTTTGCACCAACAAATAAAAGTGGTGATTATTATATTCAAGAACCCTCGGCTGATAGACAAAATTATCAGCTGGAGCCTAGTGTTGTAACTCAAGATCCGAACACCAAGGATGTAACATTCTATACCAGCTACCCAGACCTACTGTCTAAAATTAGTTATAACGGTGGTATCACCAATGACCACAGCAGATTGTTCACTGGGGAAAGCTATAACTTTGACGGACTGGTAGACCTTGATAAGTTTGTAAACTTTAACAATTATCTCTGGATGCCAGATGGTCCACCATTGGTAGTGGTCAGCGCAAATAAAGACGTAAGCACACTAGAGTTTACTGTCAATAGGAACTCTGCAGAGCAAGCGTATACCTTTACTGGAGTTGGTACGGATCCAAATCCGATACTCACACTGGTCAAAGGAACAACTTATAAATTTCATATTGGCCAACCGGGTAATCCTTTTTGGATTCAAACTTCATTGGGGCCAACTGGCACCCTTCCTGAAGAAGCAACTTTTTTAAGCAGAAAAATATTTGGGTTATCAAACAACGGTATCGATCGAGGGCTGATTACTTTTAATGTTCCGTCGTCGAATGCGCAGAACGCAGAAATTCTTGCTGTGCGTGTTGCCGAAGTTGATTTTGCAACAACACTAACCTATGCACAATTACAGGATAATTTAATATCATCAATCAATCGTATTGGTGGTATTGACGGCCAAACCGGCGCCGCATTAAACGGTAGGTCAGTTATTTTTCTTTCAAACAGTTCAAATTCAACAGATTGGACAGATCGCGGAGTTTTTGATTACAAAGCGTTTGATCAAGAAACTCCTTACCCAGCGCCCGGGCAATTTGAATATGGAAAAACTGTTGACCCTGAGTTACGTCAAGACATATTCCGTATCAAAGTTGATACAAATGCCGGCGGGCTAAACAATGGCCTAGTAACTCTTGAACATCTGACCACGGTGTTACCGGGTCAAAAAGTTTTTGTTAAAGCCGGTGCAACAAATGCCGGAGTTGAATTCTTAAAAACTGCAGATGGTAAATGGAAACCGGTGGCTCCTATTACGTCTAATCTAACACAACTATATTATCAAGACGGCAATAGTAATTTATTTGCTGGCACGATCAATTTGGTTGAGCCTGGATCAGCTGTGATTGATGTGGTGGCTGACATACTTGGCAAAACAAATTATACCAGTGGAAACGGAATTAAATTTACAAATGGTTTAAAAATACAATTTGATAATACTGTTGTTCCGTCGACCTATGCAAATAATGTTTACATTGTTGAAGGAGTCGGGGTCGGGATACAGCTGGTCAATGCAGGCACGCTGATTGTACCAGAAGCCTATGCAATAGAAGACCTATTAGGAACACCTGATTATATAACTATCAATAGATCAAGCCAGGACCTAAATGCATGGTCTAGAAGCAATCGTTGGTTCCATTCAGACCTGCTTAAATTGGCAGGCGAATATAACAACGACCCAACACTACTATTGACCACGGCCCAACGAGCTGTTCGTCCAATCATTGAGTTTGAGCCAGGGCTTTATTTACAGAACTACGGGCAAACAGCAAAAGCACCAGTGGACATACTAGACTTTAGTGTGACTGATGCATTTAGCCAAGTTGAAGGTAAATCTAGCTATGTAATTCAATTGCCTAACAACGTGTCACGTGAACTAACATCGGGTACTAGAATTATTTTTGGTGCCGACCATGATCCAGTGGTTCAATCACAAATTTATCGAGTGGAATTTATTACCATTGAAACAGGTACACAGATCCATTTGGTTAGCCAATCTACAAGTATTTTACCTACCTACGCCGTAAACGATGTGTCAATTTTAGAAAATGTAACAGTTGCTTTTGTTGGCGGAAACCCAACGGTACCTGCGAGTGCAAATGTTACGGTAGACAGCGTCACCGGAACAATCAGTGACATTCAATTCAGTGACTATGGCTATGGATATCTTGGCAAGCCAAATGTGGTTTTTGTAGGTGGCGGTAACGGAACCGGTGCAGAGCTAGACCTAACAGTACAAAATGGAACCATTGTTGGATATAGTCTTGTATCCGGGGGTTATGGATATGCTACTGCACCATTGTATGGTTTTATTCCTTCAGTTGCGTTCAGTAGACCATCTCCTGGACTAGAAACAGTACAGGCCACTGGTACGGTAATACTAGAGCCAACCAGCGTTGCCAACGTTGGAGTACAATATGGTGGTCTGAATTATATTGCAGATCCCTACTTTGAAATTGGCTCGGATTATACAACACAGGCAACAGTTCAATCGGTCTATTCTAAATACAACTATGTTGACTATATTAGAATAAACGATCCGGGCGACTTGTCAGGCGGTGTTTTAATATTAGAAACAGTTTTAAGCGCACCAGAAACAAATATTTCAAATGTTAATGTTGCAATATCCAGTTCCACTGTTCTTCCGGTTGACAGTAGCTTTGACTTCTTGCAAAGCCTGGTAACATCCAGTACCAATGTTTCGGTCGCATCAGACTATCTTGTATTTGCTCCAGGTATAACCGGCGGAACAACAGTTACTAATCCAAACATTGCAATCATGACTGGATATCTGTCAGCATCAACAATGACAGTGTCCAACATACAAGGCAACATTTCTGTAGGTATGTCTGTTATTGGCAGTGGTGTTGCTGGCGGAACAAAAGTAACATCACTGAATACAGCAACATTCAATGCGTTCTTGACCAACTTCTCATCTAATTCCGCGTCGATACTAACGGTAAAAACACTACTGACTGGGTATATTGGAATTGGTACCCAATTATCAGCAACCGGACTAACTGTGTTATCTGGAGGCACGTCAGTTTCATTGCCAGCTGGAACATATATCACTGGACAGCTCACCGGAACCAGTGGCAGTACTGGCAAGTATACTATTTCTACATACACTACCTATGCATTTGGCGATCCAAACGCACAAACACCAATTACCTTTACCGGAATCGGCGGCACAGGCCAATATGGAATTAGCATCATGCAGGCACTAGGAACCAGTGTAGCACCAGTAGCATTAGGAGCAACATTTAATGCTATCAATGTCAGCAATTCTGTATCGACGAGTATTCCAATTGGTCAAAAATTAATATTTAAACCAGTGATAAACTCACTGGTGACAGCAACAGAATCCTATGCTAATACCGTGGTATTCCAGAGTAATATTGTACAGGTATCTAGCGCACTAGGACTTGGTATTAATTGGCAGGTATTTGGCGAAGGTGTCCCATTGGGAACAACAGTTGATAATTTTAATGTTTCTAACAATACAGTTACACTAAGTGAACCGTCCTTCTTAAAGAACGGTCGCTCAATTTCGTTTAAGCCAGTTGGAGACACAGCAACGGTAATCGCAACATCAAGATTTAGCGATATAATCAAAGTTGATAATGCCAGCGCGGCCACTGCCAATATGTACATCACTGGTGGCGCTCCAGGAATCAATATTTTAAGTATGGTAGTGGCAACAGCAAGTGCATATCCTATTACAATTACTACCACTACTCCGGTATCGTTCATAACAGGCGATAGCATTATAATCCGAGGAGTCACTGGAGCAACAGAACTGAACGATAACACATACTATGTTTCAGTTGATTCATCGGGTACAATATTAACGTTATATTCAGATTCTGCATTTAATTACCCACTGGATGGACGTAACTATCAGGCCTACACCGGCGGTGGTACGGTTTCGGGGTACACCATTGGGTATGGTGTAAAAGTTAAACAAATCTTAGATTCTAATACTATACAACTTGACACCGAAGTTAGTGTACAGGCCGGTACAGTCCTGGCTTTTATTGGAATTACAGCAACAGCAGTAACCAGCTATACCAGTGCTATTGGGGCATTTGCAGTAACTATCATTGACCCAGGCGCCGGATACAAAACCACTCCTGCGGTAACATTTGTTTATAATGTTCCGCCACTAACTCCAATTGATGCAACCGCAGTTTTAAATGATAATGTTCTTGCTTTCTTAAAGATTGTAGATGGTGGGCAAGGATACCAGGTTTCAAAACCAACGGTATTGGCTCCTTACGCCAATACAAATTCGGTTGTGGCCACGGTAATAAGCCAAGTAACGGCGCAAACATCTGAGGCCAGTCCATATGGAGTATCCAACACACTGATATTTGAAAACGCTGATACGGTGAAGTATGTGCGTCCAGGATGGTTAGTATTTTTAACAGTTGAACAAAATCAACAAAAAGTTTATACCGACTTCAGTCGTGTACCCTATGTTAGTGCTTCCACTACCGGACCAGGGTATATCGGGCCAGGCAACACCTATATATCTTATATGGACGTGGCATTGACCACTGCAAACATACTAACAGTAGTATCGGTAAGTGAAAATACAGTTGTGTTGTCAGGGTTGATTAATGCTCTCGATGCAGACAACCAGCCTGTTGATTTACCAGTTAGCAGTAGAATATTCTTCAGCGCAAAGAACAGATTCTTCACCGAAGGCATCACTGCTGACGGAGTTCCGTTAGGTGAGGAGAAGAAAAACTACCTGGTAGAAATTCCGGTAATTGGAGCAACTACAATTTATCTTGACAATGTTGCAAATCTACAAACTGGTATGATCGTTTCTTCCTTAGAAATAGCATTACCGATTAACCTATCAATTGTCAGCGTCAACTATGTTAACAATAACATTATTGTCAGTGATAGTGTTAGCATCCCATTAGGAACTGCGCTGAATGTAACCACAGTTGCTGATACCGTTGCATTTTTAAACTCAGCAAAAGTATTAGGAATACAAATTAATAATCCAGGTGCTGGATATACATCAGCACCGGTTGTAACGATCCAATCATCTATTCCTCCTGTACAAAAAATAGCATCTTGCGTTGGTGGAACTCGATTGGTTGTTGACAGT
>Ga0114962_10002994_pt1 | contig 13826 bp, 9 predicted proteins | sample C_130820_MF_Meta_FD_87017 | JGI IMG/M metagenome (GOLD analysis project Ga0114962, IMG submission 87017) | Freshwater microbial communities from Lake Croche, Canada to study carbon cycling - C_130820_MF_MetaG | ecosystem: Environmental > Aquatic > Freshwater > Lake | place: Lake Croche, Canada... | reverse complement strand
TTCTTGCTAATCACTTTCTTTATGTTAACGACTACGTTAGCTAAACCCGTGACCATGCAATTAAACATGCCTGACAAGACGGATACAAAGGAAACGTCACCAGTTAAATTATCTGAGACCTTAACGGTTATGCCAGATGAGTTTAAGGTGTATTATTACCAAGGTATCCCGACTGAAGCAGGTACTAAACTAGAGGCGACTGATTATTCTGAAACAGGAATTCGTAAGGTGATTGCGGATTTGAAGAAGAAAATCGGGAACAATTTTACGCTCGTTATTAAACCAACGAAAAAAGCTAAATACCGTAATATGGTCGATATGCTTGATGAATGTGCGATTACTGGAAATAAGCGTTATGCCTTATTACAGATTGATCCAGCTTCGGAGGATTTAATTAAACGTTCGGGTAAATAAAATGGCGATAGCCTAATAATAAATTTTTAAATTAAGAAATACTATGTCACAAGTAATAAGCCAAGATGCTACATTGGATGACATTATCTTTAGAGAGAAGAACCGAGAATTTGGTGCTTTCTTGCTAAGGACTACCTATCCAAAGGTTATCAAACGGTCGGTATTACTAGGCTCTGCTCTTTTCGTTGGCGCATTGTTGATTGCAGCATTCTGGAAACAGTTGACGGCAAACCTCACTACCAAAGAAGAAATCACAGCTGAAGTAATGAAATTAGATGCGCCACCTCCCCCTAAAAAGGTAGAGTTGCCACCGCCGCCACCGCCGCCACCACCCAAAGAACTCCCTAAGGTAACAACGACTAAGTTTTTACCTCCTGAGATTAAGCATGATGAAGAGGTTACAAAGCCTGAGCCGCCACCAGAGGAGGTAAAAGGAAATACGGCTTCTGAAACCGTGAAAGGTGAAACGGAAAATTTCGAACCACCTGTTGATCCAGATGCAAAAGGTTCAGCTCCCGTAGAGCCACCTAAGCCTGCAGAAGATGAAATCTTTACTGCGGTGGAACAACAAGCTGAATTCCCTGGTGGACCTCGTGCCTTTGGTGCGTTCCTTCAGAGAAATTTAAAATACCCATCAGCTGCTCAGCGTGCAAACGTAGGCGGTAAAGTGTATGTTCAGTTCGTTGTTAATACGGACGGTACCATTCAAGATGTTCAGGTTTTAAAATCAGTTGGATTTGGTTGCGATGAGGAAGCGATTCGCGTGATTAAATCAGTACCTAAGTGGAATCCAGGCAAGCAGTCTGGCCGTGCAGTACGTTCAAGATTTACTCAGCCAATTACCTTCGTTTTATCTGAATAAGATTTAATATGTTTCTTTCAGACCTGCTAAATTTGTTTTTGGCAGGTCTGATTTTTTTAAAATTAAGGATGAAATTGTCAGCTGCAGAAATTATTAATGTGTTATTTCGAATCATCGCTGCCCTTGCTTATTGTTTGCTAGGTGCTTATGTGGCGTTTTGGTTGGAAGCCCAACTCGGTTTTTGGTTTGAGGTGTCTATTAATGTTTACCTTGGATTATTATTTTTGGCCTATGGACTTTTTCGATTTTGGCGTGCATATTTGTATTATAAAGAATTAAATGAAGATGAATATGGCGAATACGGCTCGTAATTTAAGTGGAGTGTTTTTACTCTCTTGCACTTTATTTTCATGTTCTTTATTTTCTAAAAAAGATGAAATTAAAGATGGTCCTGCACAGGGAGAGATTACAATCGCTGTTGATGAGTCTTTTCAGCCTTTATTGAAATCTGAAAAAACAGCTTTTGAGAATAATTATCATTTTGCTCGTATTAATTTGAAGTTTACTCCTGAAAATGAAGCAGTAGCTGATTTGCTGAATGAAAAAGTTCGATCTATTGTAGTTTCCAGAGACCTTACCTCGAAAGAAAAGGAAATTTTTACCCGTGAAAAAATAACCTACCGTAGTTTTCCTTTTGCGGCAGATGGAATTGCGCTTTTAACTAATAAGCAAAATACGGATACCTTACTAAGTTTGCCTTTATTGAAAGACTTATTGCAAGGAAAGATTTCCAATTGGAATAAATTAGGAGCCCATTCCGTTTCCGGGGAAATTTTATTGGTAGTGGATAAAGCAAATTCTAGCAACATTAAATTTTTAATCGACAAATTAGGTATTCCTGCAACCCAAAAATTAGCTGTCTTTGCAGCTGGTTCTAACCCATCTGTTATTGAATATGTTAAAAATCACACGAATGCGTTGGGTATCATTGGGTCAAATTGGATTAGTGATGGAGATAATCCCACTTCTTTAGGATTTATTAAGTCCGTCCATGTGATGTCAGTCGCTGAAAAAGAAGGATTGGCTAAGGACAAGTATTTACAACCTTTTGGATACAATTTAGCCTTAAAAACATATCCTTTACGTAGAGAAATTAAAATGATTTTGAAGGAATCACATTTAGGTTTAGGAACGGGTTTTGTTAATTATGTTTGTGGGGAGATGGGCCAACTTATTGTTTTAAAAGCTGGCTTGATTCCTTTGACCCGACCTATCACGATTAGAACGTATCAAATCAACCAATAAGAAAGAATTTGTTTGCTTAATTGACAAAATCTAAATTTTTATAATTAATTTTGTCATTCGATTTTAATAAAACTTTTAGCTTATATTATTGAACATTTTAATGTTCTAATCCGTAGAAAAATTATTTTAGCAAAAAATTAAAATTTACAATGATGAAATTTAAATCATGGGTATTGGGTGTAAGTTTATTGATATCCAACGTAGCATTTAGCCAAACAGTACAAGACGGTTTTCGTTTTTTAGATCGACATCAGCCAAGTAGGGCTAAACAAGTTTTTGAAGGACTTGTGGCCACTGCTCCTACTGGAGATAATTATTTCAATTTAGGTTTATATTACTTGAATTTACGTGATTGGGATAATGCCAAATCTACTTTTGAAAAGGGGAAAGCAGCGGATCCTAAAAACCCTTTAAATCAAGTCGGCTTAGCCTCTATTTTAGTTGGTCAAAATAATGTTTCGGCAGCTAAAGTGGAATTTGACAAAATTATTGCAGACACAAAATCAAAGAATATTGATGTTTTATATCGTATTGCTGAGGCTTATTCCATGTATTATATTTTAGGAAAAGAGGAAAGCTTTAACGCCAATAACAATGATCCAGGTGAAGCTATACGTTTAATTGACGTTATTCAAGAGCGTATGTTAAAGGATAAAAAATTGCCATCTCCTGAGCATTACATTGTTAAAGGAGATGCTTATTTAATTAAAAATGATGGAGGAAATGCGGTGACAGCTTATGAAGCGGCTATTGCACAAGATCCACGTAACGTAAAAGCAAAGGTCAAAATTGGTATCGTTTATTTGAGAGGAAAAAATTATAAAGAAACCCAAGCACGATACAAGGAGGCTTTGGACTTAGATTCGAATTATGCTCCTGGTCATCGTCGTTATGGTGAGTACTTGATCATTGGTGGTCAGTATAAAAATGCTTCTCTTTATTTTAGAAAGTATATTGAAAAAGCGGAGGCCACTCCTGAGGTAACCATGGAAACGGCTAAATTGCTTTTCCTTTCTAAGGACTATGAAGGTGCGATGAAATACACGGATGAGGCTGATAAGCGTGGGGTGCGTGATAATGACATTTACCGTATGCGTGGGTATTCTCATGTTGAAATGGGTAATTTCCAACAAGGCATCGATAATTTAGATGGGATGGTTAAAAAAGGAGTTAAGCCATATTTTATGGATGATTTATATTTTGGTAAAGGATATCAGGGTTTAGGAAAGGATTCTTTAGCTATTGCTTACATGGAAAAGGCTGCACCTTTGGATACCAATAATAACGTTTACTCGTTGATACATGACATTAGATACAAACAAAAAAGATATTTTGATGCTTCTGTTGCTGGGAATAAATCAATTGATTGGAAAGTAAAAAGAGCTCAGACGGTAGTATCAGGCGATTATTTCAAAGTAGCTTTGGATTTATATTTGACAGCTGCTTACATCAACAAAGCTGATACGATAGGCCGTCCAGCCATGGCAATGCGCGCTGATTCTATGTTTGCCAAATCCATTTCAGTGAATGATAAATGGCCTCCATATTATATTTATCGTGCACGTGCCAACAACTTTATTGATTATGATGGAACGAAATGGTTAGGTGCTCCTTACTATGAAAAATTCATCGCGGTAGTGGATCAATTAAAAGCTGAAAAAAGTACGCAGTACAAAGAAGATAAGAATCAATTATTTGAGGCTTATAAGTTTTTAGGAGGATACCATTTGTCTGTGACAAAGGATGAGGCTAAAGTGAAAGATTTGTTCACAAAAGCGCAGGAAATTAAAGCAGATGATCCTGATATAAAAGCCTATTTTAATCCGGCACCAGCAGCTGCCCCGGGCGCTGTTGCTCCCAAGAAATAAGATTAAAGCTGCTCATTGAGCAGCTTTTTTTCATCATAAAGAATATTATTTATGTCTTACGCATTAATTACCGGAGCTAGTAAAGGGATTGGAAAAGAAATCGCCAATGAATTGGCTTCGCGTGGGTATGATTTATTTATAGTGGCTCGGAATTCCTATGAACTCCAACAAGTTAAAGAGACGATAGAAAAAAAATATGCCATTACGGTTGAATACCTAGTTGCAGATTTAAGTGTTCAAGGGTCGGTGGCTCGTATATACCAGTGGGTTCTGGAAAAGCAAGTTGACTTACGAATTCTTGTCAATAACGCAGGTTATGGTTTAGTGGGGGAATTTGAATCGTATTCCTTTGTTGAAAACCAACAAATGATGCAAGTAAATATGAATGCATTGGTTGAATCCTGTCATTCATTTTATCCCATGTTAACAGGAAAAGGGCAGGCTTATGTGCTGAATATTGCTAGTTCATCTGCTTATCAAGCAATCCCGTTGATGTGTTTATATGCTGCATCTAAGGCATTTGTTTTACATTTTTCTCGTGGTTTGTTTCATGAATGGAAAGAAAAAGGAATTTCAGTGACGGCTGTCAGTCCGGGTGCCACGACAAGTTCATTTAATGATCGGGCAAATTTACCAGCTAAAGCAAGAAATGCAGCTAAAAAGGTGACTATGACTGCTGAGTCTGTGGCTAAAATTGCGGTCGATGGGATGTTTGCAAAAAATCCTGAAGTTATCACTGGTTTTATAAATAAGTTAGGCGCATTTTTAGCTTGGCTTGCTCCTAAATCAATTAGCGAAAAAGTAGCCAAGGGGATATACGAATAGGTATTGCCTATGGAAATTATAAGGTTTTCGCATTTTACTCAGTTTATAGGTCAATGGCATCCTCTATTGATTCATTTTCCCATTGGAATTCTTCTAATGGCTGTGGCTTTACAATTTTTTCAAATTTTTTCAAAAAAGGATTTTGATGCGTCCATTTCTATCCTTGTATTGCTTGGCAGTATTTTCGCAGGCCTTTCTTGTCTAGCTGGTTGGCTTTTAGCTTCAACCGGTGATTATAACGATGAGATTGTTTTTTTTCACCGTTGGTCAGGAATTTCTACCTTTATCCTTGCCCTCGCTTCCTATTTTTGGATTCGCTATCGGAATTATCTTTTCGGGGTTTTATTGATTTTAATTATTTTGACTGGGCATTATGGATCCATTTTAACGTATGGAGAAGGATACTTTTTAAAGCCGAAGTTAGATTCTACAGACATCATCACAGCGAAAAATAGGAGTTTGTTAAAAACAGAAAAACCCAAAGGAGAAACAATTACCTCCTACTATCCTTATGAGGATCAAATTGTCCCTATTTTAAAGACAAAGTGCTACTCATGCCATTCTACTCAAAAAATGAAGGGAAGGCTTCGTTTAGACTCTGAATTTTTTATTCGTAAGGGTGGTAAAAATGGCCGCATTTTGATACCAGGAAATTCCTTGAAAAGTCATTTATATACTTATTTAATTAAACCTGAGGATGATGATCTTCATATGCCGCCAACAGGCAAAAGGCAATTGACTTTGTTGGAAATACAATTAATAGAGCAATGGATTTCAACGGGCGCCCCATTTGGGGAAGTTGAGCAAAAAATGGTTTTGCAAGCTAATGAGGTAAGCCAAATGGCTGTTGATTTACCCCATTCAGATCTGGTCCTTGTGGATTATCCAATGGATATAGAACCGCTTAACCCAACTGAAAATTTACTTTTAGATAAGTTGAAAGACGCAAAAATTAGTATCGTATATTCAGGGGCAAAAAATCAATGGGTCAGCTTAAATTTTATTAATGTCAAATCTGATTTTAATGCTTTGTTGGCCCAATCGAAATCTATTAAAACCCATGTGACTGAATTGAAATTAAATAATTCTGACCCAATTGATTTTTCCGCACTTCGAGATTTTCCAAACTTAAGAATTTTAAATTTAGGTCACACGAATTTACACGATATTGATTTGGTGAATTTGCAAGACTTAGACCAACTCGAACAATTGAATCTTTATGGGACCAAGATTACGGATGCGGGTTTAATGAAGTTGGCGGAGTGTCAACGTTTAAAAGTTTTATATCTTTGGGACACCAAGGTTTCTGAAAGTGGAATAAACGAGTTAAAAAAGAAGAGACCTAAATTAAAGATTGAATCGGGCCAATTTACTTTTAAATTAGCAGATACAATTTTACCTAAACGTCTAGATTCAAATAAATGAAGCTTCCATTAGTACAAATTTTATGTGCTTGTTTATTCTTGTCTTTTGGCTTCAAGGAAAAAGATAGTATGCCCAAAGAGGTGGCGTTGGAATTGAAAAATTTGCCTAACGAAATTGACTTTAATATTCACGTCAAGCCTATTTTGTCTGACAAATGTTTTGCATGTCATGGGCCAGATAAAGCCAAACAGAAGGCTGGATTGCGCTTAGATTTACCTGAAGGTGCATTTTCAGTTTTGCCTGAAAGCCCTGGTAAATTTGCGATTGTGCCTGGAAATCTTGGGAAAAGTGAACTAGTTCAGCGAATCTTATCGGTAGATCCTAGCTATAAAATGCCATCTCCTAAATCTCATTTGGAGTTAAGTTCTAAGGAAAAGGCGGTACTGATTAAATGGATTCAAAAGGGTGCGGAATATAAACCACATTGGGCTTTTGTGGCGCCTGTTAAGAAAGAAATTCCTGTTTCTACGAATGAAAATAACCCGATTGACTATTTCATTTCAAATGCGCTGGCTTCTAAAAATTTAAAATTAAGCGGACCCGCTTCTCGGAATTTTCTATTAAGGCGTTTGTCTTTTGACTTAACGGGCTTGCCACCTACGGTTGACGAGATCGAATTTTTCAAAAATGACATGCGTCCTAATGCGTATGAGTTACAAGTAGATCGACTTTTAGCATCTCCTCATTTGGGTGAAAAGTTGGCTGCTGAATGGCTTGACTTAGCTCGATTTGCAGATTCTCATGGCTATACCATTGACCGAATTAGAGACATGTCACCCTATCGAGATTGGGTGATTCAAGCTTTTAATAAAAACATGCCCTATGATCAATTTATTCATTGGCAGTTGGCCGGCGACCTAATGCCCAATCCCACAAAGGACATGCGGATTGCGACAGCATTTAATCGAAACCATCAGCAAAATACGGAAGGGGGAATCGTAGAAGAGGAGTTTCAAACGGAATATGTAATGGATCGTGCAAACACTTTTGGAGATGCTTTTTTAGCTTTGACGACGGGTTGTGCTAGGTGCCACGATCATAAATATGATCCTATTTCTCAGAAAAATTATTACCAGTTGTTTAGCTTTTTTAATAATGTAAAGGAAGCAGGCCAAATTTCATACAATGATGATATGCCGACGCCTACGATGTTATTGCCCACGGATAAGCAGCAGGCCATCATGGATTTTATTCAAACTAAAATTAAAACGACGGAGGAAAAATTGCAGCAGGTAAAACCGTCAGGCTTTGAGACATGGTCAAAAGGGGAAGGCCCTATTTTATTGAAAAAGCAAAATATTCCACAAAATGGATTAGTCGCTCATTATGATTTTGAGTCTACCTTGACCAACTTAAAAAATGAGAAGGAAATAGGGGTATTGAAGCATGAGTCCGGGAAAACGGGGGATGTTCCTCAGTTTTTGGAGGGTCACTTTGGGAAGGGGTTGGCCTTTGACGGGGATGTATATTGTGACTTTAACCGGGTGGGGGTATTTCGAAAATCAGAACCTTTTTCGATTGGAATCTGGGTCAATATTCCGAAAAATTTAAAGGAAGGTGTGATTTTTCATAAAAGTAATGCAGAGCGTTTGTATAATTTCAAAGGCTTCCATGTATATCTAAAAAATAATTCTTTGGAAGTTATGATGGCGCACTCGGCTCCATCCAATGCCATTACGAAAATGACTAAAAATGATATTCCAAGGGATCGCTGGGTTCAATTGACGCTTACCTATGATGGTTCCTCTCAAGCTAAGGGATTAAAATTATACATCGACGGGACCGAGCCTGACATGGAAACGACCATGGATCAATTATATAAGGATATTATTTTTTATCAAAAGCAAGAACCAGGTTTACAGATTGGCGGTTGGTGGCGTGGCCTAGGTTTTAAGGGAGGACGCGCAGATGATGTATTGGTGTATAACCGAGAATTAAGGCCGTATGAAGTTATGCTGATTGCACAAAAAAATTCATCTGAAAATATTTTTAAGGACCCAAATCATGTCTTTGATTATTATGTGACTAATGTAGATTCTTTGTATTTGAAGGTAAAAAATGAGTTAAAAAATTTACGAACAGCCTATTCAGATTCGACGGAATCGACTCAGGAGTTAATGGTCATGCAAGAAATGGCTAAACCTAAGAAGGCGCATATTTTATTAAGGGGTCAGTATGATGCACCCGGGGATGAAGTATTTCCCAATACCCCAGAAAAAATATTTCCATACCCTTCAAATTTGCCAAAAAACCGATTGGGCTTAGCTATGTGGTTAACAGACAGTCGAAATCCTTTGACATCGCGGGTGGCGGTCAATCGAATTTGGCAAAATTTATTTGGAATCGGAATCGTAAAAACAGCGGAAGATTTTGGAAATCAAGGCGAAATGCCTTTTCATCCAGAATTATTAGATTGGTTGGCCGTCAATTTCAGGGAAACGGGTTGGGATGTTAAAAGATTAATTAAGTCGATGGTGATGTCGAAAACATACCAACAAGATTCTAAAGCTTCTCCTACATTAATGGAATTAGACCCCGAAAACCGGATGCTAGCGAGAGGTCCATCTGCGCGTTTGACCGCTGAAATGATTCGGGATAATGCGTTAGTAGCAAGTGAATTAATCAATCGCGAGGTGGGTGGGAAAAGCATGTATCCCTATCAGCCAGAGGGTTTATGGGAAATTAATAGCCATAAATATAAACAAGATACAACGCAGGCCATTTACAAGAGGAGTTTGTATGTCGTTGTTAAACGTTCAGTTCCCAATCCCATGATGTCGACTTTCGATGCCACATCTCGGAGCTCATGTTTGGTCAGGCGCCAAAAAACAAATACTCCTCTTCAGGCTTTAGTGGTTTTAAATGACCCTACATTCTTGGAGGCTTCTAAGCAGATGGGGCTAAGAATGTCAAAACAAAGCAATTTAAATGCAGCCATTAAAGATGCTTATTTACGCTTAACAGGTCGAGATCCTCAAGAAAGGGAAGTTGATATTTTAGTTCAATTACAAAAAATGGAATGGGCCAAATTTCAAAAGAGCACAGATAAGACGAAAGGTTGGCTTTCGGCGGGAATGTCAAAACTAGATGTAAAAGAAGTGGATAAACCTTTTGTCGCTTCCTTAGCTGTGGTAGCAAATGCCATCATGAATTCGGACGCTACGATTACGAAAAGATAAGAAAATGGGACATCACCACGAGGACAACTTTCGAATAAACCATCCAGATTTCCATCGCTTGGATCAGGGCTTTGACCGAAGAAATTTTCTTCAAAAGACCGCTATGGGTTTAGGTGCGGCCGCATTACAAGTGTTATTGGGTGGCCAATCATTGCAAGCAAAATCCATACAAGATCAGATATTAGAAGCGCTACCTAAGATTGTACCTAAAGCGAAGCGAGTAGTTTACCTTTTTATGAGTGGTGGGCCGTCCCAATTTGAGACGTGGGACTATAAACCTAATTTGAAAAATATGTTTGGCCAAGGCCTCCCAGATTCCGTTCGCAAGGGACAAAGGCTGACGGGGATGAGTGCAAACCAAGCAGTTTTACCTGTTGTTCCCTCCCTGTATAATTTCAAACAATATGGGGAGAACCGAACTTGGGTGAGTGAATTATTACCTTATACGGCTCAGGTGGCAGATGAATTGTGTGTGATCAAATCGATGTATACCGAGCAGATTAACCATGATCCTGCGATTACCTTTTTTCAAACAGGACATCAGTTGCCAGGTAGGCCATCGATAGGTTCTTGGTTGAGTTATGGTTTAGGTAGTGAAAATCAGAATTTACCAGCTTTTATTGTGATGGTTTCTAAAAACGCTTCTAAGGATCAGCCGCTTTATTCACGATTATGGGGAAATGGTTTTTTGCCTTCCGAGCATCAAGGAGTGCAGTTTAGGTCAAGCAAGGATCCCGTTTTGTATTTGAATAATCCAGAAGGTTATGACGGAAACGACCGTAGAGAAATGTTGGATTACCTGAGTAAATTAAACCAATTGCAAAACCAATCGTGGGGAGATCCAGAAGTTGATGCCAGAATTTCTCAATATGAAATGGCCTTTCGCATGCAGACATCGGTTCCTGAAGTGATGGATGTGAGCACTGAATCAGATGAGGTTTTTGATCTTTATGGTCCGGGAAGCAGGGATAAAGGTACATTTGCGGCCAATTGTTTGTTGGCCCGAAAATTATTGGAAAAAGATGTACGTTTTGTCCAACTATACCATCAAGGCTGGGATCACCATGATGCGCTACCTAAAAATATAATAACACAATGTAAACAGACGGATCAAGCGACCGCTGCTTTGATCCAAGATTTAAAAAGAAGGGGCATGTTAGAAGATACTTTGGTAGTTTGGGGAGGCGAGTTTGGCCGGACTGTTTACTCCCAAGGCAAACTTTCAGCGAATGGCTATGGGAGAGATCATCATCCTAAATGCTTTAGTATGTGGATGGCTGGTGCTGGGGTAAAACCAGGTAGCTATGGAGAAACAGATGATTTTAGTTATAATATTTCGAAAGATCCCGTGCACGTGCACGATTTTCATGCCACGATGTTACATCTTTTAGGAATCAACCATGAGGAATTAATTTTCAAATCTCAAGGAAGAAGGTTTAGGTTGACAGATGTGCATGGAAAAGTAGTTAAAGGCTTATTGTCCTGATGAATTTATTGATCTATAATCAGTAATTTGTCCATAATGACGTTTTCTGAGATCAATTTAATAATATATTGCCCATTGGGAATCGATTGAATTTTAATTTTTATTGCGGCTTTCGAATTTCCGATAGCCCATGTTCCTAAAATAATTCCTCTTAAATCAGCTAACAGGATTTGGCCTTTTCCCATTTCTTTTAGAATTTCAATAGTTAGGAGATTCCCGATCATCGGATTGGGATAAATCGAAAAACCATTAAAGTTTTCGGGAATATTGAAAACAACTTTTTGAAATTCAGAGTAACATGAAAGCAGGGGATTGGTGGCTAAATCAAAATTTCGCTTAGCTCTAACCTGATGCAAGCCATTAACCACCATTTTTAAAATCGCATTGGTATCTATCATTTTTAATGGCCCCACAATCCATTGGTAACTATCAACCACATCAAAATTTCGGGCTTTAATAAAAAAAGTACCATTTTTTTCTAAAATAGGCAATAGAGGTAAGACACGCCCATATATGAACTCATCGATACTGGGAATGGACCAGCATCCAAATTCATTTTTAGTTTTTAAGCGGTAAGTCCCGGACTGATTGACCTTGATTGAATCCGTGATTTCCCCCGTATTCCAAAGGTATCCAAATGCTTGACTGGTCTTAATCGTAACAAAATCTCCTAAACAAAATTGATTCGATGGGAACGATTTGGTGACAGGTTGTTTTTCGACAGGAAAATAAAAACTGGAGACTGAGTCGCTCGGTGGGGACCAACAATCCACCGTGTCTTGAATTATGACAGTATAGGTTTGTGGTTTTTTAGAATAAATAAATGATTTAGTTTCTGAATTAGACCATTTCCATGATTTTGCATTTTTTGTGGTCTGTAATAAGGTAGAATCACCACGGCAAAATCCTGCGTTTCTAAGGGTCACTATGTGTGGCTTTTCAGGAGTGGAATGAATACGAATTTTAAGGGGAATGGACCATTCTGACCAGCATTTTCCATCCATTGTTATTTTAGCTTTGAATAATTCCACACCCGCTTTTTTTCCGAAAAATGGTAAAATCTTTGTTGTTTCACCCATTACCCATAAATATTTATTCGCATCTTCTTTGATGGAAATTAGCAAAGAGTCATTTTGACAAATCGCATCTTTTAAACTTAATAGGCGCGGAGGTTCTGGAGTTTGGTGAATTTCCACATTTATCTTTTCAGTCCGATAAAAACATCCTGATTTATGGATGATGGCTTGGTAAGTCCCGGCACTTGCGATTTCTTTGATGATTGGATTTTCACTATAGCTGTGGCCCTCTTTTTCCCATACAATAAATTGCGAATCGGATGAAAAATTTAGTTTGATCTCTATGAGTTCATTTTCGCACGCGAATGGGCCAAAACTCGATTCTATTTTGGACGCGGGTCTTTTTAAACCAGGTAAAACAACTAATAATGGATCTGCAAATTCACCCTCACAGATTACATTTAATTTGGTTTCATTTGGACTGAAAACCAACAAATCTGCATCAGGTGACCTGTAATCAACACCCCCATGTAAATTATCATATCTTAGCGGTACTGGACATCCTTCCACATGCAATAGATATGATTCTTCTTGGCACATTAATTGAGTCGAGTAACGTAGGATTAATTTTATTTTAGGGGGAATTACTTCTATTATTTCTGGTGGATCTGGTTCATTTTGTTGTGATGGATTTGTGCCATTAAAATCATGAGGTTCCTCGACAGGCTTCTGAGGTATTCCTGGATTATCTGTAGGTAAAATAATTGGGGTAGTACCCGGTGTTGGAACAACAATGGCTGGAATTATCGGATTGCTCGATACCGGGATCGTTGGCACGCTAGGTGTTATGGGCGGAATGATGGCTGGACTTACCGGATTGCTCAATTCAGGGATCGTTGGCACGCTAGGTGTTATAGGCGGAATGATGGCTGGACTTACCGGATTGCTCGATCCAGGGATCGTTGGCACGCTAGGTATTATGGGCGGAATGATGGCTGGACTTACTGGATTGCTCGATACCGGGATCGTTGGCACGCTAGGTATTATGGGCGGAATGATGGCTGGACTTACCGGATTACTCAATTCAGGGATCGTTGGCACGCTAGGTATTATGGGCGGAATGATGGCTGGAACACTGACCCGGATGGCAGTTTTTGGACTTTCGCAATTGTTGACTTTTTGGGAGACCCAACGAACCAATTCAATTGCTGAGGAACCAGAATTTATAGGAATGGGTACCGTTATAGTAGCTGCCGTACTGATTGCTTTTATATCATTTTCGCTTAAGTACCAGATATTATTTGTACCCCCTGTCGCCTTGAAAATGATGCTACTTTCTAGTAGGATGGCTGTTGGCGTACCGGCATTGCTAGGCGCGGCGGGAATATTGAATGCTTGGGCGGATGTACCTAATGAAGGTAAACTTTCGCAACCTAATTTTAGACAAGTCGCTTTATAAATTTTGGGATTTAGATCTGTTTGAGTGACAATAATTTTATCTCGTTT
>Ga0114962_10002992_pt1 | contig 13830 bp, 10 predicted proteins | sample C_130820_MF_Meta_FD_87017 | JGI IMG/M metagenome (GOLD analysis project Ga0114962, IMG submission 87017) | Freshwater microbial communities from Lake Croche, Canada to study carbon cycling - C_130820_MF_MetaG | ecosystem: Environmental > Aquatic > Freshwater > Lake | place: Lake Croche, Canada... | reverse complement strand
CTTGCCTGCGGTCACTTCTTGCGGGTGGGGCCAAGGAAATTGCCGTCGTGGCGAACTACTCTGCCGATGAGACCGCAGCCGTGGTCGCTGAAGCCGAACTCGAAGCCACCATTGTTGATCCCAAGGCAAACCTTGGCTATGGCACTGGTGCCAATCGCGGGGTCGCTGCGCTGGGAGCAAGTGACTATGTCTTGGTTGCTAATCCCGATCTTGAACTTCATGATGGAGCGCTTGCGGCCATGGTGCATGCACTCGAGCTGAATCCCAGTTGGGCGCTGGTAGGTCCCAGCATCCTTGATAGTTCAGGTAAGCGTTATCCCTCGGTGCGTCGATTCCCCTCGATGATTGATGCTGCAGGCCACGCCGTGCTCAGTATCTTTAGCAACGACAACCCTTTCTCGCGTCGCTACCGCAGCCCAGCAGCAGCCGAAGGCGAAGAGACCGGCGTGGACTGGGTATCGGGGGCCTGCATGCTGATTCGCCGCGAGGCCTTTGCGGAGGTAGGCGGTTTTGACGAGCGTTATTTCATGTTCGCCGAGGACATGGATATCTGCTGGCGCCTCGGGAAGGCGGGCTGGCAGGTGGGCGTCGCCCCTTCAGCAGTAGTCACCCACGTTGAAGGGGTATCACGTCGCTCTCGCCCCTACGCCATGTTGCGCGCCCACCATCAGAGTGCATTGCGCTTTTTTATTACGACCCATCGTGGATGGCGGAGACTGTTCGTGCCCCTGGCGGCCCTCGCCCTCCTGCTCAGACTTGTTGCCACCTCGGCACGCGCAGCCTTAGGCGCTCGCTAAGGGCGCTGTGATCGCAAAGCTTTTCGCTTAGCTAGCTTCAGGGCCTAGATCACGCTGCGTTCGGTCCAGGTCCCGAAGACCTCACCGAGCGCGGTCATGACTTCGCCCACGGTGGCGCGAGCCCTTACCGCTTCAAGTGTGGCAGGCATCAGGTTCACCGATGCATCCTGCGCGTCACTGCGCAGGCTTGCGAGTGAGTGTTCGACGACCGCTTGGTCTCGATTGCTCAAGGTCGCCTCAAGGCGCTTGAGTTGGTCTCGTTCGACATCGGCTTCGATGTAGAGCGTCTCCAGACTTCCATCGTCGCCTTCAGTAAAACGGTTGACCCCGACGACGGTACGAGATCCCTTGTTGACCGCGCGCTCGTAAGCATGAGCGGCATCAGCAATCTCCCCTTGAAACCAACCTTCTTCGATGGCGGCCACGACGCCATCGAGCATGGAACCCTTCCCTAGTTCATCAAGGTGAGCAAAGACGACTTCCGCAGCCCGCGCTAATTCGTCGGTCAGCTCCTCAACAAAGATCGAACCACCAAGGGGATCAACAACTTGAGCAACGCCAGTTTCATAGGCGATCACCTGCTGGGTCCGCAAAGCAATACGTGCAGCCTTTTCACTCGGCAGAGCAAGGGCTTCATCGAAGGAGTCTGTGTGCAGACTTTGGGTTCCGCCGAGCACTCCAGCGAGGGCTTCTATGGCCACGCGCGCGATGTTGACCTCTGGTTGCTGGGCCGTGAGTGACACCCCAGCCGTTTGGGTGTGGAAACGCAGTTGCCAAGAGCGTGGGTCCTTGGCTCCATAACGTTCCTTCATCCATCGCGCCCAAAGCACCCGCGCCGCGCGGAACTTAGCGATCTCTTCAAAGAAGTCAATGTGGGCGTTGAAGAAGAAGGAAAGCCTGGGGGCGAATTCGTCCACGTCGAGTCCGGCAGCCATGGCGGCTTCTACGTAAGCAAAACCATTGGCAAGAGTGAAGGCAAGTTCTTGGGTGGCGGTCGATCCGGCTTCACGAATGTGATAGCCGGAGATCGAAAGCGGGTGGAAGCGCGGCATCTGCGTGCTGGTGAAGGCCATGAGGTCAGTAACAAGACGCAGTGAGGGTCGTGGGGGAAAGACGTATTCTTTCTGGGCCTGGTACTCCTTCAAGATGTCGTTTTGCAGGGTGCCACTGAGTTTGGCCCTCGGCGTGCCATTGGCCTCGGCTACGGCGATGTACATGGCCATGATGGGCATGGCGGGGGAGTTAATCGTCATCGAGGTGCTCACTGCGCCGAGATCAATGCCATCAAAAAGGACTTGGACATCGTCGATGCTGTCCACCGCGACGCCGGCCTTGCCGACCTCACCGAGGGCGAGGGCATCATTGGAGTCCCGGCCGAGCAGGGTGGGCAAGTCGAAGGCCACGGAGAGGCCCGTTCCTCCGTTGGCCAAGATGTCGTGAAAGCGGGCGTTGGTGTCCTTGGGGGTGCCAAAGCCAGCGAACATGCGCATGGTCCAGAGCTTGCCTCGGTACATCGAGGCGTGGAGACCTCGCCTATAGGGGTAGTCACCAGCCGAACCCCATTGTTCATCGCCGTAGGAGCCCTGAAGACTTAAGCCAGAGAGTGTTTCGTGGGGTTCAAGTTCGCTAGCCATCAGGCGCAACCCTAGGCGTGGAGCAGGGGCCCTGTCTGGAGGACAATTCGCCCTCTTCCCGCCCTTCATGACCGAGATCTAGGCTGGCTGGGTTACAGGTGTAGCGCGGGTCTGTGGTTGCAAGTCGATGCCAGTCGCAGGCGAAACGACCCACGTAAGGCGACCTTGGTCGCTGAGCATGGTGCGGCTTAGGAGTAAGCCCTGCCGGTGGCAATCACGACTGTCGTGGTGGCATCGAGATGGGGGGAAGCGGAACTTCCCGGGAGCGTGGGGCCTTTGGGCCACCGGGCCCGGGCCGTCAGCCCTGCAGCAGGCGAGTGTGGGGTCAAAGACCAGGTCAGCCGCGCTGCACCTGTGACAGCCTCGCTAGGGCCTTGGGGATGGTTCCCGGTAGGCTGGTCAAGTTATGAGCGTCTTTTCTAAACTGCTACGAGCTGGTGAAGGCAAGAAACTTCGACGCCTTGAAGAAATTGTGCCCCTGATTGGCGCGCTCGAAGCGGAGTACGAGACGCTCTCAGACGCCGAACTTGCTCATAAAACCATTGAGTTTCGTGCCCGCCTTGCGGATGGCGAGAGCCTTGAAGACCTCCTCGTTGAGGCTTTTGCCGTAGTCCGTGAAGCAGCCTGGCGCGTGCTGGGTCAGCGTCACTACGACGTGCAACTCATGGGCGGCATGGCCCTGCACTTTGGCTGGATCGCGGAAATGAAGACCGGTGAAGGCAAGACCTTGGTATCCACCCTGCCGGTTTACCTCAACGCCCTTGCCGGCAATGGGGTGCATGTCGTGACCGTCAACGACTACCTCGCCACGCGAGACTCCGAATGGATGGGTCAGCTGCACCGCTTCTTAGGTCTCAGCGTGGGTCGCGTGGGTCCAGATATTTCAGATTCCGCGCAAAAGCGTGAGGCCTATTTGTCCGATGTCACCTATGGCACAAACACCGAGTTTGGCTTCGACTACCTGCGTGACAACATGGCGAGGTCACTTGACGAGATGGTTCAGCGTGGCCACCACTACGCCATTGTCGATGAAGTCGACTCCATCCTCATTGATGAGGCCAGAACTCCGCTCATCATCTCTCGACCTGCTGATGAGTCTCAGAAGCTCTATAACCAGTTCTCCACCATTGTGCGCAGTCTGAACCGCGATGAAGATTACGAAGTCGATGAAGAGAAGCGAACCGTCATCCCCTTGGAGTCAGGCATCAGCAAGGTGGAGCGTGCCATAGGTGTTGAGAATCTCTATGACGCCGTTTCGACCAACTACGTGCATCACCTCAACCAAGCGCTGAGGGCTAAAGAGCTCTATCACCGCGACAAGGACTACCTCGTTGATCAGGGCGAGGTAAAGATCGTTGACGAGTTCACCGGACGCACCCTCGAGGGGCGACGTTGGTCTGACGGCCTGCATCAAGCGGTAGAAGCCAAAGAGCGCGTGAGGATTCAAGAGGAGAACCACACCTGGGCCACGGTGACCCTGCAAAACTACTTCCGCCTCTACGAAAAGCTCTGCGGGATGACAGGTACGGCCGAGACCGAAGCTGCAGAATTTGGCTCCACCTACAGCCTCCCCGTGGTTCCCATTCCGACGAACCGTCCACCGAGCCGTGTGGACGGTGCGGACCTCATCTTTAAGACGGAGATGGCCAAGTTTGAAGCCGTGGTTGAAGACATTGTTGAGCGCAACGCCAAAGGTCAGCCCGTTCTTGTGGGTACGGCCTCCGTGGCAAAGTCTGAGCTCTTGTCTTCACTGCTCAGCCGTCGCGGAGTCCCCCATGAGGTACTGAACGCCAAACAGCACTTCCGGGAAGCCGAAATCGTTGCCCAGGCCGGTCGCCTCGGTGGCGTCACGGTGGCCACCAACATGGCTGGACGAGGCGTGGACATCCTCCTCGGTGGCAATCCCGAAGGTCTTGCCCATCGCGAACTCGCCGCAGATGTCGACATCGAGAGCGAAGAAGGCCAGGCGGCTCTGGCGAAGAAGGCAGCCGACCTGAAGGCCGAATGCACTGCTGAGGGCGAAAAGGTCTTAGCACTCGGTGGTCTCTATGTGCTCGGATCCGAGCGCCATGAGAGTCGCCGTATTGATAACCAGCTACGAGGCCGTGCTGGTCGTCAAGGCGATCCTGGCGAGAGCCGCTTCTACCTCTCCCTTGAAGATGAACTCATGAGACTCTTTGCCACAGGAGCCATGAACTGGGTTATGGGTCGTGCTCTGCCTGACGATGTTCCCATCGAGGCAAAGATGGTGACCAAGGCCATTGAACGCGCGCAAAATACTGTTGAAGGACGTAACGCCGAACAGCGCAAGGATGTCCTCAAGTACGACGAGGTCATGAACGAGCAGCGCAAGGTGATCTACCAACGCCGTCGCCAGATCCTTGACGGGGAAGACCTCAGCGAGCAAACCGAGGATTCTTTAGCCCTTGCTATTGAAAACCTCGTCAACGGCACTTGCGAAGGTGACTTTGAAGAGGAGTGGGACTTAGCTCTGCTCCTCGCTGAACTTGCTCAGTACTACCCGAGCAAGTTCTCAGCCGAAGATCTTGCCCAGGCTTCAAGTCGTGAACAGTTGATTGAGTCCATCACGACTGAAGCGATCGACTACTACCACGAGCACAGCGCTTCTATGCCAGGTGGGGAAGAAACAGCTCGAGAAGTCGAGCGCGACGTCATGCTGCAAATCATCGATGTGAAATGGCGCGAACACCTTTCCGAAATGGACTACCTCCGTGAGGGCATCAACCTGCGCGCCATGGGCCAACAAGATCCACTCGTTGCTTGGCAGCAAGAAGGTTTCAAGATGTTTGGTCAGATGATGATTGGCATTGACGACGATTATCTCCGCTACGTGATGCACGTTGAAACCGTCGAGGACTCTTCAGCGGGTCCCAATCTTGCTCAGGCCACCTACGTCGCCGCCGACGACCCCGTGTCAGATCAGTCCGCTTGGGCGCAGATGGCCTTGGCTGATCAAGGCGGTCGTGTTGACCAGACTGCGCAGGGTTTCGATCCGAGCGTCCTTGAAGGCTCTGATCGCCCCATGGTCCCCATCGTGAAGGCGCCAGAGCAAAAAATAGGTCGCAACGAGCCCTGCCACTGCGGTAGCGGGAAGAAGTTCAAGCTGTGCCATGGCGCAGCTTGACGATGCCGAGGCGTCTCGTGAGATTGCCTCGACCCTTGAAGATCTGAGCCAGCGCCTCGAAGAAGCCCGTGGCTATCTCGGTATTGAACCCTTGCGAGCTCGTCACGCCGAGTTGGAACTGCAGGCCGGTGAGCCAGATCTTTGGAACGACGCAGACAACGCTCGCCTCGTCACCACTGAGTTAGGCCGTGCTGCCGACGATCTTTCCGCCTTCGATGAGCTCGCCGCTGGCATAGGAGACGGTATGGCCATGCTCGAACTCTTGGCCGAAGATCCCGACGAGGCCCTGGCGGGCGAGTTAGCCGCTATCGCTGCGGATCTCAGTGGCAAGTTGGCCCAGATCGAACTACAGGCACTCTTCTCGGGTGACTATGACGAACATGACGCCATTGCAGAAATCCATGCGGGGGCAGGTGGTACCGACGCTCAAGACTGGGCAGAGATGATGCTTCGCATGTACAGCCGATGGGCAGAGCGAAGGGGTTTTGCCGTAGAGCTCGATGAGGCTACCGAAGGCCAAGAAGCGGGACTGCTCTCCGCAACCTTCATCGTCAAGGGCCGCTTCGCTTACGGGATGCTTGCCGCTGAACGCGGTGTTCACCGCCTGGTGAGGATGTCTCCCTTTGACTCTCAGCACCGCCGCCAAACTTCTTTTGCTTCGCTTGAGGTGACACCATTCTTGGAAGATGTTTCAGGAGAGATAGAGATCGATGAAAAAGATCTTCGCATTGACACCTACCGCGCTTCGGGTGCTGGCGGACAGCACATCAATAAAACGGACTCCGCCGTGCGGATTACTCACGAGCCAACGGGGACCGTGGTGAGTTGTCAAAATGAGCGCAGCCAGCACCAAAATAAGGCACGCGCTATGCAGATCCTCTCCGCCAAGTTGGCCGAGCGAGCTCGCGCTGAACGCCTCGCAGAGATGGGGGCGCTCCAAGGGGAGCGAGCCGATAATGCCTGGGGCAACCAGATTCGCTCCTACGTAATGGCTCCCTATCAACTGGTGAAAGACCTGCGTTCAAATGAAGAGACCGGCAATGTCGACGCCGTCCTCGATGGCGACCTTGATCCATTTATTGAGGCCGAACTTCGCCGTCAACGTGCTCAAGGTCCGCAGGCCTAAGGAGATCCTTGGGGTGGCGGAGATTTGCGCCCCCTCCCGGTAGGCTTGGTTTACCGCTTAAACCCTCCGTTTGTGGAGGAAGGCTTGTAACCACCCATGATCCGCTTCAACGATGTATCCAAGACCTATCCCAATGGGACGGTGGCCCTTCGTGACGTTTCTCTCGAAGTCGACAAGGGCGAGTTCGTATTCCTCGTGGGTTCCTCGGGCTCGGGAAAGTCAACCTTTCTCAAGCTCCTGATGCGCGAAGAGTTGCCCGACAGGGGAAACATCATTGAGGCCGGCCGCGACATTGCGAAGTTGCCGCGCTGGAAGGTTCCCTACCTCCGCCGCAATATTGGCTGTGTCTTTCAGGACTTCCGGCTTCTCCCGAATAAGTCAGTTTTTGAAAATGTTGCCTTCGCCCTTGAGGTGATCGGCAGGCCACAAAAGGTGGTTGATGCCCAGGTCCCCCAAGTGCTCGACCTCGTAGGGCTCACGGACAAAAGTAAAAACCTTCCCTCTGAACTTTCCGGTGGGGAGCAGCAACGCGTTGCCGTAGCGCGGGCCTTCGTAAACCGCCCCTTGATTCTCCTCGCAGACGAACCAACGGGAAACCTCGACCCTTCGAATTCAGAAGGCATCATGGCCTTGTTGGAAAGAATTAACAGGACAGGCACGACGGTACTGATGGCCACCCACGACAAAGCTCTGGTGGACCGCATGCGGCGTCGCGTTATCGAATTGGACCATGGCAGCTTGATCCGTGACCAGGTTCGAGGGGTCTATGGCATCGATGACAACCAGGGGACGGGCGTCTAATGCCAATTTTCGCTCAGTACGTCGCCAAGGAAACCGCTACCAATCTCTGGCGTAACCGCCTGATGACGATCGCCGCCGTGCTCACCATGGCGACGTCGCTAACCCTGGTGGGCTCAGCACTCTTGCTCAAACAAGGTGCGGCTAAAGCCTCTCTGAAGTGGCAGCGCGGAACCCAGGTATCGGTATTCATGCAGCCCACCGCCTCGAAGGGCGAGAAGGCAGCAATCAACACGCAGTTGCACCAGCTGCCTTATGTGCATAACTGCAGCTTTTGGACCAAGGCCCAGGCCTACAACGAGGCCAAACGCCTGCTTGGTCCAACGGCGCTCTCCGTCCTCAAGCCAGCAGATATGCCGACTTCCTATCGCTGTACGCCAAACCAACCCCAGGATGCGCTCTTAGTGATTAAGTCCTTCAAGGGCTTACCGGGGGTCTTGAAAGTCAAGGCGCCTATTGAGCAGATCCACACCATGCAAAAAACGGTGACCATCTTGCAGTGGGTGTTTATCGGTGTGGCTTCCGTCCTCTTGCTCTCGGCGGCGGTCCTCATTTTGAACACCATTCGCATGGCTATTTTCGCCAGGCGAAGGGAAGTGGCGGTCATGAAGTTGGTGGGTGCAACCAACTGGTTTATTCGTATCCCTTTTATGGCCGAAGGGACTATTCAGGGCATGCTCGGCTCACTGGTGGCTGCCGCCTTCGTTTTCCTCCTTCACCTGCTCTTGAATCATTTGGGAAATCCCGCTCATCCTGAAGCCGTGCTCACCCAGATGAGGCTGAGCACTTTTGAAGTACTCATGACTGATGGGCTCGTGGTGTTCCTTGGCATGGGCATTGGTGCTGCCGGTTCGGCGCTTGCTATTCGTCGATTCCTCGAGGTCTAGCTAACTCAAGAGCACACTCGTCTGCCGTAGCATTTTCTACGCTGCCCCTCCACGAGTTCAGGAGGAATGATGACAAACAGCACGACGATTGCGGGGAACCTTACCCACGACCCGGAGATTCGCTACAGCGCTGAAGGCGTGGCGGTAGCGCACTTCTCCATCGCCGTTTCGCGACGCCGACGCGACGCTGAAGATGGAGCATGGACGGAAGAAACTTCTTTTGTCGATGTCAGCTGCTTTCGGGAGTTAGCCGAGAACCTTGTGCTTTCTATCTCCAAGGGCAGCCGTGTCTTGGCGACTGGTCGCCTGACGCAATCTCATTGGACCGATGCAAATGGGGCAAAGCGATCGAAGATCGAATTAGTGGCTGATGAAGTGGGTGCATCCCTGCGCTGGTCAAGCCTGGAGATCAACTCCTTGGCTTCGAGGAATCAAGACTCGGGGCTGAACTCCAAGGAAAGGGAATTTACGCAGTAGCGAAGGCCAGTACTTGTGGGCCCGTCGTCAAAGAGATGTCCGAGGTGGCCATGACAAGTGGCGCAGAGAATTTCGATGCGGAGCATTCCATGGCTACGGTCCTCGCGTTCGACGACGATCCCGTCGCTGATGGCGGCATCAAAGCTCGGCCAGCCAGATCCTGAGTCGTATTTGGCTTGACTGCTAAAGAGGGGAGTCTGGCAGCCCGCGCAGGCGAAGTTACCCTCGCCTTCTTCATGGAGGAGATCGCCACTAAAAGCCGGCTCGGTGGCGGCCTGGCGCAAGATGGCATAGCGCTCAGGGGAGAGCTGGGCCCTCCACGTTTCCTCGGCTATTTCAGGCTCTTGCTCGGCCATGGTTTGCCTCCTCGGGGCTGGGAAGCCACATGGCTCCACGGCGGTACGCTAACGGTTCCATGCAACTCGCCGACCAAGCACAAGACGCCGCCTTCCGTCGCGAAGTTCAGGCCTGGTTTCAAACTCATGTCATCGGAGATTTCGCCGCGGCACAGGGCCGAGGCGGGCAGGGTGATGAAGCCTTCGAACCCGAGCTTCGCCGTGCCTGGGAAAAAGAACTCGCCCGCGGCGGCTGGACCTGCGTCGGATGGCCTACTGAATTCGGTGGCCGTGGAGCATCCATTACCCAACAGGTCATTTTCAATGAAGAGTACGTCCGCTCCGGAGCGCCGGGTCGTTTCTCCATCCTTGGCGAGGGACTCTTAGGTCCCACCATCATTCACTTTGGTACCAAGGCCCAGCAGGAGCGCTTCTTGCCCCCGATTGTGGCCGGTGAAGAAATGTGGTGTCAGGGCTATTCCGAACCCAATGCGGGTAGCGACCTTGCGAATGTGGCTACGCGGGCCGAGTTCGATGGCAAACAATGGTCCCTCTATGGCCAGAAGGTTTGGACCTCCTTGGCTCACGAAGCAGATTGGTGCTTTGTCGTGGCCAGAAGTGAAGCTGGTTCAAAGCGACACCGTGGACTTTCATACTTCTTGGTCCCCATGGACCAGCCCGGCATTGAGGTCCGTCCCATTGTGCAGCTCTCGGGTACCTCGGAATTCAATGAAGTCTTCTTCGACGGAGCGAAAGCCCAGAGCGAAGACGTGGTGGGCGAGGTGGGCGACGGTTGGCGCGTCGCTCTAGCGACGCTCTCTTTTGAGCGAGGTGTTGGCTTACTCGGTCACCTCCTGGGATTTTCTCGTGAGCTCGAACATGTGATCACGGCAGCGCGAGGCAATGGTCGCATTAAGGACGCTACGATTCGCGATCGTCTCGCGCGTGCCTATGGCGAACTGGCCATCCTTCAGGTGTCAACCGTTCGCAGTCTTGCTGGTTATGACGATGGCGAAGCCCCCCCTTCGGCTTCAGTGGCCAAGCTCTTTTGGGCAGGTTGGCATCAGCGTCTTGGTGAATTGGCGCTCGACGTTTTGGGACCTGCTGCCACCGTGATTGAAGGCTCGCCCTATGAACTCGGCGAGTTCCATCGCAGTTTCCTCTTCTCACGCTCTGAGTCCATCTACGGTGGCTCCGATCAGGTCCAACGCAACATCATCGGAGAGCGGGTTCTTGGCCTTCCTCCCGAGCCAAAGGGAACACTATGAGCACCGACGAAACTTCTTTAACTGCCGCGAAGGCGGTCTTCCCCCCTCCCACAGCACCCGAAGGGCACAACCTGCTTGCAGGCAAGGTGGTCGTGGTGACTGCGGCTGCGGGTACGGGCATTGGTATGGCCACCGCAAAGCGTTGCCTCGAAGAGGGCGCGAGCGTAGTGATTTCTGATGCCCATCCGAAGCGCCTTGCCGAAACGACTGAAGAGCTGAGCCACCTTGGCCCCATCGTGGCCCAGCCCTGCGACGTGACCAAGGAAGCCGAGGTCGAAGCGCTGTATGCCAAGGCCATCGAAGCCTTCGGCAGTCTTGACATTGCGGTGAATAACGCCGGCCTTGGCGGTACGACTTCCATTGTGGACATGGACGACGAACAGTGGAGCCGGGTGCTCGATATCACCCTGACTGGCACCTTCCGCTGCACGCGTGCGGCCCTTCGCCACATGTACAAAGCCGGTAAGGGCAACATCATCAACAACGCCTCAGTGCTGGGTTGGCGAGCACAGGCTGGTCAGGCTCACTACGCCGCAGCTAAGGCCGGAGTGATGGCCTTTACGCGTTGTGCTGCGGCTGAAGCTGCAGCCCATGGGGTGAGGGTAAATGCCATTTCACCCAGCCTTGCCGAGCATCCCTTCCTCAATCGCGTGATCTCCGATGAAGACCTTGCGCTCTTGCGCGGTCGCGAACTCTTTGGGCGAGGTGCAGAGACCTGGGAGGTAGCAAATGTGGTGGTCTTTCTTGCCTCTGATTACTCTTCCTATCTCTCTGGTGAGATCATCGCCGTTTCGAGTCAGCATCCGTGAGCGAGTCCACCTTTCCCTTTGGTGAAGCTGAAGACCCACGGGGAGATCTGCGCTTTCGCACCATCCCTGATCTCCTGAGCTGGGCAAGCGAAAGCTACGGAGAGGCTGAGGCCTTGGTGGACGGTGACCTACGGCTTTCCTTTACTGAGTTAGCCCACGAGGTGGATCGCTGCGCGCGTGGATTGCTCGCTACGGGGATAGAGGCAGGGGACCGCGTCGCCATTTGGGCTCCCAATTGTGCTGAATGGGTCATTGGCGCACTCGGCGCACTTCGCGCAGGCGCGTCCATTGTGACGCTGAATACACGCTACAAAGGCTCTGAGGCTGCCTACGTACTGAACCGCTCGAGAGCACGAGTCTTGCTCAGCGTTCGGGGATTTCTGGGCTTGGATTTCCCGGCCACTTTGGCGGGAGAAGACCTGCCTGCTTTAGAACGACTGGTGATTTTGCGTGGTGAAGCAGAAGGTGCAAGTCCAGCAAGCGCCATCAGCCTTGAGGATTTACTGAGTTTGGGTGATGCCGTAGCGCCCATGCGATCCATCGAGCGCGCTGCATCCATTGAGCCCGATGCCATCTGCGACCTGGTCTTTACCTCGGGCACAACGGGGAATCCCAAGGGGGCCATGACGACCCATGCCCAAACGCTTCGCACCTTTGCCACCTGGGCTTCTATCGTTGGCCTTGCTCCTGGTGATCGCTACCTCGTGGTGAATCCCTTCTTTCATACCTTTGGCTACAAGGCGGGCCTCTTGGCCTCCCTTATGGCCGGAGCAACCGTCATCCCCGAGCCCGTCTTTGATGTGGATGCTGTCTTGGCCACCATTGAGCGAGAGTCAGTCAGCGTCCTCCCCGGACCTCCCACGCTGTATCAGTCCATCCTGGCGCGAGACGATATTGATTTCAGCAAACTCGCTTCTTTGCGACTTGCTGTCACTGGAGCTGCAGTGGTTCCGGTGGAACTGGTGATCGCGATGCGCGAGAAACTTTCCTTTAAAACCGTGCTCACGGCCTATGGGCTGACTGAGTCTTGTGGCGTAGTGACGATGTGTCGTCCCAGCGATAAGCCCGAGACCATTGCCACGACCTCGGGTCGCGCAATTCCTGACCTTGAGGTGAGGATCGTTGACCTTGAGGGAAATGAATGTCCACGGGGCAATGCCGGTGAGGTCGTGGTTCGCGGCTATGCCGTCATGCCTGGCTACTTCGAGGATGCTGAGGCCACGGCTGAGACTATTGATGCCGGAGGCTGGTTGCACACGGGAGATGTGGCCACCATGGATGAGGATGGCAACCTCGTCATTACTGACCGCATTAAGGACATGTTTGTTACTGGTGGCTTTAACGCTTATCCGGCAGAAATCGAAGCTTGCCTTCGCCAACATCCTGGAATTGGGGCCATCGCGGTGATCGGGATGCCAGACGAACGCATGGGGGAATTAGGCCTTGCGGTGGTTGTGCCAGCACGAGAAGCCAGCAATGCCTTGGCCTCAGAGATCCTGGGCTTCGCCCGTGAGCAGATGGCGAACTTCAAAGTTCCCCGGGCTGTTGCGTTCGTGCAAGAGTTACCGGTGAACGCTTCGGGCAAAGTCCTGAAGCGAGTACTTCGAGAACAGTTCGCAAAGGGCGAATTACCGGCGCTAGACGCCAGAGGGGAGCAAGTTCGATGAAGGGCATTGTCTACATCGGAGACGGAGTTGAGGTCAGCGACGAACTCACTATCGCGGATCCCGGCCCCAAGCAGGTCAAGGTGAAGATTATGGCGGCCGGCGTCTGCCATTCAGATCTCTCCGTCATCGACGGCACCATTCCCTGGAAACCACCAGCGGTACTTGGACACGAGGGTGCAGGAATTGTCGAAGCCGTTGGCTCCGAGGTCCGCTCAGTGAAAGAGGGCGACCACGTCGTCATCGCCACACTCGCAAGCTGCGGTGTTTGCCGTGCCTGCTCGGCGGGTCACCCGACCTGGTGTCGCAGTTCGCTGGGCAATATCTCAACGCCGTTTACCTACAAGGGTGAGCCTGCATCAAACTTTGCCGCCGCCAGCGTCTTCTGTGAATCAACCATCGTCTCTGAAGTCCAAGCGGTAAAGATCCCTGACGACATTCCTTTCACCAGTGCCTGCCTCATCGGCTGTGGCGTATTGACGGGTGTTGGTTCGGTCTTGAATCGCGCCAAGGTTCGTCCCGGTGACACCGCCGTGGTCTTTGGTGTTGGAGGCGTTGGCCTCAACGTCATCCAGGGATTGCGCATTGCTGGCGCTAGTCGCATTATCGCCGTTGACACCATGGCCACCAAGGCCGATCTGGCCAGCCAATTTGGCGCCACGGCCTTCATTGACGCCTCTGATGGCACGGCCGTGAAGCAGATTCTTTCCATGACCCCTCCCCAGCGTGAGAGCGCTGCGGGTGCGCTGAGCCCCATGGGTGGTGTGACCTGGGCCTTTGATTGTGTTGGCCCCCCCAAGGTCTTGCGTGACTGCCTTGACTCTTTGGACTGGGGCGGCACCGCGGTAGCCATTGGGATTCCTGCCCGAGGCACGGAGGTCAGCGTTGAT
>Ga0114962_10002990_pt1 | contig 13834 bp, 13 predicted proteins | sample C_130820_MF_Meta_FD_87017 | JGI IMG/M metagenome (GOLD analysis project Ga0114962, IMG submission 87017) | Freshwater microbial communities from Lake Croche, Canada to study carbon cycling - C_130820_MF_MetaG | ecosystem: Environmental > Aquatic > Freshwater > Lake | place: Lake Croche, Canada... | reverse complement strand
CATGGAAGCGTTGGCCTACAACGGGTCATACGGGGTGAACCAGGCCGTCTTCGAGCTCGATGAGCACGCCAGCTTGATTGCATGGGATGTCACCCAACTCGGACTGCCCCAAGCCCGACAACCCTTTGTCAAAGGCATCTTTGAGCAACATTTGGAAATCAAAGGCGTGTGGCTTGACAAAGCCCAACTGGATGCGTTGGACCACCGACTGCTCAACAGTCCCGTGGGGCTGGCAGGACAACGTTGCTTTTCCTCACTCGTCTTTGCCCAAGGCCAGGCATTGACCCAGCAAACCCGTGAGACGGCCTTGGACGGAATTCGCGCCCTCATTGCACAGCACGACACGGGAGAGTCCCACCTGCATGCTGGTGTCACCTCACCGCACCCACAAGTGGTGGTCTTGAGAGTGCTCAGTGACTTGGTCGAGCCCAGCATGAAGTTGTTCAAAGCATCTTGGGCATTGCTTCGCAGCGATGTCTGGGGGCTCTCCCATACACCCCCCAGGATTTGGGCGTCCTAGGCTGAGGTTGAGCTTGACGAAGAGCGCTTTGGCGAGTCGGTCATTTCATCTCGTTGGGCCAAGTCTTTGAACAAGTAAGCCCAAGACAGGGCCACCACCAAGGTGCCCAAACCACCGATAAAAGCAGCCCACATCGGACCAAACCAAGCCGCCGTGGCGCCGGACTCGAATTCTCCCAATTGATTGCTCGCCCCCACAAACACCATATTGACCGCACTCACGCGCCCACGCATATCGGCGGGGGTGTCAATTTGAACCAAGGTGTGGCGGATCACCACACTCACCATGTCGGCAGCTCCGCTGATCATGAGCGCCAAAAATGACAGCCAAAAGATTTCAGAAAAAGCAAACACCATGATGCTCACGCCAAATACGCCCACGGAGACGAGTAACTTCATGCCCACTTGTTTCCTGAGAGGCCAGCGGGCCAAAAACAAAGAGACTGCAATCGCACCAAACGCGGGTGCAGCCCGCAACACCCCCAGGCCCCATGGGCCCGTGTGAAAAATATCTTTGGCGTAAATCGGCAAAAGCGCCGTGGCTCCGCCAAGCAAGACGGCAAACAAATCCAAGGAGATGGATCCCAAAATCATTTTCTCCCGCCAAACGAACACCACACCCGCCAAGACCGATTCAAGCGTGGCCGCTTTTTCTTCACGCGCAATCGGATGGGTTTTTAAACCCGAGAACCAAAAACTAGAAATGGCATATAAAAATAAGCACAGGCCGTACACAGCATTGGCATGAACGGCATACAGCACACCGCCAAGCGCAGGACCCGCCACCACGCTGGCTTGATAGCCCATGGAGTTCAAGGCCATGGCACGGGTGAGCACGCGGTTCTCGACCAGGCTGGGCAGCAAGGCTTGCTGCGCTGGGTTTTGGAATGCCCTCACCACGCCCAGCACCAAGGACACACCCAACAAAAAAGATCGACTCAGGGCATTTTGCGTGATGGCCAAGATGATGACCAACACCACCAAGGATTGGATCGCCCAGCACACCGTCACAATTTTTTCCCGTGGCAAACGGTCTGCCACATGCCCCGCCCAGAGGGTCAAGACCAGGGCTGGACAAAACTGATACAAACCCACCAACCCCAAGTCCCAGGCACTTCCAGTGAGGTCATACATCTGCCAAGCCAGAGCCACCATGAGCATTTGGCTCGCAGAGTTTGCCGCAATTTTGGACCACCAAAACCGCACAAAGCCTTTGTCGGCAAACAGCTCTTGAAGCTCAGGCGAGGACTCCCGCCAACCCTTGAGGCGCTGGGCAATTGAAACATTAAACAGAAAACTTAACCCTTATTGTTGACAACGAGGTGTCACAGTGCTCCTTCGGCACTGGAACTTTGATCGTCCAGAGTTCCGGCAGGAATCTCCAAAACACCGCCAAAAGATACCACAAAGCGCTCAGCTCTGGATCAAGTCTTGAATTTCAAGGCTCTCCAAAGACGTTTGAGTCCCAAGCGCTGCTGCTGCCAGACCCCTTCACCGTAAGACTCCTGCTCACTGGCCTCTTGTCGAATCCCCGTGGGGTCATAGCGATTGTCGAAATTGGCCGTTCCAAATAGGACATCCCACCACGGCAACAAAATACCAAAATTGTGACCGCCAAGGACCCCTGGTGAGAACTCATGCCCCGCACCGATGCTGTGATGAAAGCGATGAAAGCGCGGGCTCACCCAAAGCCAATCCAATGGCCCCCAACTCCAACGAACATTGGCATGCTGCAAACTTTGACTGAGTTGGGTCAACACCACGAGGAGAACAAATTGTGAAGGGGGCACACCGATGCATTGAGCAATCACCACCCCCAACAGGGCCACCACCACATCGTCCAAGAGGTGATTGCGACTGTCACTCCAAAACGTCATCACCCTTTGCGAGTGATGCACCGAATGCAAGGCCCACCAAAACGACCATTGGTGCTGAGCGCGGTGGATCCAGTAATTGCAAAAATCAAGCACCACAACGTAAACCATGAACGTGAGCACAGCAGAGTTTGCCAGTCCCGGTAGCCATTGCTCCAAATGGTAGGTGGGCCAACCCTCAACATGCAAAGCGCCCATGATGGTATCAATGGGCGCATTGAAGAGAATAAAAAACCCCAAGCGAAAAAGTCCCAATCGGTGAATCAAGGTGTAGATCACATCTGAGCGAATGGCCATGTGCTTTTGATGTCCATGCAGAGCACTTGCACGTTCAGCGGGCCAGAGTTTTTGGATCGGCCACATGAGGCAGACCATCACCATGAGTTCAATGAGTCCCCATACCACCCATTCACACGCTTCAAAGCTGTCTTCAACCCACCCCCCCAAGCCGAGCTGGAACATGAGAGGCTGCGCGATCCACTCCATGAGAAAACCGGTGCCTTGGGACAAGAGATTGGACCAGTCAATCATCACGAACTTCCTTGGGGTAAATGGGTGCTGGATTTTGGCAAGGCGTTGAGAGAAGGCGTGGGAGGAGTCCTTTTATGCTGTGCGATCCATGCTCGATAACGCGGATGCTCCTCCAGTGTTCTGAAACAAAAGCCCTGTTGCAGCAAGCCCTGTACCAAGGGCTCGAGCACCGCAGGCGCCCAGGGGTCTTGTCTCGACCAAATGCCCAGATGGGCCATCAAGATGTCACCGGCACGGATGCGATCCAGTGCTTTTTTGAGCAGCAGCGCATTGGGAAATGCTTGGCTTGGCAACTCGTCTCCCAAAAACCCCGCATCGCTCCAGCCCACGTGATCAAACCCACACGCGCGAGCACTTGCAATCAACTGAGCGGAGGTCTTGCCACCGGGGGCTCTGAACAAAGCAAGCGCTGGCTTGCCCGTGAATTGCTCAATGCGCTGGGCTGCACCCTCCAGGGCTTGACAGTATTGAGCAGCAGTGAAGTGGGTCACTTGCCCCGTGTGCGCTCCTGCAGAGGGTTTCACACGAAAGCCCGCGTTGTGAGGCAAATCGGCAAGCCAATAGACATGGTCCAGCGTGTGAGACGCAAATTGATGGCCCTCCAAGGCCCGTTCTCTCCACCAAGGCTGCCAGGCCTGCCCCAGGCTCGAGCCACCTGTCTGGGCGGGCTCATCGGCGACAAAAAAAGTCACCTGCACCTGGTGGCGCTCAAGCACTTGCGCAATCAAGGGTGCCACACCCATGTGGCCCGTGTCAAAGGTCAAATAAAGGGGTTGGTCACAGGCCTTGGGGGCTCTTGTGTTGCTGCTCACTGGCTCACTCGCCCAGGCCAAACTCAAAACCACGCTTGATAAAAGACTGACGACACAAGCCAATAGAAGAAGCATTGAAAATCTCAAGCCTCTGGGCAAACGCTCCCTAGAGCGCAACCCAACAAGATGAAAACCCTGAGCGCTGTTCATACAAGTTGAACACTAAAAACGGCTTGGAAGCTTAGTCACCATCATTGCCTTGGCGCGTGCTCTAAGGTCCACACCCCATGGGGGGACTTGCCCACGTTGATTTGGTTGAGCAGTTTGCCAGACGCCAAATCGATGATGCTGAGTTTTTTGATCCAACGCGAAGAAACATAGACGGTTTTGCGGTCGACTGAAACCTCCATGTCGTCGGGCCCGCCTGGGGCGGCAAAAGTACGCTCCACCGTGAGTGTGGGCAAATCAATCACGCTCACCGTGTTGGCAGCGCGATTGCTCACCAAGACATGTTGGCCATCCCCCACCGCTCTGAAGGAGTGCGCACCTTTGCCCGTGGCAATGGTTTTGATCAATGGTGCGGGAGACTGGGTGATGTCATAGACTTGCACCTCCTGCCCTCCGGTCAAGGCCACGAGCAAGGATTTGTCATCTGCAGTTCCAAACACATCGGCGGGGGTCGAGCCAGTTTTGACGCGCCACTTGAGGGTTTGCGTGGCCAAGTCAACGCTCACCAACTCGTCCGAGTCTTGCATGGAGGCGTAGATCGTGGTGCTCTTGGAGTCGATCCACAAGTGACTGGGCGTTTTGCCCGTGGGGACGCGCTTGACCAAGGTCAACGCTTGGCCATCCCAGCGATAGATATCAACATGGTTCAATCGGTTGGCCAAGGTGACGAACCACTTCATGTCTGGGGAGAAGCGCAACTGGTAGGGGTCCAGCGTGCCTTTGACCACTCGCTGGATTTCGGCGGTTTTGGGGTCCACAAAGGTGAGTGAATCTCCCCCCGCATTGGCCACAATCATGGAGCGCTCATCCGGGGTCAAGTACAAGTGGTGCGGCTCTTTGCCCGTGGCGATGGTCTTGATGAGGCGCCAGTCTCTCGGGTCGATCACGCTCACACTGGAGTCGAGTGAATTGAGCACAAACACGGGAGTCCAAGCCTTGGCCGATGCACACAACAAACCCAGGCCCAAGATCAAGACACGACCCAGTGCCGACAACGAAAAACGATCCATGGTGTTTTTTCCCAAAATTGATACTCTCAGTTTAATGGAACTTTGACTCAAGCCCAAGACCCCATGAGAAGTTGACTCAATTGACCAGGCGGTTCAAACCCATTTCATGAGATGGTTTTTGGTTTAAATCAAACTTGTCTCTGATGGGCCAGCGTTTGGGAGGCAAGGGTCCCTGGCTAAGCGCTCAGTCGGATCAAGTCCAACTCCACCAAGCTCAGTGCTCGCCACTGGCCCGGCAACAAATCGGCAGGCAGACTCAAAGCGCCGATCTTGGAGCGGTGCAAGCCCACCACCAAGTGTCCCACACTTGCCAACATGCGTTTGACTTGGTGGTATTTGCCTTGGGTGAGGGTCATGAGGATGACTCTGTCACTGATTTGTTCAATGGCTTGGGCGCGAACCGGCACCGGACTGTCGTTGAGCACGACGCCTGCCAACAAGCGTTCAATGGCGCCTGGCTCCATGGGGTCTTCGGTCGTGATGTCATACACCTTGGGAACGTGGTGCTTGGGCGAGGCGAGTTGATGGATCAACGTACCATCATCGGTCATGAGCAACAGGCCCGTGGTGTCTTGGTCCAATCGACCCACCGCTTGCACCCCTTGGACAGCAGATTTTTGCGGTCGCTGGCGCAGTGGAGCAGGGAGCAATGAGTAGACGCTGGGCCAATGGGACGGTTTTTGTGAGCACTCGGTCGATGCGGGTTTGTGCATCATCAAATAAGCCTTGGGCCAATAAAACCATTGCTCGCCTTGAACCACAAAGGGCCAATCGCGCTGCACTTCGACCTCAGCCCAAGGGTCATCACACACAGTGGCTTGATGCAACCAACCCACACGGGTGTAGCCTTGCTCGATCAAGCCTTGACAAATTCGCCGAGTTCCAAAGCCTTGAGAAAACAAGAGGTCTTGGAGTTGCATGCGAACGGGCTTGTTGGCGCCTCCCCGACCCTGTGCCTTGGCACTCACTGAAGACTCTCCATCGGACGAGACTTCTTTGCTTGGAGCTTTAACAACATGGCCTGGGCCTTTTCAATCGAATTGGAAATGGGTGCATTGGAGTCGATTCAACGCGTGCAATCATTGCAACAGCAAATCCACGAGAGCAAGGCACAACAAAAGCCCAATTTTATGCCCTCTCGGGTCTTGGCTCACCAACCCAGAACCACTTTGCTGTTCACCCAAGAGCCCATCCATGAATGCCAGGCTGGTCTGAAGTTCGTCATTCTTGTAGTTTCATGCCCGTTGAATGCACCAACTCTTGCATGGCTTTGGCATCGTCTTGAATGAAGCGAAGTGTTTGCTCGCGCGTGAAATTGAAAATCTCCGCGTTTTGTTGCGCTGCCGACGCTTGAAAATCTGCACTGGCCAACACGCCTTGAAAAGCTTTGAAGAGTCGATCACACACACTGAGCGGCGTGCCCGCAGGCGCAGCCAAACTGTACCAACTGCCGGAGACGAAATTGGGCAAACCCGCCTCCATGAAGGTGGGAACATCGGGCAGCGTGGGACTGCGCTTGGAGCCGGCATACGCAATGGCTTTGAGTTGGCCGTTTTTGACAAAAGGTTGAACCACGGAGATGTTGAGCAAACCAACGGGCACAGAACCGGACACCATGTCTGTGAGTGCTGGACCAGCACCGCGGTAGGGGATGTGGGTCATCTCCAGACCCGCTCGGTGTTTGAGCATTTCAGCTCCAATGTGAGGTGAGCTGCCCATGCCAGCCGAGCCGTAACTCAAGGCGCCAGGCTTGGCTTTGACCATGGCAATGAAGTCCTTCAATGTGTCGACCTTGATGCTGGGGTGAACGGTCAAGATATTGGGCACATTGCCAATGATGCCAATGAACTCAAACCCTTTGATGCCGTCATAGGGCACCGTCGTGGCCATGGGGGTGACCACGTGGGCCGCCGATGTGCCCATGAGGAGTGTGTAGCCGTCAGGGGCAGACTTGGCCACAAACGCAGCACCAATCGAGGCACCACCGCCCGCTTTGTTTTCCACCACCACACTTTGCGACAATTGCTCACCCAATCCTTTGGCCATCATTCGCGAGAGCAAATCGGTGGGCCCTCCCGGGGCATATGGATTGATGAGCAAAACGGGTTTATTGGGGTAGGCCGACGTCTGGGCATTGGAGGATGCCACCCACGTGGCCAGGGGGCCCAAGACGAAGACGAGTAGCAAAATTCGAGCTTGATTGATCACGATGGTCTCCAGGATTGAGGAGGATGGTGAGCCCACCCACGCATTGGTGCTAGACCCGTCACGCCACTGTTCAAAAACAGCATTCCTCTGGGATCTAATTTCTCAATTATGCCGTGATTTGTCCACGCCTTGGAGGCTCTTTCATGAGGGAGAACCAGTGTCTACGCTCGTCCTTGGGGCGCAAGCCTCAGCTCGCTTGCAATGCACGGCCCGATGTTGCACCTTGTTGATTTGAATCAATGGGCAATCGTTTCAAAGAACGTGAAGCCCAAAGTGTCTGCGCGACAAGACGATTTCAATCATTGCGTCCATTAAAATGAGACCATGCCCAACACACTCGCACCAACCCAAGACGCTCAGGCGTCCAAGCCCACTCCAAGACTGACCTCTCTCTCCCATGGCGGTGGGTGTGGTTGCAAGATTGCACCTGCGGTGCTGCAAGATATTTTGCGACGCACTCAAAGCGCGAGCGCCGCCTTGCCCATCCCCAAGGAGCTCTTGGTGGGGATGGAAACCTCAGACGACGCAGCGGTGTATCAAATCAACGAGCACCAAGCGTTGGTGGCGACCACCGATTTCTTCATGCCCATCGTGGACGACCCATTTGAGTTTGGTCGCATCGCAGCAACCAATGCCCTGAGCGACGTCTACGCCATGGGCGGACAGCCCATTTTGGCCTTGGCCATAGTGGCCATGCCGGTGAACACCTTGGATACACAAACCATTGCTGATATTTTGCGCGGGGGCCAATCGGTGTGCCAAGACGCTGGCGTGGTCTTGGCTGGAGGGCACACCATCGACTGCGTTGAGCCCATCTATGGGCTGGTGGCCTTGGGACTCGTGGACCCACAATATTTGAAAAAAAATTCGCAATCCCAACCCGGGGACTGCTTGATCTTGGGCAAACCCTTGGGGGTGGGTGTGATGTCTGCCGCTTTGAAAAAAAATCAACTCGGCCCCGAGGCCTATGCGCAGATGATTGCTGCCGCAACGCAACTCAACCGCCCTGGCTCAGCGCTTGCCAAAATGCCCAGTGTGCACGCTTTGACCGATGTCACAGGCTTTGGTTTGCTAGGCCACGCTCTCGAAATGGCCAAAGGCTCGAACCTTCAACTGCAGCTTGACTGGTCCTCCATCCCCCTTCTTCACGAGGTTCAAGCCTTGATCGAAGCGGGCCACGTCACAGGTGCCTCGGGCAGGAACTGGGCGAGCTATGGCGCTCACATTGAGCTGGCCAAGGGCTTGCCGGTGTGGGCACAAGACCTCTTGACCGACCCACAAACCAGCGGGGGTTTACTCGTGAGTTGCGACCCAGACAGCGAAATCGAGGTCCTCCAACTCTTTGAGGCCTCAGGCTTTCACGAGGCCTGCGTGATTGGCCACGTCCAGGAAAAACCCATCAACAGCGCCTGGGTGCAGGTTCGTTGATGGTGGCCATGAATGGCACAAACCACAATGTCTAGGGTCTCACCGGACTTTGAGGCAAAAGCTGAATGCGAATAATTCTCATTTAATGTAAAATATGGGCATGGACTCATTTCAATCTTTAGCAAGACTGCCCAAGCATGAAAAAGCTTGGGTCAAGACCTTGCGTCCTTTGGAGTCACAAAACCTGTTGGCCAGGCAACTGGAGGAAATTGGATTTGTGCCGGGTGAGCAAGTGCAAGTTTTGAGCAAAGCTTGGATGGGCGGGGATCCCATGGTGGTGAGGGTTGGACAATCGACCTTTGCCCTTCGGCAAGCCGAAGCGCAGCTGATCGAAGTCACCCAGGAGCCATGAGGTGCAAACCGCCACCTTGCATTTTGTGGACAACTCCCCGTTGGTGGCACTCATTGGCAACCCCAATTGCGGTAAAACCGCCATCTTCAACGCCTTGACCGGTAGCCACCAAAAGGTGGCCAACTACGCCGGCGTGACCGTGGAGAGGAAAGAGGGCAAGCTCACATTGGGCGAAACGGGCAAGAACCTCAGAATTTTGGACTTGCCCGGGGCCTACAGCCTGTACCCCAGGTCGCTCGATGAGCGTGTCACCCACGATGTACTCAAAGGTTTGGCGGCTGGCGAAAAACGCCCCGATTTGGCCGTCTGTGTGGTCGACGCCACCAACCTCAGGCGCACCTTGAAACTGGCCCTGGCTGTTCAGCGCCTGGGTCTGCCTTGTGTCTTGGCCTTGAACATGAGTGACTTGGCACAAAAACGAGGCTTGCGCATCGACCCTCAAGCGTTGGCCCATGCATTGGGCATGCCCGTCATTGCAACGGTGGGCATCCAAGCCCAAGGCGTTGCCCCCCTCAAAGCCCACCTGATCGACGCCTTTGCGAATGCACGCACGCCCGCCCCAACGCCTTCGCCTCTGGCGGCCCATGAAGAGGCTCCAGACAGCCAAGACGTCCAACGCATCCAAGGCATCCTTCGTGACTTGGGGCTCGATCAGATCCAGCCCGACACCTTGAGTGAGCAAATTGACCGCTGGGTATTGCACCCCTTGTGGGGACCACTCCTATTGGCCTTGGTGTTGTTTGTGGTATTCCAAGCCGTTTTTGCCCTGGCCATCGCGCCCATGGCCTTGATCAAAGACTCTAGTGTGACACTTGGCAACTTACTGGGCGGCATGATCGGGTCCGAGCTGCTCAGAAGTCTCTTGGTCGATGGACTCATCGCAGGTGTGGGTGGGGTGCTGGTCTTTTTACCGCAAATTTTGATTTTGTTTTTTTTCATCCTGATCCTCGAAGAATCAGGCTATTTGCCCCGTGCGGCCTATTTACTGGACAAATTGATGGGCAGCGTTGGGCTGTCTGGCAGATCCTTCATTCCCCTGCTGTCGAGTTTTGCCTGCGCCATTCCTGGCATCATGGCGGCGCGCACCATCTCCAACACCCGAGACCGCTGGGTGACCATCATGATTGCGCCCTTGATGACGTGCTCAGCGCGTTTGCCGGTGTACACCTTGCTCATCTCCGCGTTCATCCCCGACACCTTGGTCGCAGGCGCCCTGTCCTTGCGTGGTTTGGTCTTGTTCTTGCTTTATGTGATGGGCATCCTGGGCGCAATGGGCGTGGCGTGGCTACTCAAACGATTCACCAGCGAAGGTGGCCTCTCTCGCCCCCTCATGATGGAGCTGCCCTCTTACCATTGGCCCACCTTGAACAACATCGCCATCGGTTTGTGGCAACGCGCCAAGATCTTCCTCAGCCGCGTGGGTGGCGTGATCTTGCTGTTGACCTTGTTGCTGTGGTTTTTAGCCAGTTTTCCCCGACCCGATGAGCACTTCCAAGGTCTGCCCATTGAGGCGAGTTTTGCTGGGCTGTTGGGGCATGCATTGGCACCCATTTTTACCCCCATTGGTTTTAACTGGCAAATCAGCATTGCCCTGATCCCTGGCATGGCCGCTCGCGAGGTGGTGGTGAGTGCGCTTGGAACAGTCTACGCCTTGTCGTCTCAAGCCAGCGATGTCTCGAGCACCTTGGGACCCATGCTGACCCAATCTTGGAGCTTGGCGAGTGCTTTGTCACTGATGGTCTGGTTTGTGTTTGCCCCCCAGTGTCTCTCCACCATTGCAACCGTCAGGCGAGAGACCCAGGGTTGGCGCATGCCCTTGATCATGCTATCCTATCTTTTTGTGTTGGCGTATGCAGCGAGCTTCATCACCTACCGATTGGCGTTATGGTTGGGCTTAGGGGTGATGGTTTGAGCGCTTGAGGATTTCACCATGTTCGAGGAGTGCAACGATGATCAAGCCTTTGTTTCGACAAGTGGCGCTGCTGTGTCTGCTTCACTGGATGGGACTGCAGTGCGCCATGGCCATTGAAGAGCCGTCTTACAAAACCTTGGTGCAAGAAGGCCGCATGGAAGTGAGGCTGTACGACTCACGCTTGAGCGCCGTGACGCACCTCAACGGTGACATGGACCAAGCCTCCAATCAGGGATTTCGACGCATCGCGGACTTTATTTTCCGCAGCAACACCACCGCCAACGCAAGTAGCCCATCGTCTGACGCACGTGCTGAAAAAATCGCAATGACCGCCCCCGTCATTGTTCAGCCTCAAGGACTCAAAGACACCAGAGCGGAGTATAAAAGTTCAGAAAACTGGGCCGTTGAATTCGTCATGCCCAAAGAGTACACCTTGGAGAGCTTGCCCAAGCCCCTCAATCCTCAAGTGGAAATCACGGTGGTCCCCGCCAAGACCTACGCTGCATTGACCTACACGGGATTTAACACACAGTCCAAGGTACAACAAGAAATTGATGCGCTCACGGCTTGGATCCAAACCAAAGGCTGGAGCATCGTGGGGGCGCCCCAACTCGCTCGTTACGACCCGCCTTGGACTTTGCCGTTTTGGCGAAGAAATGAGATTTGGATTGAACTGAAGCCTTTGCCGTGAATGACTGCGCAGCATTCACACCCTGCAACCTGTCCCCAAGCTACTGTCAAAAGAGCGTGAACCCCAGCAAAGTCTCATTGACTGGGGGGCCATCAGCGCACCGTTTGGGGGCCGTAAAAATAAAGCGGTAAAGCGTCGACGATTTGCGGAAATACACACAGCAAGAGCACCGCAAACATGATCAAAAAGACGAATGGAATGGTGCCCCACACCACGTCAACCAAATCGATATCGGGCGCAATTTTATTGATCACAAAAATATTCAGTCCCACCGGTGGATGGATGAGCCCCATCTCCATGATCACCGACATCACCACGCCAAACCAAATCAGATCAAAGCCTTGCGCACGCAGTGGAGGCAAAATGATGGGAGCCGTCATCAAAATAATACTCACTGGGGGCAAGAAAAATCCCAGCACCACCACCATGAGGGCCACGGCCAAAAAGAGCGTCCATTTGCCCAATTGCAGACCCACAATCCATTCTGCTGTACTTTGGCTGATGTGCAAATAGCTCATCACATACGAGTAAAGAAGCGACATGCCGATGATCATCATGAGCATCGTGGCCTCCGAGAGCGAGCTCAAGAAGATGGGCTTCAAATCCGAGAGCCGCCACGCACCATACACAACGGCGATGAGCATCAAGGCCAAGACCGCGCCCAAGCCTGCTGTTTCTGAAGGCGTCGCAAAGCCCCCATAGAGTGCAAACATGACACCCAGGAGCAAGACCAAAAAAGGCAACACACGAGGAATGGCTGCAAATTTTTGCGCCAACGTGTAATGATCCACTTGCAAGATTTGCGAAGCAGCGCCGCCCGCATCGACCACAGCTTGCGCTCTCCTTTGTTCCCACTGAAAGCGAAAGACTCCGTACATGGCAAACATAAAGACGAGCAAGATGCCTGGGCCAATGCCGGCTAAAAAGAGTCGCCCAAGCGATTGTTCCGCCGCCACGGCGTACAAAATCAACGTCACGGAAGGTGGCAACAAAATTCCAAGTGTCCCCCCTGCGGCCACCAAGCCAGCGGCCAAGCGAGAGGAGTAGCCTCGCTGCCTCATTTCAGGGATGGCTGAACTGCCAATGGCCGAGCAAGTCGCGGCACTCGAGCCCGCCATGGCGGCAAATAAACCACACGCGAGCGTCACTGCAATGCCAAGTCCACCAGGGATTTTACTCAGCCAGATGTGCATGGCCGAATACAAGTCTCGCCCGGCCTTTGATTTCCCAATGGCGGCCCCCTTCAAGATGAACAAGGGAATGGTCAGTAAGGTGATGCTGGCCATTTCCTCATATACATTTTGAGCAACGGTGTCGAGCGAAGCGTGGGGCATGAAAAAAAACATGAACACCGTGGCAACCGAGCCCAGCGCAAATGCAATGGGCATGCCCGAGAAAAGCACGAGACAAGTAGATGCCCCAAAGAGTAAACCGATTTGTAGAGTTGACATGAAATGACTCAGATTACGAAGACTTCAGTGCCTGAGCACTCACCACTTGAATGAATAACACCAAGACCAATAAGCTCATGCCAATGGCCATGCTGCCGTAAGGTATCCACAAAGGAGCCCCAAAAGCAGAACCTGAAATTTGATGATCCTCGATGGCTTCGAGCAACAAGGTCCAAGATTTCCAAGCAAAAAAACTGCAAAAAAGCATCGACATCACGTCACTGACCCAACGTCGAATCCGGTCCGCCCGAGGACTCATCACTGCTGACAAGGCTTGAATGGCAACATGGCCGCGTTGTTGTTGCACCCAAGCACACGACAAAAATGTCGCACCGACCAACAAAAAGATGGTGACCTCGTCTTGCCAATCGCTTGGAATTTTGAACAAATACCGAGCCGTGGCCTCCCAACTGAGCACACAAGCGGCGATACCAATGGCCAAAGACCCCACGTAAGCAGTCAATTGATTCAAAAAATCCAGCACCCTCAGCAACAAGGGGGCGTTTGCATGGCTCAAAGGGTCATTGAGGGAATGATCTTGCATGGTTGATCTGCTTTAAGACACGGCTTGCGCCATTTTAAGAAAACGATCGCACTCGGGACTGCGATTGGAGAAATCCAACCAAGCGGACTTTTGCGCCATTTCGCGCCAACGATTGATGGTCGCATCGTCCATGTCTGCGACCTTGGCACCCGCTTTTTTATAAATCACGGCCACATCGATGTCATCTTCTTTGGCCATTTTGGTCGCAAAGCTCTCAAGCTCCAAGCCCACTTCAACGATGGCCTTTTGCTGAGCAGCAGGCAAGGAGTCAAACACAACCTTGGACATCAGCAAAGGCTCGAACATGTACCAAAAGCTTCTCTTTTGTCCAGTG
>Ga0114962_10002989_pt1 | contig 13842 bp, 14 predicted proteins | sample C_130820_MF_Meta_FD_87017 | JGI IMG/M metagenome (GOLD analysis project Ga0114962, IMG submission 87017) | Freshwater microbial communities from Lake Croche, Canada to study carbon cycling - C_130820_MF_MetaG | ecosystem: Environmental > Aquatic > Freshwater > Lake | place: Lake Croche, Canada... | reverse complement strand
AATGCAGTAGAAATCTGCACCTTACTTCTCGTTATTGGAAGTGCCGTGCTTATATACCTAGAAAGGAAATTCCCCTACCGAAGGGGAATTCCTTTTTTCAGAGAAGGCTTTTGGACTGATTTTATAGGCTATACGCTAGTCCAAAGCTTCTTTTTAAAAATTCTCATTTTTGGTTACATCATAACTCCCATACATGCTTCTATTTCATGGGGCGATTTTCCTAAAATCAGTACTTGGCCTATTGTATGCCAAGTGCTCTTTTTTCTTATCACACACGATTTATATATTTATTGGTTTCATCGCTGGCAGCATGCTAATAAAATACTGTGGCGAACGCATGAAGCACATCATTCCAACAAATACATCGACTGGATTGCAGGAGCTCGATCACACTCGGTAGAAATTTTAATTAATCAGACCATTGAATTTTTACCCATTTTCCTTTTGGGTGCGGACCCCGTTGTGATTCCCATCAAAGGACTCATTGACGGCTTGTGGGGGATGTATATTCACGCGAATATTAACTTCACTTTCGGACGATTAAAATACATTTTAAACGGCCCTGAATTTCATTTGTGGCACCATGCGAACCATGAGGAAGTATTTCATGCTAACTTCGCGACTAAGTTCAGTATCTGGGACACCATGTTTGGAACGCTTTATGAAACCAAACAAAAACCACGGTATTGGGGTTTATATTACAAATATCCGAGGGATTACATCCGTCAACATATTTATGCGATTTATCGTTGGTATTTCGAAGATTTAAAAGAAAATAAAGTAGATGATAAAACCTTGGATTAATATCCTGATTGCAGCGATTTTTGAAACAGGTTGGACTTATGCTTTGAAGTATATGAATTTTAGCCAATTGAAAAATGCCTATCAAGCGGACACCCTCATGAGTAAATCGGTGGGGATTGAATTGTTTCCATTTTTAGCATATGTCATTTCAGGAGGAGGGAATATTTACTTTTTATCATTAGCCTTAAAAGATATTCCCACGTCTACGGCTATAGCAGTTTGGACTGCATTTTCACTGGTAATGATTAAAATTTGCGATATCTTTATTTTTAAAACCTCCACGTCACTAATGGAATTTTTCTTTATGACATTAATTATCGTGGGTATTATTGGCCTTAAAAATTATAGCGCAAGCTAATCTGTTTTCGCCTTAATAATCATTTCTGCCATTTCACGAAAGCATCCTCTTCCTCCGTCTAGTGTTAATATTACATCAGCCTCGGCCTTGACTTGAGGTAGCGCATCAGCTGGACAAAAAAACAATCCTACCAAAGATCTGACTACTAAATCATTTACATCATCCCCGATATAAGCAAGCTCTTCTGTTTTTAAATAGTATCTTTTTAGGATTCGATTAACCACTCCCTTTTTTTCTTTAACCCCTAAATTCAATTCTGTTATACCTAATTTTTCGGCCCTTTTAACCACAGATGGAGAGGATTCTCCGGTAATAATTCCTGTAGGTACTTGAACTAAAGTCCTCAATCTTTCTACCCCCATTCCATCTCGAATATTAAACTTTTTCAGGTATTCACCTTGCTCTCCATAATATACTCCACCATCAGTAAGAACCCCATCGCAATCAGTCAATACCCATTTAATTTTAGCTAGTTTTATCTGTAAATCTTCCATCTTAAATTGTTGTAAATCCTCCATCGACGACCAAATTAGCTCCTGTCATGTAGCTCGATGCCTCACTGGCTAAAAACACTAAAGCTCCCGCATAATCATCAGCCTTAGCCATTCTTTTCAAAAGTGTTTTAGCCGAATATTGTTGCATAAAAAAATCGGTTTGTCCATTTTCTACTCCACCGGGAGAAAGTGTATTTACTCGGATACCTTGTTCACCCCAATAGGCCGCCAAATACCTGGTGAAATTAATTACAGCCCCTTTTGTGGTTGGGTAAGCCGGTGTTTTAAAAAATAATTGTTGGCCATTTTCATCTTGATACAAGGATTGATCTGGCCCTACAATTCCATAAGTAGACGCTATATTTATGATACTGCCTTGCTTGTGTTTCAACATGATTTTTCCAAACTTTTGAGAACACAAGAAAAGTCCTTTCACGTTTACCTCCCATGATTTTTGAAACATATCCACTGGATAATTCTCAAATGAAGATAAACTCAGCAAATCCGATGAAGTTTGAAAATGATCGTTGATTGCCGCATTATTGACCAAAATATCCAATCGGCCAAATTCATTTACTATCCAATCTGCACATTTTTCTACTTCTTTTTCTACTGTTATTTCAAGAGCAACACCTTTTGAACCATTCCCTAAAGTGGAAGCAAAATCGACACATGCCGCAATCGACAAATCCGCCACAATTACGGTTGCTCCTGCTTGGGCTAAAGCCTTACAATGTTCCTTTCCAATAAGCCCCAACGCGCCAGTAACTAAAGCTACTTTCCCTGATAAATTAAACATGTCTTGTCTATGCATTTTTTGGTTGAATGTTGTGTTCATTAATCTTTCTAAACACCGCTTCTAACAATTCGCCTTTCAATAACGATTCAACTTGGTTATTTTCAATAGCCAGTTTAAGTCTAGGTAAAATCTCTGCATAAGCTTTGATTGTATATTCTAAGTCTTCTTTGGAGTGACTATACGAGATGTTATGAAATCCACCCCATAGAATACCCTTTTGTAAGAGCTCTTGTTGCATAAATGTTTTTAATGCCAAAGGATTTTGGCCTTCCGCTTGATAAGTCAGCATAGACCGACAAGGATACCCGACACACGAAGTTATCTCAGACATACCTAAGTAGGAGACCAACTTATTATATTCATTTTGAATCCATTCCCCTTTGCTATTTAGTGCCGCGATCACGTCATGTTTTTGCATGTATTCAATAGTAGCTTTACAAGCAGCTAAGGATAAGGCTTCTCCACCAAATGTCGTGTAGGAAAACACATCTTTTTCGAAAAGTGACATCACATCTTTTCTCCCTGTTAAAATAGCTAAGGGCATTCCATTCGCACAGGCTTTAGAAAAAGTAGCTAAATCCGCTTTTACTCCAAAATATTCCTGAGCACCGCCTAATGCTATTCTAAAACCCGTCCACATTTCATCAAAGATCAATAAGGTCCCATTCGCCTTACAGATTTCCGCTAGTTCTTGAAGAAAATTATTTTGTGGTTTTTCGAAAATAAAAGGCTCCAAAATGACACAGGCAACCGTTTCGTCTAAGGCATTTTTAATTGATTCAATATCATTAAACGGAAAGGTAAAACTCAAATTTTTTATCCCTTCAGGGATTCCACCGCTGCGAGAAGTGATTCCGATGTACCAGTCGTGCCAACCGTGATACCCGCAACAAAATACTTTATCGCGACCCGTAAAAGCTCTCGCAATTCTTACCGCGGCAGAGGTTACATCGGCACCCGTTTTGCTGTATTTAACCACCTCGGCATTGGGAATAATTCCATGAAGTATTTCGGCTAATTCCACCTCTAAAGGGTGCATGAGTGAAAATGTAATTCCGTCTTTTAGTTGGGCTTGGATCGCATCATCAATTTCTGGAATGCAATAGCCCAGCGATAATGGGCCTATACCCATATTAAAATCGATGTATTCATTCCCATCCACATCCCATACGCGTGCACCTTTGCCTTTTTGTAAATAGACGGGTGCTACACCCTTAGAAAATTGCCCTGGTCCTTTGGCCAATGTTTGAGTGATGGGCGACTGAACTTGCAAGCCCCTTTGATACATTTCAAGGGATTTCGAAATGTTAGGTAAAGCTTCGTTAAATTGAACAGAATTAGGCATAGGACAAATTATTTTTGAATGAAATTTTGTATTTTTTCTACTAAGCTTTTGGCATCCAATCCTTCATGAATAAGTACTTCGGATAATCGGCCCGGTTTAAACCAACGATCCTCAAAAGCGATCGAATGAGTAGGAATGAGAATTTGGTTTTTGACCAAATATTCTGCTAAAATGCTGAACAAACCCCCAGTTAAAAAATGGTCTTCAATGGTAATAAAACAGGAAGTTTGGGTGGACAATTTTGAAATTAAATCCCCGTCAAAAGGCTTCAAATTCCTAAGATTAACTAAGCCTACTTGATAGCCAAGATCACTTAATAATTGATGCGCCTTGATGCTTTCTTCGAGCATAAACCCATAGGTTAAAATCGTACAATCTTTCCCTTCAAATAGTTGTTCGGCCTTACCAAAAACATAGGGTTTATGCTTAAGAGTCGCAGGCCGAGTATTAATTCGAACATAGCTTGGGTTTTCAGTAGCCCATATATGAGGCAACATTTGAACCAAATCTTCTTCGTCAGCAGGAGCAAAAACCTCCATGCCGGGAATTCCTCGCATGATGGATATATCCTCAATCGCTTGATGTGTAGGTCCGTTTCCATCTGATAAAACCCCAGGAATAAAACTGCTTAATTTGACAGGTAAATTGGCAATTCCCACCGAGGTCCTTATAAACTCAAAAGCTCTCATCGTAAGAAAAGCAGATAAAGCATGCACTACAGGTTTTCTGCCGCGCAAAGCTAAACCTGCAGCAGCTCCTAACATCGTTTGCTCGGTAATTCCAGTATCTATAAATCGATTGCCTAAGGACGCTGGCAAATTGCGAACTAAGGCGCGATTTTCAGCGGTCATTACAATAAAGCGATCATCTTCGAGGGCTGTTTTTTCTAATAATTTTTCGTAAGTCATTATCTAATTATTTATCGTACAACCAAAGTTTCCGCCACTAAATTGGCCCCAAATCCTTCGTTCAATTCCACTAATAATTCCTGAATTTCTGGTTGGGAAAAATTACAAAACCAACGATCTGCACGCGCCTCAATCGATGGTAATCCTTTTCCTCGAACCGTGTCACATATAATTACCTGTGGACCCTTTTGTCCCTTAAGGTTAGAAAATGCAATTTCTAGCGCGCTAAAATCATGCCCGTCAATTCTTTGAGTCATCATTCCAAAAGACTCAAATTTTTCAACCAAAGACTCCAGAGGAATTAAGTCCTCGGTGGCCATATTAGCTTGGAAATTATTCCGATCGATGATAAAAGTTAAGTTATCTAGTTTATAAGCATTGGAGACTAAAAAAGCTTCCCAACAAGAACCCTCATTTAACTCCCCATCTCCCATGACGCAATACACCCGATTTTCTCCTCCTCGAATGATGATATCCATCGCTACGCCGATTGAAACGGAGGGTAGTTGGCCTAACGATCCTGAATGAAATTCTACTCCTGGAATATTGCGATTGGGATGCCAATAAATATGATCTTCTGTCGACAAATGATTTTTTAATCGATCCGCTTCGATCCAACCAAGCTCCGCAAATATTCCATATAAAGCGGGCACATCATGCCCCTTAGATAAGAATAGATAATCTCTATTTTCATCTTTTAAATTGCCTTTATGCAGATTTAAGTGATCCACATAGAGATAGGTTAATAAATCAACAGCTGAAAGTGAGGCGCCTAAAAAGCATCCGCCATCCGATGCCATCGGAACGATGTGATTTCTAACGCGTTTTGCAAACTGCTGAAGCTGCTCTATTTTTTCTTCTTTCATGGTTATAATTTTGTTTGACTGGGCAGGATGGTTTTTAATTCTTCTAAATGATTTCGATACCAATTGACACCCGCCAAGGATTGATTGATTTGAAAAATCTTTGGTTCAAAAACAAGTAAATCCAATATATCCTTCAGTGTAAAACGAGGATTTATAGGATATAATTTTTCATACACTTTATTTATAAATTCAAAATCTTCAGGATAATCTAAGGTGAAGCGATGAGACATATCATAAGTTAACCCAGTCTCCCAAACCACGTTACCCACCGAGAAAAGCTCTGGATTTTCCCAAAAATAAGGAGTTGTATGCTCCCGCTCTAATGGTCTTATCGCTTCTTTCCAGGCTCTTTCTAATGCACTAAATGACATGATTTCCACATCATTTCCATCGGGATAAGAAGCAGGGTGAAGGTTACTAACATAATCAAATGACTGCTCATTTTTGAAATAATAACTTAATACTCGGTCGATGACAGCTGTGTCAATCAGTGGACAATCAGAAGGAATTTTTACAATGGTGGAGGCTTGATAAAAAACAGCCGCCTGATAATGTCGGTCTAATAAATCTAACAATGAGCCTCTAAAAACTTCATATCCAAATTTTATAGAAGTAGATTCAATAATATCATCCGATGGTTGGTCTGAAGTGATCACCACAATTTTAGCTAGTGTTTTAATTCTAGATATGCGATTAAGTTGGTGGACCAACAAAGGAATCCCCAGAACCTCTTTCATTATTTTACCAGGAAAACGTGAAGAATTCATGCGTGCCTGAACCAAAATAAGTAATGGATTAGACATAGGTTTCCTTTTGAATGTGCGAGGGTAAATGATTTAAAAATGCTGCTTTTGAACCCGTAAATTCCAGGTAACTCTCACAAATTTTAGCGATTCTTTGAGCGGATTCCCCGCCATTTTGGATAGGCATTTTTTCCAATAAATCGGCATGGTCAAAAAACGAATGAACTTTTTTTTCCAAGGCAATTCCAGTATATACAACGGTGGAGTACTGCGTAATTAATTCTACACAATTGGCAATCATTTCATTCGTTGGCCCATCTGTATATATCAAAGTATCTGCTGGGCAATTTTCTTTTATTTCTCGAATAGCGCGATCCTTTTTTTCATTGGGATGTAACTTAAAAAGCATTTTTCTTCCATCAGCTATTTCGACGCATTGCTGTAAAAATTTTGGACGATTTTCATAGCGATACGTCTCACGCATATCCGTGGTAGCAACCATCACATAGCCATGGTGTTCAAAGTCATTTTCGATGTGTTGGATTAAATGATCATAATTGGGAATTCCTGTGACAATAATTTTATTTTCATCTGTCCCCTTACTAATAAAATATTTTTTATACCCTTCGGATGCGGCACAATACACATCGCAAAGGTTCGACGTACCGTTTAACGAAGTACCAAAACTCCAATAACCCGGGATACCCATTTTTTGAATAAAGGCACTTAGCCAGGTATAAGGATCAATCATTCCTTCCTGCACCCAAATTGTTTTCGTAGTTAAAAACTTTTTAGGGAAAAGCATATCTGAGCAAAAAACAACTAAGTCATATGAGTTTAATTTAGCCTTATAATCGTTGGGCAATTGGTGCTGATGAATATAATCTTCCGCTCTTTTTCTTAAAGGGTTTCCCATGATAGTTGTATCCAAAACACCCAACTCAATGGCCTTTGAAATGAATATATTTTCTGAAAAAAATTGGCTAAAATAACAATCAAATTGTGGCAAAAATTTAGCAATAGAATGCATCTGGATCGTCTGATTAATGGACCCTGTTAAAAATAAAATTTTCTTTTTGCCTGACATAAAATACCCAAAAAATGTAGGTAAATTTAGCGACCATTCTGACAATATTACAGCGATAAAATTCATTTAATGATTATATAACAAATGGGTTAATATTTGCTAACAATAAGAAAATGATTTGTTAATTTAGGTTGGCAAGAATAAAACTATGTGCCAACTATTAACCAGAGGAGAATAGCTGAATGCCTATTCAATTTGATGCCCAATTTATACTTTAACTGCGGCTTTACTTAAAATTTCGTTAGCCAGATTAAGGTAACTTTTAGATCCGATGCTCAAAGGGTCATGCAACATGACTGGAATTCCAAAACTAGGAGACTCACTGAGTCGAATGTTACGTGGAATGATCGTGTCAAATACCAAATTTTTAAAATGTTTACAGATTTCAGTAACAACTTGGTTGGATAAGTTTAACCTAGTGTCAAACATGGTCAGTAAAATACCTTCAATATTTAAATTTGTATTTAACCTAGTTTGAATAATTTTAATGGTATTCATTAATTTACCCAATCCCTCGAGGGCAAAATATTCACATTGAACAGGAATGATTACGGTGTCTGAAGCGGTAAGGCTGTTGATAGTCAACAAACCAAGGGAAGGAGAACAATCTAATAAAACATAATCATAATCTGTGCGAATGTCGTTTATATGGTCTTTCAGAATAGTTTCCCTACTAATCGAATTAATAAGTTCTATTTCAGCACCTACCAAATTAATATCGGCAGGGATTAAATCAAGATTTTCAAAAACTTTAGAGACAATGGCACTTTTTATTTGAATTCTCCCTAATAAAATATCATATATCGTGTACTCGCAGGTACTCGGATCAAGCCCCAATCCTGAAGTACTATTTGCCTGCGGATCTATGTCAATAATTAATACTTTTTGGCCCAAGCTAGCTAAACTATAAGCCAAATTAATTGCGGTAGTCGTTTTACCCACTCCCCCTTTTTGGTTTGCAATCGATATTATTTTTGCCCTCATATCATTAATTTATTTTCGGCTAAAATCTGCTAAATCAAAAAAGTAATCTTCGTTCAATAAAAATAGTTTCCACCTCTTCATGAAAATTTTGTGATCATGGCTAATTAATTTATTTTCAAGCGTAATCTCATCCGCTTCCGGTAAATTAAATTTAATCAAAAGCAATTCGCTTTCTTCTAGGTATTCAAATGACAAGTTTTCACACCTCACATATTTTATAAACTCAAATCCATCTTGATAATTTCTAAATCCTGCTTTTCTAATTCTAATATATTTCATTTGAAATTTAAATTCAAGGTAGAGTTGTGAAATATAAATAATTAAACTTTGACAATTATGTTAATTATGTTATAAAAAAAATTATTAATCGAAATTTATTATTTAAGTTAAATACACACTCCTTTCTTCGAAATTCATAATAAATTATTGAACTTAATTTTACAATTCCATATTCAAAAGTTTTTGAAAGGACCTTAAGTTTACTAAAAATTTAAGTTAATGAAATTACTTTTCGGCACTTACCGAGAATTAGATGTAAAAGATCAAGTTGAGATTAAAGGGCTGATTGTAAAAGGCAATGAAGCGAATTTAAGTTTGGTAGAAAGCCGACTTTTTTCCTCTGCATTAACAGCTTATTTTAAGGATGGAAATAGTATTATTGCCACAACTAGCATCAAGATCCCAGAGTCATATTATACCAAAGAAATTTTTGACAAAGCATCTTCCAATTATAATCCTTCCAAATACGCCTATGAACTTGGGTATGTTTATGTAGACTACCCCTACAGAAACCAAAAACTAGCTTCCATACTAAGTTCGGAGTTGTTGTGTAAATTTGAAATGGAGAACTTATTCTCAACCACTCGGACAGATAATGCGGGAATGCAATCCATCTTAAATACCTTGGGATTTGTACCGTCAGGTCATTCTTATTTGAGCTTGTCAAAGACGAAATTACTCCAATTATATATTCGGAACGGCGCCTTGATTAATCAGGAAAAGGCTAAGGAATTTGTTTTAGAGTCGTACATGGATCAAGGGTAAATTTACTTTTATAACTAATTAAAAAATACAATTTATCATCCCTGAATAACCAAACTTAGGATCTTATAACATCTTAATTTATTATTTCTTAAAAAAGAATTATTGAAATTTCTATTTGCCTAATTGGTAAACGTAAACGCTAAAGCTTCCAGGGACTACCGTTTTCCCATCTTCCAAAAAGGATGCACCAGAAAAAAACAATCGATGTGACTTTTGGTCGATAGTAACTGTCTTTAAACCTTTAGAGGTTACTAAGGTTTGAATGACTGAATATGAGTCTTTTGTATTCTGTTTCACAATTGTGGCGGTCCCATCCCCGTTGGATGCGATAATCAACCCTAATTTAGGATCAAATACGACGCCATCCACTCCAGCACCAATAGGCAACGTGGATATGATTTTTCCTGATTTCGAGTCCATGACAACCATAGTTTGAGTCTTCCTACAAACAGAAAACAAACGATTATTCTTTACATCCAAATCTAAACCAGTCGGAACTTCATTAGGAGCTAAAGAAAATCGGTTCTTTATTTTTAAGGTCTTTGCATCGAATTCGAAAATCTCATGGGAATCTTCATTGTTATTGAAAATACTGCCCTTTAAGTCTCCTACGCCAAATTCCGGGGCACCCCCCATGTCAACTTGGCCCACTACCTCGTCAGTTTTAGGATCAATGGCAATAGCATTACCACTGCCATTATTAAAGACAAATATGCGGTTTGAAAAAGGATCAAAATAAACTGCATCAGCCTTTTTACCGGGGATGACTATAGTTTTCAACACCTTTAACGTATTTAAATCAAAAATCGCAATTTCATTGCTTAGCCCATTTGAAATATACCCCTTACCAAAAGGCAAAGCTGGAATTATACCGTGTACCCCTTTCAAATTTGAAATTTCATTTAAAACCAAACCCGTTTTTGCATCTAAAATATGCACACGATCAGCGTGGGATACATACAATTTATGATCTTCAAATTTCAAATAATCCCACTTCTCATTTCCTGAAGGAATACTCCATTTGGTTACTAATTTAAATATGGGTTGCTGAGCAAAAGAAACAACATTCACACATAAGAATAAAAAGACAGCTAAAAGATTTTTCATTAGATTACTTAGTTAGTTTAAATTGATCGACTATTTTTCCATTCGTATCGATTTGACGGATGGTCAACTCATTCGTATTAATATCTGCAATAGACAAACTATGTTTGGTAGAAACAAATTTTGAAGTAAATTTCTGCCAAGAATCTGGGTCATTTTCTTGTTCAGGATTATATAAGTCCTGACCACCTGCTCCAGTAACAACATAGATAATTCCTTTAGCTTGGGTATTTTTTATTCCGTCATACATTTTATCCAAGGTCCATTTTCCATTGACTACTCGACCTCTAATTGTTTTATTTTCTTTTCCACCAATCAATAAGGTACCTTTCTTATCGGGTACAAAAGTCATCGGAAATGAGCGCTGATAATTATGCACATGCCCATTAAAAACAACATCTACTTTCCCTTTTTCGAAAATAGGAGCTAAAAGTCGCATTTGTTGCTGTTCATAATGCTCACGAGAAGAATTAAATCCAGGATGATGAAACATAACAAAATGCCATTTTACATCTTTGGAAGCTTCTAAATCTTGGGTGACCCAATGTAACATCGTCGTATCCGTCCAATCCATATAGGTATTTGAATCTATGACTGTCCAATGGGCATTTCCATAATCAAAAGAGAAATTGGTCATCAATGGGTAATGAGAACCAGCACCTTTTAAAAAAGCAATCTTATTAACATCGGATCCTTTCAAAACTGGAAGAATGGGTCCACCCTCTTTAGCTAATAGTCCGTTTAAAGGTTGGCTAAAATACATGTAATAGGCCAAAGCATCTGGAGTTTTGTCTAGATCCCGACTGTCAGCGTCGTGGTTCCCAACAGCCGTAACAAATGGAATAGAGCGCATGAGTGGAGCACCTGAAATGTCTAATTTATCGGCATTATAAATAGGCCAAAATTTTGTTAGGTATTCAGAAATCAGTCCATATTCATAGACAATATCGCCCGGAACAGCCACATAATCAGGTTTGGCTAAAAAAGCTTGATAGGCCATTTTCTTTTGATCCATTGTTTCAGCACCGATATCTCCCATAACGACAAAACGTTGATTTTGGGTTTTAGATTTTATAGCCTGAGCCTGAGCACTAAAAACTTGTTCACCATCTTTCAATATGCGATAAGTGAAATTAGACCCCGCATTAAGTCCGCTTAATTGAGCCGTATAGATCCGATGAGCCTCGATTCCTTTGACAGCAACAGGGCGCATAAAAATGGAATCCGCTTTCATCCATACCATTTTATCGTTTAAGCGGTGTTCCACTGACCAGGAATGATTCGCTTCTAAAGTATGCCATAAAACTTGCAAAGAATTAGGGCTTGGATTTTGCCCAATTTGAATATAAGGTTTAGTAAAAAAAGGTTCCTGAGCCCAAACCCCAAAACTACAGAAAACTAAAAACAGAATCTTTTTCATCGTTAGGCAGATAAAAATAGTAAGATAGACAATGGGACAACTAAGCCAGCTAAAGCCAGCTTCCACCCACGTAAACGAAAAGTATTTTTACCCTTTTCAATCATGCATACACCCGTGATAGCCATCGCTAATAATGACAAAGCAAAAATGTCAGAATAATAAATCCACCAATTGGATGTGGATTTATGCAAATAATGCATTTGATGAATAATTGGAGTCTTTCCATAGGTGACTATTTCCCCCTTACCAGTAGTTAGGTCAATTTCAAGATCATTATTTTCATAGGAAACCTTAAGAATTCCTTTTTTGATCATTGCTTTACGGAATTTATCCTCGATTCCTAGTCTTTTTCCGATCGATTTAGCTTCATTTTCTTCCATTTTTTCAATCGCCATTGGCTTCCACTGCACTTGCTTTTCAACAACCGTATATTTTTCTGGCTTCCAGGAATCACGGTGATTTTGAAGAAGCCCTGAAATAGAAAAACTGATGATCAGCCCCAGATAAAAATAACCTAAATCACGATGTAATGAGCGTATATTAAATTTCATATGATCAAAAAAAGGTCGGATACACGAGCATCCGACCTTTTTTAAAATGTTTGATATTAATGTTTATTTCCTGAACCATCGATTGGATAACAACCCATATCCTTGCTCGGAACGACCATCGAACTTGCCCCAAATTTTGAATTAACTGGAACAACATTTAAAACGGAGAAGTCAACAGTACCCTTGCCAACGGCAGGCGAAGTAGATTGCAATTTAAAGTTATAGGTCCCTACAAAACTGATATCTGCAAAACGTCTTGTGGCAGGTAGAGGGAAATTAACAAACATGGGATTATTTTTCCCAACGATTGAAGATCCATCATAAACTTGACCTGGCTTATATCCAGCTGGCAAGAAGGTACTTGGCGTAGGGATGTCTGTCGATTGCGGTTTGGTTGCAAATCCAACTGGATAAACTTCATTAGCTATATATAAACTATCTACATAATTATAATTGTTGCTATACTTGATATTTGCTGTATCTGCGACTACTAAGGCATTACCGCTGTAATTAGCTGTAGCACCGACAATGCGAGGACCATATTTGCAATTCACCATTAAATTATTCCAAAATCCACCACGAGCACCTTCCTCAAAATTAAGTGAACCTCCACGACCTGCAGAAGATCTTCTATATCCATTATGAATCATCGTATTGTTGAACATTTGAATATTTGTTTGAGGATTTCTACCCCCGTTATTCGAGGCTTTAGGTCCATTTGTAGCCATACCGATAACTAAATTATAGGCAAAAATACCTTCAGTACCTGATTTAATATTGAAAGCTTCACCTCCCGTAAAACCACATTTTTCAAATGTGTTACGAACTGCATACATTTTACATCCAAAAGGACGAATTGGATCATCGATAGAACCATATACCCATGAATCCTCAAGAACTAATATTCCCGCTGGATTTGCTGTAGAAATGCCATAACAAGTAGAACCATTAGCTAAAAAAGAAACAGGAGAAGTGCCTAATTTTCCACCTGCAAATTCAATCTTAGTCCATTTCAAAATGATATTTTTGAAGGTTGTTTCACCTAAAATACCTCCCCATAAACCTTTATAGGCAGGATCTTTTGTAGGATCCGCTCCATATGTATCCGTTTTAACTGCAGAAGGAACTGTAAAAGAAATAGGTTTCGCTTGAGTTCCTAAGGCAAAAATAGACCCCTTTACAACGAAGCAATAAGGCGCATTTCCGGGAAAATTAATCTTAGCTCCCGGTTGAATTACCAACGTATCATTTTCATTAATAATTACATCACCACCTACTGTATAGGTTGAATCCGACAATAAAGTTCCTTTAATAGGACCTGATAAAGGTGTTTTT
>Ga0114962_10002988_pt1 | contig 13843 bp, 1 predicted proteins | sample C_130820_MF_Meta_FD_87017 | JGI IMG/M metagenome (GOLD analysis project Ga0114962, IMG submission 87017) | Freshwater microbial communities from Lake Croche, Canada to study carbon cycling - C_130820_MF_MetaG | ecosystem: Environmental > Aquatic > Freshwater > Lake | place: Lake Croche, Canada... | reverse complement strand
GGCCCTCGCAGCGGTATGCACCGAGCGTGAGCTGCTTCTCGAGACCCCACGCGCACTGCCACGCGCACGCGCGGTCCCACGTCCATGTCGCGTTGAGGTCCTGTGGGCGCAGGCCCGCGGGCGTCGTGCAGGCCTCGCAGGCGGAGCCGCTCTGCGAGAGGCTCTCGCCCGGCACGCACGACGCCGGCACCGCACCGAGCACGGTGGGCGCGTTCGACGTCGGCCGCGGCGTGTACGTGCAGACGAGGGCGCCGGCGTCGTTGCGCTGCGCGACGTGGTAGAGCGGACACGCCCACTCGCAGCCGAGCGTGTACAGCGCGCGGGCGGGGAGCGGCTCGGCGCACGGCGCGCACGAGCAATTAGCCGGCCGGACGGGGAGCGCGCGTCCAGGCGGACAGGACACGCACTTGCGGCAGACCTCCGTGGCGCCGAAGAGCTTCGTGTAGCCCTGGTCCGTGCGGCAGAGGAGCTCGCAGCCGGCGCGCGACCACGCGCTGCTCCACGGGTCGAGCGCGCCGCAGCTCGCGCACTGGCGGTTGCTGGCGAGCGTGCACGGCGCGGTCTCGCGCGCAAACGAGCAGTCGGCGCACGTGCCGCAAGCGCCGTCGGCGTGCGGCGTGCCTGCGATTTCGTACTCCGAGCCGGCTGTGCACGCGAGCGTCGAGTGCGGCGTGCACGTGGCGTTGTCGGCGCGGAAGGCGCCTGCGGGGCAGCGCTCGCCGCACGCGTACGCGTCGTCGAACGGGCCTGCGCGCGTGAACTCACTGCCGGCGAGCGTTCTGGCGCACGGCTGGCATGCCGCGCAGTCGTCGCTCGCGGCCCAGAACGAGCCCGACGGGCACGCGTCCGGCGGGCACAAGAGGCAGCTGGCGTTGGCGCCGGAAAGTCGCGCTCGCGCCGGGAAGTACCCTTCGCCGGCGAGGCACGTCGCCGCGCACGCCGTGCTCATCTCGAACGCGCTGCGCGGAAGGCGCGCGCCGCTGCGCGCGAGCACGGGCCAGGTGCTGTTGGCGCACGTCTGGCACACGCGGGCGCTCCAGACAGCGCCAGCGCGCGACGCGGTGACGCGCACGCTGTGCTTGTTGCTGTCGTTGGCGCACTGCAGCTGGCAGTCCTCGCCGAACGCGCGGGCGTCGCCGACGTACGCGCCCTGGACGTCGTAGCCGAAGTCAAGCGGGGAGCACGCTTCGGCGCGCGCCTGTGCAGTCGCGGAGCACGCCGCGAAGCGGTAGAAGAGACCGGCGACGCGCGAGCCGCTGACGCCGAGCGCCGCGGCGGCGTCGGCGAACGTCGCGCAGAGCTCGCAGCTTCCGGCCGTCGCGAAGTAGCCGTCCTTGCAGCGCCACGTGCACTCCGCGCCGCGTTCGACCGCCCACTCGCTGTAGCGCGGCTTCGGCGCGCAGTCGACGCATTTCTCGTTCTCGAAGGCGGAGCACGCCTCGAACCTGCGGCCGCCCGTTGCGCGGCACGCGGTCGCGTTGGCCAGCTGCGTGAGCGTGGCGTTGCCGAGCGCGGTGCACGGCACGCACACGGCGCCAGCGCGGTAGAACTGCGCGCGGCACTGCCACGCGTCACAGCCCGCGGACGTGTTCGGGAAGAAGGCGTTCGCCGGGACGGTGCAGTTGAGGCACCGCGGCACGACGCTGGGGTGCAGCAGCGCGAGGCAGCCCTCGACGTACCTGCCGGCGGGACAGAAGGGCTCGCCGTCGTCGCACGGCGCGCACGTGAGCGTGTCCGCGTCCAGGAACGCGCCCTGCGGGCATCGCGAGATGCGCATGAACGGCGCGAGCTCGACGCTGACGTCGGCGGCCTCGGAGAGCGCGCGGCAGCCTGGCGTTGTCGCGCGCAGCTGTACGCCGACGACGCGATTCGCAGGCAGCGCGAGGCGCACGGGTAGCTCGACGTGGCACTGCGGCGAGCGCGCGAGGTCGAGAAGGCAGCCGGTGTGCGCGGGCGCCGCGATCTCGGCGTACGTCGAGTCGACAGCGACGACACGCGCGAGGAACGAGCACTGCCGCTGGTCGGCGGGCACCGCGGCGACGTGCACCGACGCGTGCACGCGCGCCCAGTCGCCAAGGTCGTCGCCGAACGCGACGGGCCCCAGCGCGAGGTCGCCCAGGTTCTCGGCCGACGGCACGTACACGATCGCGGCGAGCGTCGACGCGTTGTCGGCGGCGACGCCGGGCACAAAATGCTCGCTGAGCACGGGGAGCAGCGCGAGCGCGTCGAGCGCGACGCTCTGCTCCGTGTCGCCGCCTTGGAGCGCGGCCAGACGCTCGACCGAGACGTCGCGCTGCAGCGAGACGTCGAGGCGCTGCAGCTCGGCGACCTTGCGCGCGATGGTGCTGTGCTCCTGCCACGCGCCCGCCACCGGCGTCCACACGTACGCCGCGCTGCTGAGTCCGAGCCGCAGCAGCCGCCGCCGGTCCCACGTCGCGGACGCCGGCGACAGACGCGGCCGGTGCCGCACGCTCTGGATGCGCACCCCGCCCGTGAGGCGCAGTCCGCCGCCGGGCCACAGCACCCTCGCGCAGCCGGCAGCGCAGTCGCCGCTGTCGTACGCGACGACGCCGGCGAGGCTGCCGTCGCTGTCGCACTCGGCCGTGACGAGCAGCCGGGTCACGCGCAGACGCTTGTACTCCTGCCCCCCACCGAACTGCACGCTGCTGCCCGTTGCGACCTCGAGCAAGACCTCGAGCGGCGCGGTCGTCGCGCAGCGCAGAGTCAGGTCCACGACGACTTCGAGGAACGGGTCGCTTGCGGTCGCGCGCACCTTGGCGCAACTGTCGACGGGCATCGCGCTCGCGATTCCTTCCTCGAAGAACACGTCGGGTGCGTCGCATTCGAGCAACCGGCGATACGACACCGGCGACGCCCCGTAGGCAAAAAACCCTGATGAGTTCAAGGCCGTGGACGTGGGCAGGCACTCGGAGCAGCTGAGGAGCCTGCCGCTCGAAACAACCGCGCCGCCGGCGCGCACGAACGGCGCGGCAAACGCGCTGGCGAGGTCGGGGTGCTGCGTGCCGGCGAGCACTGTGAGGTCGGAGACGTTCAGCAGCAGCGGCGCGATGAGGCTCTCGGCCGCGCCCTCGACTGCGACGCTGAGCAGCAGCACGCCGGGCGCGGGCCATGCCACGGACAGCACGGCTTCCCCGGCCGACGAGATCGCCTCGAAGCGGGCGTCGACGCGAGCGGGGGCGGCGTCACGCGCCACGGCAAACACGGCCACGGGCATGCTGTAAGTCGGCAGCGGCGCGAGCCGCCGGTCGAGCGCCGCGACGTGCACAAAGACCTTCTCGCCGCTGTACCTGGCCGTCGCGAACACGAGAACGTCCTCGTTGTGCTCGAGAACCGTGTTTGCGGCGCTCACCGGCACGAAGCTCGAAAACAAGACGCCGACGACGTTTGTCGAGTAGTTGGCGCTCTCGTTGAGCCGGAACGTTGCGTTGCGCGTCTCGAACTTGGCGATGAGCAGCGTCGCGGCGCTCGCGCGGCGCAGGAAGTAGCGCGGCTCGCCGCGCGCAAACATGAGCAGCCCGGGGACCGCGAGGACGCTCTCCGAGGCGCTGTCTGCGCTCGACAGGAGCGACACGTAGTTGGTGGGGTCGCCGGGCGCGAACATCCCGCTGTTGAGCGTGCGCACGACGACGCGGTCGTGCACCGCGAAGTCGAGCAGCGTCCCCTGTGCGACTGCGGGCGGCGTCGACCACGCGAGCGCAAGCACGGTTCCGTTCGCGCGCCGCAGGCAGTGCGCGCCCGACGCCGAGAACAGGTACAGCAGACAGTCGCCAGTAAGCACGATTCCGCTCGCGCGCCGCAGCTCCTGTGGAAACACTTGCGACGCGTGCGCCTGCACCCCGAAAGACCCGACGCACGCGTCGGTGAGCGAGCTCGCGAAGAGCGGCGCAAGGCTCGCGTCGCAGGCCGCGGCAAGCAGCGGCGCGTACGCGCGCGCCTGCGTCGCCCGCTCGCACACGCGCAGGCCGGGCGCGTGCTGAAACGCGTACTTGTCGCCGGCGAAGGCCGCCGTCGCGACCTGCAGGCTTGTCGTGGCGAGCGGTGGGCTCGTTCCGGATAAAATGAGCAACGAGAAGCACTCGAAGCACGTCTGCTCCTGGCCGGCGTCGAGCAGCAGGCGCGTCGGTCCGCCCGCGACCTGCCGCGCGACCACCGAAGCGCGCCAGCGCGGCACCCACGTCGCGCTGGAGAGGCCGCGGTCGGGGGGCACAAAGACAGCGAGCGTCGCGTTGTGCGCGTTGGTCATGTCCAGCTGCAGATACACGTCGCCGGCGAACACGGCGCCCGGGCGCTCGACCTCGCCGGCCGAGTACGCGACGGCCTGCGCGCTCGTGTTCAGCAGCACGCGGCGCGAAAACGACTCGTCGCCCGCGACAGTGTTCTGCAGCGGCGCAAGCGGGTAGCGCGTGCGCGCGTCGCGCGCCGACGCGCGGCACTCCCTCGCGAAGCGGCTCGAGACGCCGCCCGGGTTCACGGCGTTGTCCGGAATGAAGTCGGCGTTCCACACGCACTGTGCGCGCCGCGAGAGCTGCGGCGCGGCGGCGTCGACGAGCGCGTTCTCGAAGCTCGCGAAGAGGTGCGTCGCCTCGGAGATCGGCTCCAGGACGTTGCTGTGCGCGGGCGTGTAGGCGCGCGGCGCGAAGCGCGCGTCGGCGACCGCCGCGTCCATGTCGACCGAGTCGCGGCAACGGCGTTGGTGGGGCAGCACGCACGGCAGCGCGACCTGCGCGGCGCCGCCGTCGCATGCGAGCGGCGCGCAAGCAGCGCTGCAGAGGCGGTGCGGCGTCGCTGCGGTGTTGATGCCGGTGTACGCGACGCCGGCACTCGCGGCGCAGGGCTGCTGCTGGCAGTAGAGGTGCCTGAATGCGCTCCCGTCCCAGAAGCGGCCCAGGCCCGGCGCGCGCCCGTATGCGCGCGAACACGGCTTGCAAGTCGGTTCCTGGCCGGCGCTGCCGTCGGCGCACGAGTGGTAGTAGGCATCGCCCGTCGCGCACGCGTCCGCAAAGTCGGCGCACTTGACACAGTCCCCGTAGCTGTGCTCGTACGCGCGCCGCGGCAGCGGCAGTTTCGCATTGCAGTTCTTCATGAAGACCTTTGGCAGCCGGCCGGACACGTCGTACCCGTCGAACACGCGCTGGTCGCTCGAAAGGCACAGGCGCACGTCGTCGAGGTCCGCGCACGGCTTGCACTTGGCCGTCGCGTCCGGCTCGGTCCAGTCGTAAATGAGGCCCGCCGCGCACGTGAGCGTCGTGCAGTCGCGCGCACAGCCGCGGCCCCAGTCCTCGACGCCGCGGAGGTTGCCCTCGCCGCACGACGCGCACGGCTGGCACTTGGCCGCGCGCTTCGCGTCGACGGCATCGACACTGCCGCCGCTGTCAACGGCCGTCCAGAACTGCTGCGCCGCGGCCGGCTCGACATACACCGGGCACGCAAGCCGTGTCTGGTAGTCGGTCTGCGAGTCGTCGGAGCTCCCGGGGATGTTGCAGTTCGCCACGTCGCACGCGTACGGCCCGCCGCAGTGCCCGCCGTCGAAGACGCGCGGGAGCGTCCTGTTTTGCTGGAACTGCGCGAGCAGGTCGTAGTACGTGGCGTTGTCCGTGTACACGTCGGCCGACAGCTTGTTCTGCTGGTTGTCGCAGCGCCGCCGGCACTGGAAGCTCGCGTCGTCCTGCGGCACGCCGAAGAGCGCAAGGAACGTGTACCCGCCGAGGCCGAGGCCTGACGCCTTCTCGTCGCACAGCGGGTTGCGCACAACGTACGTGCGGTTGCGGCAGGTGCCGGGCATGTCGGAGTGTCCCGCGCGGTTCATGCAGCCGACGCTGACTTTGCCGGCGCCGCAGGCTGTGCACGCGCGACAAGTCCCGCCGCCTCCGGCGGACGAGCAGCCGGCGCGGTAAAAGCCGTCAGGGCACGCGCGACACGGGTCGCACGCCTTCGCGCCGGGCGCGTTGCTGAAAAAGCCGGACGGACAAAGCGTACACTTCCGGCCCGTGTCCGCGTTGGCGTAGTACCCCGGCTGGCACACGGCGCACGTGCCGTTTGCGGCGGCCTCCTGCCCGTCCGCGCACGCCGCGCACGACGTCCTGTCGGCGGTCGATGCCATGCCGACCTCGCACGCTCGGCACCCCGACGCCGCGGGCGTGGCAGAGAACGTGCCTGTGGCGCAAGCGGCGCAGTTGCCTGCTCCCGGCGCAGAGTATTTTCCAGGCACGCACGCGACGCACGGAGTGAGCGCGTCTCCTCCGTACCCGCCGTTGCATGCGCACGCGCCAGACATGGCCGGCGAGGTGGAGCCGCTCGGACAGCCACTGCACACGAGTGCCGACGCCTTGTAGGTCCCGGCCGTGCAGGCCGCACACCACGAATCTCCTTCCGTCGAGGCATGTCCAATCCATCCCTGGTTGCACGTGCAGGCCAATATGCTAGTGACGGCTTTGTTGGTGTTTTGCATATTCACCGGACAAAAGTTGCACAAGGGGTACTTGCTAGTAATACCCACCGAACCTTCCACCGAGACACGCGATCGCCCCAAGTCCCACGTCCCGACGAAGCCTGCTCTGCGGTTCGTCGCTGTTGTCGCCTCTCTCAGTATCCATAAGATCTTCATATATCCTGAATACGAGGTGAATGTGGTGGAACCGGGCGTCCATGAAAATGGCGCATCTCCAAAAATTATTGATGCTTCTCCCAACCATGAAGATTGACTATTCCCAAACAAATGAAATTCTTCTTTCACATCGAACCCCGCCCGGTCTGTGGCCGAGTAAACAACAACCTGTTCGAGCCCCATGTCCGTATCGAAGGAAGTGAATTTCAGGTTGATTACCGGAAACGGCCCGATGATCCACGAACACTGGCCTGCAAGAGTGTCTGCGCTTCGAAAGTCTGAGATCGTCCCGGACGCATCTCCACTGTTGATGGCATTGCCATTAACACAGCAGTGGTCTGAACCGACACATTGCGGCTTCCTCGTTTCGTACTGCGTGTTGGTGCATGTCTGCGCGGCCGCACGCGTGAGCAGAAATACAAGGAGCGTCGCACCGTGCTGCATGTGCCGTCGTCACAGCTCATTTATACTGGGTGGAGACGCAGTTGAATACACTATCCAAGCAGGAGAAGCTTGGCGTATTTACCGAGGCTCGCGGTCTGTGTGCGCCGACCGTGTGCGCAGGCAAATTGCGCATACCGACGCGACGCAAAAGAATGCCAAGACCCCAGCGATGATGCCGATAATCAGCGGTATGTCGTCTTTCGACGTCGGCACGGTGCTCGTCAGGTTGCGCCGCGAGGACTCCGTCGGCGCCGGCGTCGTTGTTGTCGCTGTTGTTGCCGTCGTTGGCGCTGGTGTTGTCCGCGTTGGCGCTGGTGTTGCAGTCGTTGGCGCTGTTATTTTCGTCGTTGGCGCTGGTGTTGCCGGCGTTGGCGCCGTAGTTGCCGTCGTAGGCGCGGGCGTGCTGTTCGTGGTCGCAACACACGTCAGCCCGTCGGTGCCACGCGTGCCCGGCGGGCATGCCGAGCAAAAGGCGTTGGCGACCGCACTCTTGTAGTACGAGGACGCGCACGGCTGACACGTTGCTGGCACGAGCGCGGTGTACTGCATCAGCCGGCGAGCTGGCTGCGGCGCGGGCAGGCCGTGTGGCACAGGCACTGGCGCCGGCGTCGCCGGGCCCTGCGGCGCAGGGACTGGCGCCGGCGCCGGCGCCGAGAACTCGGTCACGGGCGCGGGCAGGCCGTGTGGCACAGGCACTGGCGCCGGCGTCGCCGGGCCCTGCGGCGGCACGTCCTCGTCGTACCGAAGAAGTCGCCGGCGCGACACTGTCCCGTTACGGTACCCGGCCTTGCACAGACACTGCGCCACCGACGAGCTCCCTGTGCCTGTCGTGACGGCCGTCGTGCCGCACGACGTGCACCCGATCGCACCAGTACTGCTAGCATACGTGTGAATCTCGCAGTTCGAGCATTGTGCCGCGCCTGTGCTGTTCTTGAACGTCCCGGGGGCGCACTGGGCGCACGCCACAGGAGGGGCACTTGCCTGATTGGCACAAGCAGCAGCAGCCTGACACACACAGCACTGTCCGCACGCATTGTCCAGTACGCACGAGTTTGCCACAACGTAATCGCAATCAAACCCTCCGAGATTCCTGAAGCCGGCGTTGTTCGAGCACTCTTTCCCGGCACCACACAAACACTGCGCCGCCGACGAGCTCCCTGTACCTGTCGCGACGGCCGTGCCGCACGACGTGCACGCGGATGCACCAATGACGCTCGCGTACGTATTTGCCGCGCAGTCTGTGCAGTTGGCGCTTCCTGCTATTGCGTATTTACCAGCGACACAGTCCCCGCACGCAACAGATGCGCTTGCGCCGGTAGTAGCCAAGGACTTTCCAGCCGCGCAAGGCGTACACGCCGACACTCCCGTTGCACTTGCGTATTTACCGGCGAGACAAGACGTGCAGTTAGCGGCAGCACTGGAAGCCGAGAACGTGCCAGCCAAGCAGTTTGTGCACACAGAGCTTCCTGCTATTGCGTATTTACCAGCGATACAGTCCACGCACGCAACCGCGACGCTTGCGCCGGTACTAGCCAAGTACTTTCCAGCCGCGCAAGGCGTACACGCCGACATTCCCGGTGCACTTGCGTATTTACCAGCGACACAGTTCCCGCACGCAACCGATGCGCTTGCGCCGGCATCAGCCGAGGACGTTCCAGCCGCGCAAGCCGTGCACGTCGAGCCGGCGATCGAATATCCTCCAGCGGCACAAGGAGTGCACGCAGTCGAGAGCGTGCTGCCTGCAGGCGACGACCATCCGGCCGGACAATTCGTGCATGTCGCGCCGCCACCATATGTGCCGGCCGCGCACGAGATGCATACATCTGTGTTCGAAGTAGTGTTCTTGAATTTTCCTGCGGCACATGCGCTGCACCACGCCCCGTCATACCCGGGCATGCAAGTACATGCCGTGCGCGGCACGGGACCCGAAGTAGCGCCGGTGGCGCAACTTGAGCACACAGAGAACCCCACGTCCGAAACTTTTCCTACCTCGCATTCGACGCAGGCTCCACCTCCAGCTGCAGAATACGAGCCAGCAGTGCAATCCTGACACGAAGACGAGCCCGCGCTCGGAATTTTTCCAGCAAAGCAATTTGTGCATACATCTGCAGATGTTGCTCCTGTTCTTGTTGAATATTTGCCTGTGCCACAGTCAGTGCACGTGCTGCCTTGATTTATTTTGAATTTGCCGGCCACACATTGTGTACATGATCCTGCGCTGGCTGTGATGCTTCCGGAATACCCGGCGTCGCACTGACATGCTGCTCGACTGATACACGAACTTGTACATGCAGCACCGGAGTTGGACGGACAATCACTGCAATACGGCATTTTCTGATCACTCCACTTACGTGGCCCGCATGCGGTACATGTTTCGGATTTGACCGGACAACCAAACAAGCCGGAACAACTCGCACAACACGCGTTACAACGACCGGGACAAGTCCATTGTTTTAGACTTGTCGGACAATAAACAGTGTAACCGGGAACCCAATCATTATCATTGTTATAGTATCCTTGTACAACTTCAACTGGTGACTGGTCCACGCATACGGGTGGGGTATAGTACGATCCTGCCCCGCAATCTGCCGGTGCGAGTGTACACGGGCCTCCAGGATTTCCGACATAGCCGGAATTGCAAGTACAACCTGAAATGCTGCTTCCGGCGGCCGAATTTGAATTGGCGGGACACTGAGGGCACGAATTCGTTGTTCCTGCGTCAGAGTATGTGTTTGCTGGGCAGGTGTCACATTGTACCCCCGACGTTAAGTATTGTCCCGCCGGACAAACAGGCGGGTTCTGCGCGCAACCTAAAGCGTAAATTGAAAAGCAACTTTGACATTCGGTGCAACATTTGGAGTACGCACATGCGCCTGCACACGTGAAAGAGGTGGCCGAAGTACCATCTATCCGATTGCCATTGCTATCGTAAGCATCGGAACAATAGTTAGCACCACCGTGTCCATCGGGGTAATATTCTTGCGCTGCTGACTCGCATGTCGCCGTCGCGTGATATCCAGCAGGACATCCGCCGTCGACGTGTCCAGCCAGACACAGAAACGTGGTGACAAGAAACCATAACCTCATGTTGTGGAGCATGCCACTGAGACCCTTGTGTTTAATATCAAACACCATGCTATCTCAGTCCTGGCGCGGCACGCAATACGCTAAGTTGCCGCGCTGCGGTATTTACGAGCGGCGCCGCGATGCAAATGTGGCTGCTGCTCTTGGCGGCCGCGCTGCAGGGCGCGGTGCTTTTCGAGCTCGTCCTGAACCGCGTCATCGCGGTCCTCTGCAACTCGCGGCGCAGCGACGTGCGCAAGTTCGCCGACGGCTCGGTCTTTGGCAGCCTGCTGGGGCTCGTCGTGTCGGCGCTGACGATCCCCGTGAGCGTCGCGGCGGCCGCGGCGCAGCTCTTCCTCAGCTACTTTATGTTCTGGGTCGGGCTGCTGCTCGCGATCGCGATCCTCGCGGCGCTCTCCGAGACGAGCAGCCCGCTGCTCGAGCTCTACGTCAACGCGTACAACGCGGGCGTCGGCCAGACGCTCAACGAGCTCCTCGTGCTCTTGTTCGAGCTCGTCGCGCCGTTCTGGCGCGCGGTCGTGCCGGTGTACAACGCGGCCGTGTACGTGGTCGTCGGCTTCTGGGTCGACGTCGTGCTGCCGGTCGTCTTCGTGAACGCGCGGCTGCTGCCGGCGCTCGTGCTCGACTTCACGGTGCTCGTCGGCGGCGTCGCGCTCGGCACGCGCGACTGGCTCGCGCGCGTCGGGCTGTGCGCGCAGACCGGCGCGCTTGGCGACTTGCTTCGCGACAACGCGACGAGCCCGTTCTGGGTCAGCGACCTCTCGTGCGTCGGCAGCCCGCACTACATGACGCTCGACATGATGACGCCCGCCCTGTACGCGCAGCGCAGCGCGACGACGCTGCAGCAGATGCTCACGACGACGTGCGTGCCCGTCTCGAACGCGCTCGCGCTCGCGATGTACCCCCTCCTCGACGTCAACCTGTACAAGGCGCTGCACGGCCTCGTGAACGCAGTGTTGCACACGCTCGTCGCGCTGCCGCTGCTCACGCGCAACCGCTGCACGTACGCGCTCGCGACGACGGACTACGCGTACTCGGCGTCGGAGAAGCTCGTCATGTGCACGCCGGACGTCGCGCCGCTCGCGGCGGTGCTCGTGTCCGCGCTGCGCTCGACCGGGACGCTCGCGGACAACTGGCTCGACACGGCGCTCGTCCTCGCCGAGAACTCGGTCACGGGCGTCGTGCGCTCGTGCGCGGCGACGCCGCTGCCCCTCGTCTGGGCCAACGCGAGCGGCGTGTTTGGCGCCGCCGCGCTGCACGTCGTCGGCCTCACGCCGAGCGTCTACGCCATCACGGACGCGGACTCGGTCGTGTACCACTCGATGGTCGGCGCGAGCCTGCGCGTCGCGTATGCGCTGCACGCGTGGCCGTTCCGCGTCGATCTGCGCTTCGGCGTCGCCGCGGTGCGCTACGGCGCGGTCAACGACGTCGACGACGAGGGCGACGCGCGCACGGGCATGCTCGGCTGCCGCTGCCTCGACACCGCCGACGGCCTGCAGATCACGTGCGCGAGCATCCCCTTCCAGCACCACCTCGCGGACGACGAGGACCAGCACCTCGACTACACGGTGCACCAGATGCGCTTCGTGCCCGAGTCCGCGCGGGCGGGGCTCACGTGCGCGCAGGTCTCGGTGCGCGTCCAGCCGCTGCGCTTCTCGCGCCGGCGCTTCTCCGCGCCCGGCGCCGGGCGCGTCGAGCTCGGCCTCGGCGACGCGTTCAACACGCGCCTGCAGTACGGCGCGCGCGCGGCGGCGGACCACTCGGCGGACGCCGCGGTCGTCGTCACGCCGCTGTGCGCCGTGCGCGCGTCGGTGCTGTGCGTGCCGTCGATCGAGAACTGCTTCCCGTTCTGCCTCGGCCTGCACGCGGCGGGGCAGCGCTCGCAGAACATCTCGCTCATGAACGCGCAGCGCTGGGACGAGTGGACGAGCCTCGGGCAGACGGACTGCGTCGTCGCGAACGCGGCGGGCGGCTCCTGCACCGCAGACAGCACGCGCCTCGTGCAGAACGCGGACGCGGGCGTCGAGGTCTCCGGCTGCGCCAGCACCGCGTGCGCGCCCGACGCCGCGAGCGTCACGTTCGTCAAGAACTCCGAGCAGGCCGCGGCAAACCGCTCGCTGCAGGCGTGGCAGGCGCAGCAGCCGTGGGGCTTCGTGCGCAGCGCGCTTCAGCCCTTCGTCGTCGCCGGCGACGTCTTCCTGTACCAGCGGGAAATCGACGCTGTCTCCGGGCAGGTCCTCGTGACGCGCCTGTACGACAACAAGCGCGGCGACTTCAGCCTGCAGCAGGAGCAGCTCTCGCTCGTCACGAACAGCGTCCCGATGCAGTACCACCAGTGCGCGGACGAGGCGTGCTACGCCGCGCAGCTCAGCGCGAACCGAGTCGTGCTCCCGGCCGGCTACTTCGTGCGCGAGGACCCGACGCACGCGGCCGCGTCCGAGTGGGGCGTGCACTGGACGGCCGCGCCCGGCAGCGCGCACTGCGCGTTCATCCACGACTTCTGCGCGCAGACGTCCGGGCGCGCGCTCGTCACGACCGAGGCGCACCGCCCGCGCCTGTGGACCGTGCGCACGGTGCGGCACGCGGAGAGCCTCGGCGCGGCCGTCAGCGAGGAGGCGCTCGCGAGCTACATGCTCATCCCCGAGTGGTTCTCGTGCAGCCACGCGGACTTCCGCGAGGAGGCGCAGTGCGGGGTCGCGGCGAACCTGCAGGTCGCGGGCCTCGAGTACATCAACGCCGACAACCTGCTGCTCACGGTGCTTGCGGCCAGGCCGGGGGACTGGGACTGGCAGACGGAGCGCGTGTTTCCCGGACGCCCTTTCGAGTACCGCTTCTACTTTGTGCATCCGAACCGACACGACTGCACGAGCGCGGAGGCGCCGGAGACGCTGTACACGTGCTGGCGCAGCGCGGACGACGGCATGTTCGTGGCGGCGTCGACCGTCGCGGAGACCGGCGCGCTGTGTCCGATGCTGCAGCGCATGCCCAAGTGGGGCTCGATGGGCACGGAGGTCCTCGTCGCGCAGGTCCTGCTCGCCAAGGTCGTGCTCGAGGCCGTCTTCGTGCTGCCGCTCGTCGTGCGCGGCAGCATCGGCGACCTCTTCGAGCGGCGCGCCGCGCCGACGTTCCACTCGGTGCTCGACGCGAGCGGCGCGACCCTCTTCGAGCTCGAGGACGCGCTGCAGGCGATGCAGCTCGCGGCGTTCTACGCGGCGGGCACGGTCGCGCGCACGGGCGCGCTCATGCAGAGCCTCGGCGTGCAGGAGCTGGAGACGGTGCTCGTCGGCACCGCGCGCATCTTCGAGCACACGCAGGCCGCGTCGTCCGTCGAGGACGCCGTCTTCGGGCCCGCGGCTGCGGCCGTGTCCGGGCCGTACAGCCGACTTGTGTCGGGCTTCGGCGCGAGCACGAGCGAGGCCGCGCCGCTGGCGACGCCGGGCGCACCCGTCTCGCTCTCGGGGCAGGGCTCGAGCCGCTTCGTCAAGGTCTTCGCCGCGATCGCCGGGCCGTCGATGTCGTACGTGCGCATCACGGTCAAGGTCATGCGGCGCGTGCTCATCAAGGCCCTGCGCAACGGCCAGCTCGTGCGGCTCGTCGCGCGCGACATGGCGTCGACGCTGCTCACCTCCGTTTACGAGTCCGACAGCGAGATCTCGCACGGCCTCTTCGACAACATGAAAGTCATCTGCG